>Ga0209099_1003449_pt1 | contig 12790 bp, 12 predicted proteins | sample AD_JPNHW2_MetaG_FD_184430 | JGI IMG/M metagenome (GOLD analysis project Ga0209099, IMG submission 184430) | Active sludge microbial communities of municipal wastewater-treating anaerobic digesters from Japan - AD_JPNHW2_MetaG (SPAdes) (version 2) | ecosystem: Engineered > Bioreactor > Anaerobic...
GATAAATGATTTTGATGGCCAAGCTGTTTGTTGGGCTAATTTGCCGCGAAAATTTGAAGCCGGGACACCAGCTTATGTCGAAGCTATTGGCTTGGGGGCCGCTATCGACTATTTAAATGAAGCGGACTTTACTGCCATTCAGGAAAAAGAAAAATTGCTTGTAAAAAATACCTTATCCGGATTAAAAGATATTAAAGAGGTTACCATTTTGGGGCCTCAGACAATCAAAGATCGTTGTGGTATTATTGCCTTCAATCTTAAAGGCATTCATGCGCATGATTTGAGCGAGCTTTTAGCCGAGAAGGGTATCATGGTCAGGGCGGGAGTGCATTGTGCCGGACCATTACACAGTTGGCTCAAAATACCAGCGTCGGCTCGCCTCAGCTTTGGGGCATATAACACTTCGAAGGAAGTAAAATATTTCCTCAAAACGCTGCAAGAAATTAATCGATCGATAAATTATGAAAAAAAATAAACCCGAGACTTCTTTTACAAGTCTTTTAGAATTAGTGGGGGAAAGCGCTAACTTGAAACATCGGGGCTTATTACCCCGTGCCGATGTTACTCTTTTAGGGGTAAACGAATCTTGCGGTGATAAAATCATTTTACAATTAAAACTAGATAAAGATGGTCATATCAAGCAGGCGCTATTTAATGGGGAGAGTTGCAGTTTATCAGCTTTGGGGGCGGAAACGATGTGTACCTTAATAGAGAAAGGGAAAATTCCTAAACCGATAGAAGAGAAAGTATTCCTTAAATCTTTAAATTTTAATTTTAGTCCTGTAAGGAAAAAATGCGCTTATTTAGTTTGGAAAACTTGGCAAAATTATGTTTCTTCAAAATTTAAACCTGCTGTTAAAAAGAAAAGCAAAAAATAGCGTTCCTCCTTGGATAGATCTTGATGCTGCTTCCACTACCCCTATTTACGAGGAGGTATTGCGAGCTATGGGGCCATATTATAGTGAGATCTATTTTAACCCTAACTCTGTTCACGCTGCTGGGCAATTAGCTGCGCGCGCTCTAACCTATAATCGGCAAATTGTGGCTGATTATTTTGCCGTTAGGAGCCAAGAAATACTTTTTGCCAGTTCGGCTACCGAGGCGAATAATTGGATTATAGAAAGTTGCTCTCGCATAAAACTGCCGACACAGAAAAAGCCTCATATTATTTATAGCGCCATAGAACATGATTCCGTCATTGCTCCTATCTTAAGATTAAAAAACGAAGGCGTTATTACTACCACTATCTTACCAGTTGGTCAAAATGGCCTGGTGGATATTGGTACTTTAGAGAAAGCCCTTACTAAAGAAACGGTATTGGTCTCTATTATGGCTGTCAATAACGAAATAGGGTCCCTAGAACCGCTTCTCTCTATAGGTCAATCTTTGGCAAAATTTAAAAACCAGCAGAAAACTCTTTATCCTTATTTTCATAGCGATGCTGCCCAAGGTTTGAATTATTTCCATTGGCCTGATTTAGAATATTTAGATTGCCTTACTTTCTCTGGGCACAAAATTAATGGCCCCAAGGGCATTGGGGGATTAGCTATTTTTAATTCCCAGATGTTAAAAACTATCGCTCCTCTTATAGTAGGAGGGCATCAAGAATTTAATTTAAGAGCAGGCACGGAAAACTTGCCAGCTATTATCGGTCTAGCTAAGGCACTAGAAATTCTTAAGCAAAACTCAGCATCTGACCATGAGCGCTTGTTTCGATTACGCTCCCTTTTTTGGGAGACCTTGCAAGAGTATCATTCTCACATTCTTTTGAATGGAGATTTGAATGCCTCTGTTCCCTCAATAATTAATTGTTATTTTCCTGGCATTTTAGCCTCGGACATGGTGGCTGGCTTAAGTGAAAAAGGTGTATTAGCTAGCCCAGGCGCTGCTTGTTCTGCTAGTTTAGGGACGCCTTCCCATGTTATCTATGCCCTTTATCACGATAAAGAAAGGGCTCAGGAATCAGTGCGGTTTAGCTTTGGACGTTCTCTAGACTATGACAATGTCAAGCATGCGGCTCAACTAACTGCCGGACTTTATACCCAATTACTCTCACTCAAAAATACGCTTTAAGTTCATATAAAGAAGTTTTGGCACTATATTTTTCTTGTGCTATAATTTGTCCGCAGGACAAAATATATCAGGTAGCAGCCTGCTATAATCTGTCCGAAGGACAGAATATATCAGGTAGCAGCCTGCTATAATCTGTCCGAAGGGCAGAATATTAGAATTCGGAATACTCTCGTAACGTAACAGGATTAAGAAAAATATCACTATGCCATCTTTAGATAAATTTACACTAAAAGCTCAATCTAGTTTAGAAAGAGCCCAACAAATTGCCATAGAGAACTCTCATTTAGAAATACGAGCAGTTCACATTCTCTTGGGCTTGCTCAAAGAAGGCGATACTTTAATTCAGCCCATGTTAGAAATGGAGGGGGTGAATGTAGATAGTCTTATTCGCAGGGCGGAAGAAGAGCTTAAAAAAATTATGCCCAGTCCAAGCGCCAAAAGCGCCAATTTTGGACAGCTCTATTTAACCCCAGAAGTAATTCAAATTTTTGAGCGAGCTCACGCTCTTCTCAAAGAGCTGGGGGACGAATATATCGCTTGCGAACACCTCTTTATTGCTATTAGCTTAACAGATAATAGTGCCAATGATATCTTGAAATCATTGGGGTTAATTTCGGCTAAGCTCTTGGAGGACCTTAAAATCACTCGTAATGGCGCAACGGTTAACAATGATAACCCTGAAGCTAGTTTCAAAGCCTTAGAAAAATACTCGACTGATTTAACCGAAATGGCTCGCAAAAATTTGCTAGACCCTGTGATTGGAAGAGAAGCAGAGCTGAGAAGAATTATGCAAGTCATTTCTCGTCGCACTAAAAATAACCCCGTCTTAATAGGTGAACCGGGCGTGGGAAAGACTGCTATTGTGGAGGCTTTAGCTCAAAGAATTGTCAAAAATGAAGTTCCCGAATCCTTAAAGAACAAGAGAGTTGTTTCATTGGACCTGGGCAGCATGATTGCTGGCACCAAATTTAGAGGAGAGTTTGAGGAGAGGCTAAAAGCAGTCCTAAATGAAATTAAAAAATTACAGGGGCAAGTCATTGTTTTTATTGATGAGCTTCAAGTTATTGTTGGCGCCGGCGGAGCAGAAGGATCGATTGATGCTGCGACTCTTTTAAAGCCAGTACTCTCTCGGGGAGAGTTCAAGACGATTGGGGCAACCACTTTTGATGATTACAAAAATTCTATAGAGAAAGATCAGGCTTTAGCTCGCCGTTTTCAACCAGTGATAGTAGAAGAGCCGACGGCCGAGGATACTATTGCTATTTTAGAAGGGTTGAAAGAAAAATATGAAACTTATCATGGATTAAAAATTACTCCTGAAGCGATACGCGCAGCGGTGGATTTATCTGTACGTTATATCACCGACCGTTTCTTGCCAGATAAAGCCATCGACCTTATTGATGAAGCCGCCTCCTCGTTGCGTTTAGAAATTGATAGCACTCCCCAAAGTCTGGAAAATGCCGAAAAAGAATTGCGCCGCCTAGAAATAGACAGAGCCGCTGGCAATAAAGAGGACAAAACTTTGAAAAATAAAATAGAGACATATCGTAAAGAGGTGTCGAAAATGAAAAATGATTGGCAGAAAGAAAGAGAAACGGTTGAAAAAATCAATGTTTTAAGTAGGGAGATTAGCATGGCTAAAGAAGAAGTGGAAACTTACGAACGAGAGGGCCAGTTAGAAAAAGTAGGCAAGATTTTATATGGTGATATTCCTCAGAAGAATAAAGAGCTGCAGGAATTGCAAGCTAAATTAAACACATTGCGTAAACGTGGCAAACATTACTTGAAAGAGGAGATAAGCTCTGAAAATATCGCTAGCATTGTCTCAAAATGGACAGGTATTCCAGTAACGAAAATGCTTGAGAATGAGTCTCAGAAGCTTATGCATATGGAGAATATTCTAGGAAACCGGGTGATTGGACAAACTGAAGCTGTCAGCGCGGTATCACGGGCTATTCGGCGTGGTCGTTCTGGAATTACGGAGGAAAACAAACCCATCGGCTCCTTTATGTTTTTAGGTCCTACCGGCGTAGGCAAAACAGAGCTAGCGCGTTCTCTAGCAGAATACATGTTTAACGACGAAAAATCTATTCTACGCTTTGATATGTCTGAGTATATGGAGAAACATACGGTTGCCAGATTGATTGGTTCACCACCAGGATATGTTGGTTATGATGAGGGTGGACAACTTACCGAAAAAGTGAAACATAGACCCTATAGTCTTATTCTTTTCGATGAGGTGGAGAAAGCGCATCCTGATGTTTTTAATATCTTGCTTCAAGTTTTGGACGATGGCAGGCTCACCGATGGCAAAGGACGAACCGTGAATTTCAAAAATACCATTATTATTATGACCTCTAACGCTGGCAGCGAGTATATTACTGCTCAGAGTCAGTTTGGTTTTTCTGATAGTGAAAAAAAGAAAGCGCCCTCTCTTAGCGAATATAAGGAAAAGGTGCTAGGGGCGTTAAAAGAGACATTTCGACCAGAGTTTCTCAATCGTTTAGATGAAATTGTGGTTTTTAACCCTCTAACTTTGGAAGATATCCGTAAGATAGTAGATTTGCAAATTGAGCAAATCAACAAACGTTTAAGGCAAAAAAATATTTCCATTACTCTTGATAGCAAGGCCAAAGACTATATTGCCGAACATGGGTATGACCCAGAATACGGTGCTCGACCAATTAAACGTTTTATCGAGCGTCATATTTTAGATTCCTTGGCGGATAAAATTGTTAGCGGTGTCGCCAGGAATAATTCCGATTGGAAAGTAAGTGTTGAGGGGAACGATTTAAAGCTAACGCCTCTAAAAAAATAACTAAAATGAAAAAGGGGGCCATCTTTTTTGTTGTTTTGTATGCTTTTCTTTTGCTTGTAGGTTTATTTTTTAGTTGGCCGCTTTGGCTCAGTATCGGTTTGGCTGTTTTAGTTTTGGCTGTTTGGAAATTATTAAGCGGTTTAGCCTGGCACAATACCTACTTTTTGTTTTTTATTGCTTTTCTTTCTCTAGCCCTAAGCAGCATTGTCAACAAAACAACTGGTTTAATTATTTTCTTGGGGCTTTATATTGCTTTTCTTGGGCAGCTTGATAAAAAAGATTATCCGCTTTTTTCTTATCAAGCGCGCTTAAAAATATTTTTTTGGCTTCTGGCTTTTACGTGGTTTTTTTGGGTTTATAGTTTAAATCAATATTTGTCCTTCGGAGTTAGTTTGATTCTTCTGCTTAGCGGTTTTAGATTGCTTTTGCAAATAGCCAATAATGAAACAGCTTGTTTGGGGGACAATCTATTGCAAGACTTAATCTACTTATTTGCGATTGTTCAGTTTGCTTGGTTAGCGGTACTTTTGCCGTTAAACCCCTTTGGCCAAGCTCTTTTTCTTATGCTCTGGAGTCTTTACTTTAACGAAAGGTTTAGGGAAGACCTTTCAGAACAATCTCTTAAAACTATTCTTGCGCAAACATTGGTTATTATTGGTGTCTCTTTAGGTATTTTGATGCTGAAGTAAAAAACAAAAAAGCTGGTCTTAACGACCGGCTTTTTTGATATCTGTAATTTTTTTCAGTAGCTCGCCATAGACTATGGGGACCGTCCTCTGAAACTCTAGCAAGTTTTTAGTACTAAGTTTTTTTAAGACGAAATCCATAGCCTTGCTATTATTATCCATGGGACGTGAGCCCAAACGTAAACGCCAATATGCCTTAGTTTTTAAATTCTGATTGATGGAGATTACTCCCTTATGCCCAGCAGTATCCTTATCCCAAGAGAATTTATAATCTAGTAATGGTAAATCCGTGTCGTCATGGACAACCATTAAATGGTCTAGATCTGTTTTGAGATAATTAAGCAGTGATTTAAGCGAGTTGCCGCTTTCGTTCATATAGCCGTTTCTTTTTACTAAAATCAAAGGTAAATTTACCCCGACATTTTCTGGCTCCAACCTCAAAAGCAGGAACTGCTTTTTATAGGCGAATTGCCAATCTTCTTTTAATGCTAATGTTTTGGCCAGAGAATCTAAAAATAACCAGCCCAAATTATGGTAAGTATTTTTATAAGAAGTGCCCTTGTTGCCTAAACCATAAATAACCCAAGTTTGATTATCCATTTTAGTTAATTATTTGGGCGATATAGGATTGAATGGCAGAATAATTATTAATGCCAGCTTTAGGCACCAAAACATAGCCATAGCCGGTATCTGTAGTAATGGTAGAGGAAACCAAAAGGGGATTAGGTTCTTCAAAAGAAATGGCGGCAAATTTCCAAGTTTCTTGTGGAATTTTGGCTAAGATTGAAGCTAGTGTAAAAAGTTGATTATTATTTAAGTCGGTAGCAAGATGGCCATTCACATCCTTTTTAATTTGCAGGAGTTTGCCTCCATCGGTTAAAAAATTTAAATCTTTTAGTTTTTCTCCTAGGGCCAGAAGCACCTGTTGCTGATGTTTGATTCTAAAGAAATCTCCATTTTTAGCGTAACGACTGCGAACAAGAGATACTACCATGTTGCCATCTAAATAACGCCAGCCCGGCTCTAAATCAAAATAGCTGCCCGTACCAGTAGAATCTTTCAAATTTGGGTCAGTTACCCTTTCGCTAATATAAACATTTAGTCCGCCCAAGCCATTTACTATGGCTCGAACAGCCTCAACATCAAAAATAGCCGCATAGTCGATAGGCAAACCGGTAATAGTTTCTAATTCTGATTTAATAGTAGAAAAATCGGGATTGCCAAAGATATTGTTATTTTTTTCGTTAGCCTCCCAAAAAATGCTATTTACTTTAGTAGAAATTCCTTGGTGATTGGTAACTAACAAATCGCGAGGAATGGAAATAAGAGCTACTTTATTAGCTTTAGGGTCAATATGGGCTACCATCAGACTGTCAGTAAGATAGGCCCCATTATTGCCGGCGCCCGTAAAACCCATAATAGCAATATTAATAGGCCGAGATTCTATTTTTTGATCTATAGTTAAGCCTGAATTATTGGCATTTTCCAAAAAGGAGCCTAAAACAAGCAGGCTTTTAGTAGGTAGAAACGAGATTATAAGAAAAACCACTATAGCTACCCCTAAAATGGTTCCCATTATTTTAACCCATTTTTTCATCAGCGATTTATTATAACAAAAAAGCTAAAGAGCGGCAAATTTTAGGTTGCTTTTGCCCAATGTTTATGGTATATTGGCGGCAGAATAATTATCTAAATTTAGTCGAGCATGCTTAATTTTTGGCGCAATCTCAAAAGCTTTTTCTTAGAAACCCTGGAAGTAGTTTTAATTGCTTTGGCGATAGTTTTGCCTGTTCGTTATTTTATTATCCAACCCTTTATAGTATATGGGCAAAGCATGGAACCATCTTTTTTTGATAAAGATTATCTCGTCGTAGATGAATTATCCTTCCGCTTAAGACCCATTAAAAGGGGGGAGGTTATCATCTTTGAGGCCCCTGCCGATTTAACTGCAAACAACAATGTGGCTAATAAGGAAATTAATATAAAGGGTTTACTTTCCCTTTCTTTTGTAAGTGTCTCCAGGGTGGAAAGGAACAAATTTATAGATTTTTACCACAAGACAGGCTACTTGGTATCAGCCAAAGTGTATACAGCTTCCTCTACCTTTTTCATCAAAAGAGTTATTGGCCTGCCGGGGGAAAAAATTACGATTCAAAATAGCACGGTAAAAATTTATAATGCCGAACATCCAGAGGGTTTTATTTTAAATGAACCGTACCTCTCAAATTTGGTAAAAACTACCAGTGATATTAATGTCACCCTGCCTCCGCAACAATATTTTGTTATGGGTGATAATCGTATGAATTCTTATGATTCGCGTTCTTGGGGGAGTCTAAATGGGAAAGCAATTTTGGGGAGAGTTTGGCTAAGGGTTTGGCCATTAAGCCATGCTGCCGCCTTTGGCACCGACCCCTATAGTCTTTAGTTAAAATTGCAAATTAATCTATGCCTAAAACAACAAAAGAAATTAAACGCAATGTGCAAGCGCCAAAAGGGATGCATGACATTTTACCCAGGGATATTCCTTGGTGGCGCAAGTTCGAGACTGTAGCCAATGATTTAGCCGAAGCTTATGGCTTCAGAAAGATTATTACTCCCATAACGGAAGAGACGGATATTTTTTCTAGGGGGGTGGGGCTAGAAACTGATATTGTTAATAAAGAAATGTATTCCTTTAAAACAAAAGGCGGTGATTTTTTGACTTTGCGTCCAGAAGGAACGGCCGGAGTGGTAAGGGCTTATATAGAAAATAATATGTCTACTTGGCCTCAGCCGGTAAAGCTATATTATTGCGGTCCCATGTTTCGTCATGAAAATCCGCAGAAAGACCGTTATCGCCAATTTTTCCAGTTTGGACTAGAAGCTATCGGAGACCCTAGTCCAGTTATTGATGTTGAGATTATTTGGGTTAGCTATTTAATTTTTAATTCTTTGGGTTTTAAAGATATTAACTTTGAAATCAATAGTATTGGTTGCCCCGCTTGTCGGGCTGATTATTTGAAAATAATTAAGAGTTTTTATAAAACCAAGCAAAATAGGCTGTGTTCGGCGTGCAAAGAACGTTTTAAAACTAATCCCTTGCGGCTCTTGGATTGCAAAGAAGCAAAATGTCAAGAATTAAGACAGGGATTACCCTCTATGCTGGATTCTCTTTGCCCCGAATGTCATGACCATTTTCATCAGGTGCTAGATATGTTGGATTATTTGCAAGTGCCCTACACTCTGAACCCCTATCTAGTGAGGGGCCTAGATTATTACACCAAAACTGTTTTTGAAATAAAAACTATTTCTGGCGATAACGCCATTTCTCTTGGCGGGGGAGGACGTTATGATGGGCTAGTAAAACTGCTAGGTGGCAGTAGCCAACCGGCAGTGGGGGTAGCCCTTGGAATTGACCGAATTATTTCTGTTTTTCAGGCCCTGCATGACAAAGAACCCAATATCAAGAAAAATAGAGTATATCTGGTGCAAATAGGTGAGGCAGCTAAAAAAAGAGCTTTTCTTCTCACTGAAGATTTGAGAAAAAACGGTATTAGCGTATATAGCTCCCTTAGCAAAGACAGCCTCAGAAACCAATTAAAAACTGCCGATAGAGAAAAGGTAAAATTAGCTCTAATCTTAGGGCAAGAAGAAGAACGGGAGGGCACGATTATCATTAGGGATATGGAAAGTGGGATTCAGGAGGTGGTAATGCAAGATAAATTAGTGCCTTCTATAAAGAAAAAACTTGCTTTAGAATAATTATTGCCAAAAACAGGGAAGATGAGTATACTGGTTTTATAGCTTTTAACTTTCTTTTTACCTTATATTGGCTGTTTAAGCCGTCGTTTACTTATTTATTTAAAATTTAATTTTAGACTTTAAAATTTGCAATATGGCTATCAATATCGTCAGAAAAAATAATGAACCGCTGTCTACCTATGTGTATCGGGCTATGCAAACTCTAAAAAAGAGTAATTTAGTGAAAGAGGTCAAAAAAAATCGTTATCACAAATCTAAAGAAAGCAATTTATCAAAGCATGAATCGGCTATTTATAAGCAAAAAAAGACAGCCGAGATTAATCATAAAAAGGTTTTAGGTCTCCCTTTTAAGACCAAGAAAAAACATAGATAAAATCCGTAGCAGCTGATTTTATGATCGTTATTAGTTTTACTGGTCGTAAAAGCAAAATTCCGTTAACCTCTCGGGAATTGCAATTGATAATTACGACTACTCAGAGATTGTTAGGTATTAAATTGCCTAAAGCTTTGCCCTTAGTGCTGAACTGTAAAATAGTCAACGAAAAAGAAATGGTTGCCATGAATGAGACCTGGCGACACCAAAAACAAGCCTCTCCCATTATTGCTTTTCCTGATTATTACTTGAAATTAGCTGGCGAACCGGTGAAAGAAGAAATCCACTTAGGAGATATGCTTATTTGTCCCCAAGTATTAAAGCAGAAGACCAAAGACAACTTTAGCGTTAACAACAAACAAAATTTTCGCCAACAGTTTATTCGTTCTTTCACTCATAGCCTGCTTCATTTATACGGATATACCCATGACAAAGACAAGCAAGCGAAGGCGATGGAAAAGAAAGAACAGCAGGTCTCGGATATTGTTATTGAAAAATTAATTAAAAAGTCAGTTTAATTATTCTCACCTATGTTTCGATCTTCCAAAAAATTCGTTATGAGCTTGGATTTCGGAACAAATTCCGTCAAAGCTATTGTTGGCCGTCTTGACTCTAGAGATGATGCCAACCCCTTACAAATTCTTTTCAATATTTCTGTCCCTTCGGTAGGAATTAGAAAGGGCTCTATTGCTAACATTCACGACCTGGAAGAGCTCCTTAATAATCTCATTAATCAATGCGAGCAAAAAATTGGGACCCCTATTGACCAGTTGCTTATTGGGGTAAATCCTATTAACTGTAAAACTACTGTTTCTCGAGGGACGGCTATTACCAACGAACAAGGTAATATTATTAGCCAAAATACAGTTGATCGAGCCATTAATTCGGCTCAATCAGTTATCTTAGCTAATAATTATAGCCTGTTGAGACCCATTCCTTTAAAATATTATGTGGACGGGACCGGTGAGTACCGTTCAGCCATTGGTCTTAAAGGAATGCGCCTCGAAGCTGATGTCCTTTTGGTTAGCATTCTTTCTCAACAATTAGACGATCTCAACCAAATTATAAATTATTTGGATTTTCCCGAGGAAGACGCTTATGATGTTGGTTCTCTGCCAGCGGCTGACTTGGTTCTTACCAAAGAAGATAAAGAGTTGGGGGCAGTCGCAATTGATTTTGGCGCTCGCACTACTTCTATTACCGTCTATGAAGAAAACAATTTAGTGGATACTAAAAGCATTCCCTACGGTAGTGCTTATTTAACAGACGATATCGGAATTTGTCTTCAATTTGACCCAGTTTTAGCAGAGAAAATTAAAAAAATAGAGGGTTATATAGACCCTCGCAGACTGAACCGCTCTGATGTGTTAAATCTAGAGAGCTTAGGGCTAGTAGGAGAGGACTATACCGGAGAAATGGAAGTGTCTCGGAAGAAACTAGCAGCAGTGATAACAGCCCGTTTAGATGAAATTTTTGAAGCTATTAACCAGACCCTTGTGGCTATTAATCCCAACCGTCATTGGCCTGGAGGCGTTACTTTTTATGGTGGTGGCAGTAATTTATTAAATTTGGCTGATTACGCGAGGATAAAATTGGGTTTACCCTGTAAGATTGCCACTTTACCTATAGCCTATAGCCGTTTAGGCTTAACCCTAGAGGATATTAATGCCGTGTCTCTGCTTAACACCTTGGTGAAAAACAATAATCCCGCAGAACATTCTGTTGGAAACAATAGCATTTTTATTAAATTCAAAAATTGGTTAAAAACCTTAGTGCCTTAAAAAATTTGCTTTTAAGGTATATAATAAGCACTAATTCATTTTAAATAATTTCTCACAACGTGGCCAAAATAAAACCAGAGTTTGAAACAAATATTCGCATGAAAGTCGTGGGGGTTGGTGGCGCCGGCGGTAACGCTATTACCCGAATGGCTGATCACAAGATTAAAGGCATTAGTTTTATTGCTATAAATACTGACGACCAAGCGCTTCATCATAGCAAGGCGGATGAAAAGATTGCTATTGGAAAGGTTTTAACTAGAGGACTGGGGGCCGGTATGAATCCTGAAATAGGCTATGAATCGGCTAAAGAAAACATGGAGCAGATAGAGAATGCTGTCAAGGGCTCTGATTTAGTTTTTGTAACGGCTGGTTTAGGTGGTGGTACCGGTTCCGGTGCTAGCCCTGTGGTAGCCGAATTGGCAAGAAAAAATGGTGCCCTAGTTATTTCCGTGGTGACTAAACCATTTGGCTTTGAGGGTGGGAAACGCCAAGAAATAGCCGATGAAGCTTGGCAAAAACTTCAGGAACAGTCAGACGCCATTATCACAGTCCCGAACGATAAGGTTTTTAACCTGATAGATAGCAGCACTCCAATTTTGACCGCTTTTTCCTTAATAGATGATATTTTATATCAAGGAGTGAAAGGCATCTCCGACCTTATTACCTATCCTGGTATTATTAATTTGGATTTTGCTAACATCCGCACTATTATGACTAATGCTGGAGAGGCGCTTATGGGTACAGGCAGGGCCAGCGGGGAGGGCCGGGCGCAGAAAGCGGCTCAGGCGGCAGTACATTCACCCCTGCTAGAAACGCAGATTAATGGGGCTACCCGTGTCCTGTTTAACGTGAGTGGTGGTCCGGACCTGTCTCTGGCGGAAATTAATGAGGCAGCCAAGGTAATCACTGAAACTATTGATCCAAACGCCAAAGTTATTTTTGGCGCCATTTATGACGAAGGTCTCAAGAAGGGTGAAATTAAAATAACTGTTATTGCCGGAGGTTTTAATGAAAATACTTTTGATGAGAAAAATTTAGTCTTGCCTTTTGTTCGTCCTATAGTAACTTCCAAGAAAGCAGATGCCAGTGTTCCCTTTGATACTAAAGCAGATTTTACCTTTGCTAATAATGCCAATAAGAAAGAAGCGGTTTCCGCTAATAATAGCGTGAAAGTTGAAATTAATACTGACATGAACTCCAAAGAGGTCAAAACCAACGAAGAGAAGATAGAGGATATAGAAATTCCAGCTTTTCTGCGGAAGAAAAAACGTTTCTAATTGCCATTCCTTCTAGAATGGGGTAGGGGGGTCTTTGGTGC
>Ga0209099_1003453_pt1 | contig 12780 bp, 9 predicted proteins | sample AD_JPNHW2_MetaG_FD_184430 | JGI IMG/M metagenome (GOLD analysis project Ga0209099, IMG submission 184430) | Active sludge microbial communities of municipal wastewater-treating anaerobic digesters from Japan - AD_JPNHW2_MetaG (SPAdes) (version 2) | ecosystem: Engineered > Bioreactor > Anaerobic >...
CCTATTGGGATATGAAATATCAGGCGGACCGCACGACCTCGGATGAGGAGATGATCGAAAAACTGATTGGGGCACTCAAGAAAGCAGTATCCACCCGGTTCACGCCTGGGCTCCGAATAGGGACCAGCCTGAGCGGTGGAATGGACTCCCGAACGGTCATTGCAGGTATGGACATTGATAACAGAAGGGCGGTCACCTCGCTAACCTTCGGATCGGAAGAGTGTGGTGAAGTGGTCGCTGCAAGGGAGGTGGTTCGTGTCGCTGGAATAGGAAAACATGAGATCATGGAGGTCACTCCCAAGATGATCATTGATAATGCTGCCAAAGACGTAGAACTGACCGAATGCCGCCTGTTCATGGGTCTTGCCTTCACCCATCCTATCTTCGAGAAATTTGGCGAAGAGGTCGATGTCCTGATGGACGGCTTCGCTCTCGACCTCACATTGGGTGGAAGTTACCTTTCCGACGAGGTGATAAAGGGGGCATCAATCCAACGAATGAAGGAAATGGCCCGAGGAAAACGTCTTTTCTCCGATGTCGAACTGGCCGAACTGTTGTTAGATAAGCAACTCGATAAAAGAATCGAGTGGTTGAACAGTACAGTGGACGAGGCCTTCTCGAATTTGGTCTCCGAGGAACCGGCGAACATCTGGGACGAGTTCTCCATGAAGACACACGTGGCCTGGATGCACATAGGGGATGTGCCCCTTCTGGAGCACGTCGAGGTCACGCACCCGTCCTCCGATAGCCGGTTCTTCGACATCCTACTGCAGATCCCGCCAGAAAAACGGATTCATCACAGGATATACCGTTCCTTCCTCATGACCCTGGATATGGATCTGGCAAACGTGGTCTATAACAACACCGGGTGCAAGGTCAGCGCTCCGCTTATACTCTGGAAGGTCAAATATATGTTCAGGGGACTGATGGCCGGTATTAAGCTAAGGTTGAACCAGATGTCGCATGGAGGGATTAATATTCCCCTGCGGAAAAATTATGTGAACTATGATGCCTGGTTCAGAACGGACCCTGAATGGAGGACTTTCTTCGAGGACATCCTACTGGACAGGACAGACGGTTCGGAGAAATACCTAAATTTTGAATATATTCGACGATTGCTGGATGATGAATATCATGGGCACGCTAACGCGGTAAAACTTATGCACATCGCAACTTTTAAAACATTTATTAAATTGATTCAGAGGCGATCATAGATATCGATGATGGACCTGGCCACCACAATGGAGTCGTGATTCTCTTCCACATATTTCCTACCCTGTCGACCTAAAGCCTCCCTTCGGGAGGGATCGCTGATCAACTGTTTGAGGTTGTCATAGACCATCTCTGGAGAGGTGTTTACGATGGGCAGGTCATGGTAACAGCCTACGAATTTTTCATGAACGAAGCCGAGAACAGGTTTTCCGATCGCCATGCATTCGATGGCAAGAATTCCGTAGGGTCCCAAGACCACATCATCCACCACGATGTCCGCCGATCTGTAGACCTCGATGGCCTGTTGATTGGACATTTTTTCTACCATGACGAAGTCTATTTCCTGTCCTTCCGACCTCAATCGTTCGATGGCCTTGATTATGTGTTCAGTTCCTTTTAAAGCACGGCAGGTGGGAGCATGAACGATCCTTACCTTTCCCCCCTTCCATTCCGCTCCTACGAAAGGGAAGGCCTTGATGTCGATCGCTTGTCTTACGACAATGCTATCTGGAGAATATGGCAGAAGAGAATAATCGCCGACTATGGTGACATTGACGTGTTCCCTCATCCACAGTGTCTTCTTTTCCTTGGTGGCATCGTCACAGATCGCAATCCTGTCCATGACATCTTTCAACTCCAGTCTGGAATATTCGCTGATCCTGCCGAACTGTATGACATCGGAACCCCAATAATGCATTACGGTCTTCTTACCCAGGATCTTCAGAAAATAAAGGTCCACATTTCTAGGGAGGAGGGTCACGCCGAAATGGAAATGAAATATATCGTAATTTTTTAAACAATGTAAAAAGACCCTCGTCCTGATGAAAAGGTGAATGAATAGATTCCTCTCGTTCAGATTTAGAACGATGTCGCATGGATATTGCATAGCAGTGGAATTATGGCAAAGCACATCGCTCTTATATCCTAATGCCCTCTGGCCTCTAGATATCATACTGGCCTGACCGGCAATGTTATGGGGGGCATGGAGAATTTTATGATGTTTCATTTAAACCTCATATCGAACCATAAATATTATTATAATGTCCTGTTTTAATTTAAAAATTCTGAATTGAATAAGTATTTATTATTTTAATAACATGGGTATCATATTCCCACTATAAATATAAACTATGTTGAATAATTATGAAAAAAGTACTGATAATTAGTCATGATTTTTACAATCAAGATCGAATAAGCACGGTCAGGGTCCGAGGTCTAGTTAGATTTCTTCCTTCCTTCGATTTGGATACCGTCGTACTGTGTGCAGACCTAGGAAAAAATATTGTCCAGCCAGGAGTGGAGAGCGTCTCTTATGTAGATCGTTTAACTACGTTAAAAAAAATAATCGGTCAACCTAAGGACGAATATTATTTCGACGCTCCAACAGAACATTGTGAACCTGGGTACTTAGAATTATCAATGCGGTTCATTTCCGATCTGTTATTGTTCCCAGAATCTGAGCACCCCTGGGTAAAATCGGCATTGCCGGTTGCACGAAAAATCATGAAAAAAGAAAACATTGACGGAATCATCAGTTCCTCCTTCCCAGGGGCATCGCATGTAATCGCGCATATTCTTAAAAAGGAATTTGATATCAAATGGATAGCTGATTATCGAGACCTTTGGTCTGGAAATCCATATTTCAATCACAATGGATTGATCGAAGGTATGTTAAAATCCTACGAAAAAAGGATAATTGGCAATGCTGATTGGATAACTTCAGTCTCACCTTACATTTCTGAAGACTTATATAAATTGCATAAGATACAATCCTTTACAATAACGAACGGGTTCAATCCATTAGAATATAGAATCGAACGATTCATACCACAAAATAAATTCACAATCACCCATACGGGAAATCTCTACTTTGGGAAGAGAGACCCCGAACCATTTTTATTGGCCATCAAAGGTTTAATCGCATCTGGAAAAATACCTGAAAATGCATTAAGTATCCGATTTATCGGGTGTTCGGAAAAATGGCTTTTTGAAATGATCGATAGTATTGGCATCGGTAACATAACACATGTACAAGGAAAGGTCTCTCGCGAAGAATCATTAAGGATTCAAGCGGAATCCAATGTTTTATTGTTATTATCAAGGAACCATCCTTCAGAAATCGGTATTTACACTGGTAAAATATTTGACTACTTAGCAAAAGGTCTCCCCTTACTTTCATTCGGTTATAATGAAGGGGTATTAAAGGAACTATTCATCAAGACGCGATGTGGATATCATACCTCGACCGTCGATGAATTATCAAAAGCGATATTCGATCTCTACAACAGATATCGAGAGAACCCACACTATCAATGGGATCGTGATGAGGACGAGGTTATGAAATATTCCCAGAAAAAAATGGCTCAAAAATTCGCTACCATTTTACAAAAAGGGACAATCGATTAATCAATATTATGAATTATGCTCTTAAGTATAATTAATATAAAATCAATTAATTGGGTGAAAAGGTTGGTTTAAGAATATGCCGAAATTTAATCGAGATGACATAATCGTTTTAATTCCAGCATTTAGGGAAGAACTGACCATTTCAATGGTAGTATTGCTATCCAAGAAGATATCAGATCGAGTTATAGTTGTTGATGACGGTTCGCCCGATAGGACCTCGGAACTCGCCAGACTCGCAGGGGCTGAGGTCATTAGCCAACGGGAGAATACTGGCAAGGCCGGGGCACTCATGACGGGATTTAAAAGATGTCGCGAACTGAACCCCAAATGTGTTGTCATGATCGATGGGGACGGGCAGATGGATCCCGAAAGAGTTATCGATGTTGCCACCCCCGTGCTGGAGGGGAAAGCGGATTTGGTCATCGGTTCTCGGTTCCTCGAGATCGATGCAAAGATACCAAAATACCGGATCATCGGTCAAAAAATGTTGAACCAAGCCACTAATATCGGGTCCGATGTAAAGATTTCCGATAGCCAATCTGGATTCAGGGCGTTATCGGCTAGGGCGCTTGAAAATTTGGATTTTAGATCGGAATCCTACAACATCGAATCTGATATGATTGTTCATTTCGTCCAACGCGGTCTTGAGATCGTTGAGGTTCCCATCACTGTACGATACGATGTACCGAATGGACATAAACAAAAACCATTCAGGCACGGTGTGAACGTTTTATCGAGAATGGTCAGTTATATCGGTTACCGCAAACCTCTGCTTCTGTTCGGCATCCCCGGTCTGCTATCGTTAACCCTCGGGTTCATATTCGCAGCAACTGCTTTCTCAGAAAGGATAATATTATTTAACTGGACGCTCGCATCACAAGGCTTCGCGGGGATCGCTGCGTTTTCCGTTGGTATTTTTCTCCTATTCGCAGCTTTGGTTCTGAACTCTCTCAGTGTTCTGATGCAGAAGATTGATTTCTCGATGAGAGAAAAGCGGTGATTTTAAAAAATTATATATTTATTATATGTAATATTTTATATAAAGGCACTCAGATCGAAGAACGGATCTTGATGTTCTTTCATTTGCATAAGTCATCCATCAGTGAGGCGAATTTTCCGACCGTGTTCCTTTTTGATTATGTTCGTCTCTGGAACATTATTTAAACCGACATTCAAAATCGATATTGATTTGTATCGTTATTCCAATAGCCAGCTCTTAAGATCCAATATCACGTAATCAACTTCCTAACCGGCCACCCAATGCAGATTAAAAATCCACAGCGGGTCGACAGAAGGATATGAATCCATGGCTCCCTCGCTCCCATCAAGAACATAGGGGTCGTCCACTACTCCGTCCGCATCAGCATCCGGTACGGTCCAGTCGCTCCAATAGTTACCGTTCGTACTATCGTTCCAGCTGTTCTGACCCGTGTTGTCGAAGGCCAATCGAAGGGTTCTCGAATCGTTCCCGATGTAACGGATGGTGTTGTTGACGATCGCGTTCTCGGTGGAATCTACCAGGTTCATTATGTACGTGGCAGAGGAAGACCCGCTCATGTGATTATCTCTTATCACGTTCAGATCACAGGAGTTCATATGTATGCCAACGATCGAGTAGTCGTTACTCATGTTGTTACCTTCCACCGTATTTCGGTCGGAATCGATCATTTCCATCGAGGTTGATACAGCATCATGAAACTCGTTCTCAACAATCGAATTCTCACTAGAATCGGCCATGTAAATGCCGGTTCTCCCAATAAATTTGCACTTGAAAATCACATTGCTGTGGGAATCGAGGAGGCCCATCCCCGTGCTGAGGTAGCCTCCTCCCTGCATCTGATCCATGTATAGGGTGTTGTTCGATGATCCGCTCAGGACAAGGCCGGTCCATCCCTGGGTACCACCAGCTCCCAACGGTTTTCCTTCGAACGTATTGTTGGAGAACTCATTAATATCGCTGTCTTGGACCAACAGCCCGGTCCCCCTGGTAGTCTGGATTACGTTGTTCTGGAACACATTACTGTTTGATCGGATCAGTACGTTAGCACCTACTCCAGCGAAATGATTATTGAGAAAACGTGAGCGATCGGTATCGGAACAATGGTAATTTCCCTCCATGGAATTGTTAATAATCGTAAGTTCGGAGCAAGATATGACCTCCAGGCCATTCAGCACCGTTACAACGTCGTTGCCGATCACGGTGACGTTCCTAGCGTTGAACAATCGTATCCCGACACCGACGATCTGGTCCTCCTCATCCAAATTATGGGCCAGCACACAATCCTGTATCACTAAATGCTTGCTCGTATTGGCTATCGAAATGCATGGCATGATTCCAGAAACGTTGATTCTGACCGATCTGATTATGAATGGTTTTTCTGGTGTGCCATCCCCTGGCCAATCATATCGATCGACCTCATCGAGCAATTGATCGTCCCCGTCGATCTCGATGCGACCCTCTTGATGGTCATCGCGCAGTAGAAGTCCGATAACAGCGACAATTAATATGAATACTACAATAATAATGGCGATCAGGGCTTTCAATTTGCCGTTCATACCAACCTTCCCCTCAAAGAATATTATTTCTATGGATATTATATTTTTTATATCGTACCGATGCGGTGCTGAGTGCATCACACGTGTGGTTGAACCATATATTATCCGCAACCGAACATCAGGGGTTGATGATTATCGCCAGTCTCAAATATTGGACCTGATGGTTCACACACTCGACGATTCTCCAGCTGGCTGAAGTAAAGGCATAGTTCGTGTTATGGTCCAGAGGTAACGGTTGGGGCAGTTCCTCCTGTACATCAGGGAACAGTAGGAACATGAGAGAATAATCGCCCGACTTGGAGAAATTTAGTTCGTAGTTTGTCTCAAACTGAGGGTGCCATGGATCATTCAGGTCTACATTTACGTTCTCCAACGTGACGTTGAAGCTATCGTAATAATACATCTCGTGGACGTTCACCTCGTTATTGATGAAGGTGTAATTGACCAGCCATACCTCGACAAAATATTTCACCGTCCGCCCCTCGTGATTGGCGATGCCGATGACAATGGGGGTGCTAGCGTTCGCGGTATAGTTCGTCGGAATATCATAAGCACCCCCGCTCTCACTGGTAATATAGAACTCAGAGAACCTCTCCTTTTCTACCTGCAAGGCGCCATACAGAGCTCCGGTCACAACGGTGGCGATCAGTATTAACGCGATTAGTATGGCTATCTTCTCCTTCTTTCCCCGAGTCCTGAGATCCTCGTTGAGGTGTTTCAGAATCCCCCTGGTCTGTGGTTCACGGCAAGTGCGGTCCTTTCCTTCGTGGAGAAGGTAGACCACATATAGTGCAGTGCTTATAATTGCCATTATCAGGCCGACAGATGAAAAAACGACCTTTGGGGTGGTAAGGTACATCAAAGAGTAAACGATGGTTCCCAGGGCTGCGCTCGTAGTAACCGAGGTTGCGAACCTCTCGATGGCCGGCAATCGCGCAATTTGGGGCACGATCAGCACTAACAGATATCCAGGAATTGAGATGAACAGAATGATGGTCAGTAGGCCCATGACCATGGAAGTTGGGGCGAGAAAATATGCTATAAACGTCAGGACCAAGAAAACCCCGATCATGATCAAGTCCATGCAACGGACAGGGGCCCTTTTTTTCATGTAGGTGGGACACCAATTATTGCTATAAAGACATTTTTCAACGTCATCGGCGAATGAAATGGTGGTTTATTCATCAGGTCAGCAGAGATAATTTTCCATCAAATTTGCCAGTACAGTTATCGATAAATAATACCACCCACATCAAGAAACTGGCTGGTATGAAAACCAGGTAGGTTGGTTTATGGGTGACGATGATGCGGGAAAGGACCGTTGGCTTTTCTTGAATGATTGGCCACAAAGGCGTTTCCTCGCCGCCGCCATAGCATTGCTGGTTCTCCTAGTCTGTTTCTCTGCTCTCCGAGCATTGGCTGGAAATATCTCCATATTGAACTATATTGGATATGTCTTCGTTCCTTTCCTGATAGTGATCCCTGGTGCGGCGGCCCTCCGGTTGATGAGGGTGCATGGTCTGGACCTGGCCAGGTCAGGTTTGTATTCGGTCGCTCTTGGGGTTTTCTTCCTAATGATGTTGGGTTTTGGGCTCAACTTCCTCCACTACATCGAACTGATCAAGGAGCCATTGTCCTTCGAATTTCTCAGTATCGCCTATCCATCGGTCTTACTGGCCCTTGTGGCAATTTCCCTGAAGCGGGACTCCAAATATGTCGCCCCTAATGTCCAACACTCCTTGGACATGGGGACTATGGTGGTCCTAGCTCTATCCATAGCCCTACCCATTCTGGCGGGTTGCGCAGCGAAGATGATCGGTTTCGACGGGGACCGCACGATCATGCTCTATGTGCTGACCTTGGCCTGCTTCACCCCATTGGTCATCCTCAGCCATCGAACCCGTCATTACGAGCTCCTGATCTTCAGCTTGTCCCTGGCCATACTGTTCCACCGCGCTTTGATGACCAACTATCTTATGGGCTACGACATATTCTCCGAGTACACCGCCGCTACCATTACGACCAACAACGGTTGGTGGAACATCTCGGAATCCGCCGGTATCCGTGGCGGAGGGGCGAACACCGCTCTCAGCATCGTGGCACTTGGTCCAGTGCTTTCTAACCTGACGTCCATCCAGACGGTCGAGCTGTTGAAGATGGTCTATCCATTCATCTTCTCCTTCGTTCCCCTGATGCTTTACAAAGCGATCGAGGGGCAGTTCAATCCCAAGGTGGCTCTTCTGGGAGCCACCCTATTCATCGGTTACCACGGATTCTTCAATCTCATGACGCAGCTCGGGAAGCAAGAGATCGCCGAGCTCTTCCTAGTGGCCATGGTGCTGGTGTTGACTGACAAGCTACTTCGGCGTTTCGACAAGCGTTTGCTTGTTGGGATTTTCCTTATCGGGGTTGCCGTTTCGCACTATTCCATCGCTTACATGGTCATGGCTGTACTTGCCGCTTTGTTCGGGTTGCAGTTGTTGGCCTGGGTGGTACGCAGCTTCCGGGATTGGTGGGCGGCACGGGAGAGGCCATCGTTTCTCGGTTGGATCAAAGGCACGGCCCTATCATATGCAAGGGCACAACTGCGCCAACACATCATCACCTTCGAGATGGTGCTCCTTTTCGTCATAATGTTCTATGCCTGGTATGACTGGGCGGCCAACGGCCTTATGCTCAACGTCATTAGTACCGGTCAGACGTATATTGACCCGTCAGCGACCAGCAGCAGCACCTCGTTATCCCTATCCCAGATGGATGCCATAGAGTACCTATTCATCGACTACTCCAGCCCGCTTCACAACAGCGAAAAGTACCTGCTACTGTTGACCCAGGTTCTAACAATTTTCGGTGTGCTGTTCATGTGGGTCAAGGGAAAGGCCGCTAAAGGTAAGATGGACGACGAGTTCCTCTTCCTGGGTATGATCGGTGCGATTATCCTGATCGCGGCCTATATCGTCCCAAATCTGTCCCTGTCTTTCTATCACGGCCGATTCTTCCAGTTCACCCAGATATTCCTGTGCGGCTTCCTAGCCATCGGTATCTACGCCATATTGTACCTGGTGCGACAGATCGTGAGGAACCTGGGTTTCTGGAAGGCACAGCGGCGGGTGGACATTAAAAAGATCACGCTGATCATCGGCACGGTGCTGATGGTCCTGTTCCTCAGTTTCAATACTGGAATCATCTACCGCACGGTCAGTGAGAACAGTTTCAATGTATCTCTTGATGAATCCATGAGCGGGTCGGTGTATTCCGATTCGGACGTGGTCACTGCGAAGTGGTTGAGCAACGAGACGCATTTAGGGGCCGCCCATACCATGGCCGATTATCATCGGTTCCCGGTACTGGCGGGCCAGCAGATGTTCATCTGGAACCTCAAGTATCAGTTCACGGCCAACGACACCGATTCCTTCGTATACCTTTCCGGGTGGAACAACAAATGGGGTTACGTCTATCCGCTCAACACAGCCAAGGGGGCCACACTGTCCTACACTCCCCAGGAGGACGTGTTGAAACAGGTTGGCGGAGCTTATGATCTTCCATACTCCTCCAGCGGAAAATCTACCGTAATCTACATTCCCCCCGGGGAACCGGTGACGAATCCGCCCGGTCCAGGCATCTATGATTATGAGGACAGCCCTAAGGTCGTGGTTCCCGCTATCGTCATCGCACTGTTCTCATTAGCTATGGTCGCCTGGGTGACCGGGTTATACGCCGCTCATAGGAACAAGTTGCGGGATCAGGAAATCTGAACCTCAAGTTTCACCTTTTAATTAAAAAACGAACGAGATCTATAAGGTGAGCGAGGTCTCCCGGCCGGTTGTTAAGAACAACGCGATACTCAGATATTGATTTGGTGGATCTAAAAATTTCAGGAATGTCAAACTTAATAATTCATAACATCCCATTACTTCTGCCCTTTCGTTTCCCGAGGCTCATCATTAATGCGAGGTCGTACCGTTGAATCAAACACCGTTCATCTCAATAATCATCCCGGTCTACAACGGTTCTGATTACGTCGCGGAAGCCATCGAGAGCGCCCTGGCCCAGACTTATCATTCTTTCGAGGTTCTGGTCATCAATGATGGATCCAAGGACGATGGACGCACGGACAAGATATGTCGGGACTTTGGTGACCGCATCAGGTACTTCTCCCAATCAAACGGCGGGGTGTCTTCAGCCCTGAACGCCGGGATAAAGGAGGCGAAGGGGGAGTTCATATGTTGGTTGAGCCACGACGACCTTTACCCCATAGAAAGATTGGCTATTCAGGCAGCTCGTTTGAATTCGGTGAATGATCCAGAGCACACGATACTCTATGGGAACTATGACATCATGGACGAAGGGGGCGTGGTCTATGATCATGTTCGAAATCCTCCAACACCCGTCCGTTCCTTCTACGAGGCTTTGTTATCCAAATCATTACCAGTATCTAAGTTGCGTTGGAAGAACTTCGTGCTCAATGGATGCACGCTGATGATACCACGTCAGGCGTTCGATGATGTTGGATTGTTCAATGAAAAGCTGCGTACCACTCAGGACTATGAGATGTGGTTCCGGATGTGCCGAGGATATGATTTCGTGCAAATGGACGAGGTCCTTCTCTTGTCCCGGAGGCATGCCAAGCAAGGTACGATAACCATGTGGAAGACCATGAGGGCGGAATCGGAGGAGATCACCCTCAAAGCATTGGGTCTTTACGAGGCGGGAGATCCGAGGACCAACCTGAACCTCGCCAGGACGGCCTTCGCCCTCCGTACCAACCTGGGGAACTCGCAGGCATCCAGAATGCTCATCCGAATGGCTCTGGAAAAAGAGCCCAAATCATTCCTTGACAGCTTGTTCATAGCCTTGGCGATGGGTTGGAACATATCGTTCACCTATGCCAAGATCGCCAACCGCCTAATGCGGTATGAGGTCAAAAGAAAAAGAGCGTACAGGGAACTTAAATAGGGTCCAAGTGCGCCCCAGGAGTGGTCCAGAGATCCTAAACCATATCATTATAGGCCGCGGACACACCCCCGGCGGTGTGCTCCCAGGTAAAGTCTTTCAAGACCCTCTTGCGACCGTTCCTGGCCAATTCCCTTCTCAGATGGTCATCTTCGATCAACTTGATCAATGCCTCGGTCAGCTCATCGACGTTGCCAGCAGTTACCAGCATACCATCCCTACCGTTCTCGATCATTTCTGGGATTCCTCCGGCGGTGGACGATAGGACGGCGGTCTCCGAAGACATGGCCTCCAATAGGCTGAAGGGGAATGTCTCGCTGAAGGATGGCAGGATGTAAAGGTCCGCGCCGGCGACATAGGCTGGTGTATCATCATGGTCAATGTAACCGAGATAACGGGTGCCTTGAGGTAGGTCCTTCAATCTGCGTGGGTTCCCCGGTCCGGCGAAAAGGAAGGTCGCGTCAACCGACCTTAAAACCCTGGGGATGGCCTCGAACAGGGTGGTGATTCCCTTTAGCTCCAGTATCCTGGCCATGAACAGTACGCGGGGGCCCTTCGGCTCCGGGTCCATCTTATCGATTATTTTTTGGTCCTTCCTCTCCGGGCTATACTTTTCGGTGTCCACGCCATTGTAGACCACCTTGACCTTCTCTGGTTGAACTTTATAATATTTAACGAACTGGTCCTTGGTCCAGCCCGAGACCGCGATGTACCGGCGAGGGTTGGAGTAATAAAGTTTCTCTGCGGTGAGAAATAGCGGTCTACCCGCCACGATCATCTTCTCGGATAGTTCCAGGTTCTTGAATTTGGAATCCGATCTCCTCCAGCCTGCTACCTGCATCTCGCATGAGTTATGTATGGTGGCGATCGATGGTACGCCCAACTTTCTCGATGGTACGAACAGGTCGGGCATCGAGCTATGGGTATGGACCAGATCGATGTCCAGGTCCTTTATCAGTTTCTTGATCTTGCTGATTATGGTAAGTTGGTAGTTTATGTTATAAGCAAAGGTCTCCCTAGCATCTCCCAGGTAGTGAATGCTGACGTTCTTAGGGAAGAAGCCCTCGGCGGTCTTCAATGCCTCTGAATCCTGTCCGATGAATTCTTTTCTCCGCAGAGCTACTATGTGAATGTTCACATCTTTGGGCAGGTGACGGGCCAATTCTGTCACGTAAGTCCCGGCGCCTCCCCAAACCGGAAAGAAATCAGGTGCTAGCAGAAGGATGTTCACATCAACACCTCATCGAGCCGAGCCCCTCTTTGTCCTATTTCCTCTGGTAAGAGATGGGATGCTCGCCGATGAACAGGTCCGGAACCCCCGACCCCACCAGCATCCATGATATCTGCTTTATTCAATCCCATTTAAACCAGCTCCCTCAGCGAACATGGTGTGAACATTTATAACAATCGTCGATTTCATTGACCAAGCATTTTAGTGCTTCCTCACAATTAATAAATTTATTAATAAATATAATGTTAAATAGCTTGTCTCACCTCCCACGGACATAGGAGGTTGAAGGGATTGAGGATTCTACATGTGATACCTCATTTTGCCCCCAAGTACGGTGGGGAAGTGATGGTGGTCTACCAGCTGGCTAAGAGCCAGGTGAATCTCGGGGAACAGGTGGACATCCTTTCGATAGATTATGATTC
>Ga0209099_1003456_pt1 | contig 12773 bp, 18 predicted proteins | sample AD_JPNHW2_MetaG_FD_184430 | JGI IMG/M metagenome (GOLD analysis project Ga0209099, IMG submission 184430) | Active sludge microbial communities of municipal wastewater-treating anaerobic digesters from Japan - AD_JPNHW2_MetaG (SPAdes) (version 2) | ecosystem: Engineered > Bioreactor > Anaerobic...
CCCCACCACAATTCCTTTGTTTCGAGGTCAGGAAGCCACCGAAACCCGCCATAGTTCGCCGTATTCCCGAGCTCCTGGCACCTCGTATATGAGCGATCGCATTCCAGGGCGTCGCCGGCATAGTTGCAGGGGGCCTCTTTGAATTGTTTGTATCTGCACGACGAAGGGTGAAGATTGCCGGTCGTCTGATTCCATTGCGAGAGCTTGTTCGTCAGGGTAGTCGAGAGGGACCCGTCGGCCGCCATGCCCCACGAGTCGATCGTCCCGGAAAAGAAGACCACGCGGGCATTCCCGATGATCGAGAAGTCGGCGGGATCCAGGATGACCTGAGAGAGGACCGCGGCCCCGCCCTGGGGGTTCCCCGTAATAAAGGGGCCCGTGAGGAGATTGTCGAGGTTGTCGATCTTGACGGTCACCTGGTCCACCACGGTCGTCGAGGAGTATCGGACATCGGGAAACTCGAATCGACAGGGCTCGTACCTGTGCCCCCCGTACACGAGGGCGACGTCGCAATCCGTGAAATAATACCCCGCCGTGTCGACGGTGAGCTCGAAGAGGAGAAAGGGGAGGAGCTCCTCGGCCTCGAGGGCCGCGAGAATGGCGGCGTCGATGTTACGCATTAAGCAACCCCTGGAGCGTGATCCCATGATTTGCGAGGCGATCATAAAAGGTTTCAAAATCGAGATCGTCCGAGTCATACCGGCAGCGGATTTTCAGGATCCCGGTGAACGTGGCCGTTATGTGATACCCGTCGGCCGGCGCTATAACCATGGTGAGGAGGTCGGCCCCGTCCGCCCCTGTGCCCGCTCCGATTGTATAGTCCGTGGTCACGGTCTGCAGGGCGCCGTTCACATAGATCGAGATCGCGGTCCCGCTCTTGAAGGGGAGGTTAAAGAGCGTTGTCGTCCCGTCCCCGATGCCGACATATTCCCGGGTGAAGGTTGCCGGTGTCGCGGTTGCCAGGAAAAAAGAGAAGGAACCATACCGGCCGGCCGACGCGACGAAGGCCTCCCATAGGACCTGTATGTCGGCGAGGGTCATCCAGGCATATGACAGGGTGACCGATCGGAGAGGGTACAGGCGTTTTCTCTTCCTCTGTTCGCCGCCGAATTCGCCGAAGTCTGTGATAATGGTCTTGAACGAGGTCCGGACCCCGACGGGGTTCGCCCACTCGACCGTGGCATATGCGGTATATTCAGCCATGTTAGAGAACCCCCCTGATGTCGGCCCGGAGGCCCTTGTCTCCGCTCCGGAGGGCCTTCCGGAACGGGGCGATAATGGCCTGAGGGTTCCGGTCGGCCAGGTCGGCGAATGACTTCGCGTCGGCCGCGACGATGGTCACATGGTAGGTGTCGCCGGACGAGCTCGCGGGGATCCCGCCGGTCGATCTTCCCCGGGGGACCACGTCTTCCCACTCGCCCCCCTCGCCGAATTTGTACCTGCGGCCGGAGACACCGACCCCGAAGATCGGCTCGGTGATGGTGCCGCCGCCGGCCATGCCATAGGCGGTCGTGCCGTATTCCCCGATGACCGCATTCTCGCTCCCGCCGTACTCGCTCCCGCCGCCGAAGAGGGACCCGAACCCGCCGAAGAGTGTTTCCAGAAAACCCCCGCCGGAGTCGCCGGCTTTCCCGAAGAGGGTCTCTTTCATCATCTGGCCCAGGATGTCGGCGGCCGCCCGCTGTATGCTCTGGAAGATCGCCCGGGCGTAGTCCTCAAAGCTCTTGAGCTTGCCGCTCATGGCGTCGAAGAAGAGGTCGGAGAAATTCTGTTCCATGGCTTCCGCCGTCCTCTCCGAGAGGGCGATCATGTACCGGGAGGCCTCCTCCTGTTCCTTGAGCCATGACGCATATCCGGTTTCCTCGTCGAGGGAGATGTCCTCCCTCTTCCGGGCGTAGAATTGCCCCATGAGGTCGTCCATCCTCCGGAGCTCGCGGGCCTCGTCCGCGGCCCGTTCCGCCTCGCCCTCGAGCCACGACGCATATCCGGTTTCCTCGTCGAGGGAGTAGTCCTCCCGCCGGCGGTCGCGGGCCTGTTGGAAGATCGGGTCCCAGAGTTTTTTCTGTTCGTCGAGGTATTTCTTTGCCGCCTCGGCCGCCTTCCTTTGGGCCGCCTCGGCCTTCCGTTTTCTTTCCGCGTCGCCCTCGGGGTCGTCCTCGGTGTAGATGCCGCCCAGGCCTCCGCGCCGCCGGATGAGGGCGTCGGACCCCTCGGTGAGGCGCTCCTCCGGGAGGGTCGCCCGGAATTTGTCGCGTTGCGCCATGAGGCGGGCGAGATATTTCTTGTCCTGTTCGTAGAAAAGGAGTTGCGCCGGGGTGCCGGCGGCCTTCTCCTTTCCCATTCTCGCCTTCGTCTCCTCGATCTTTGCGTCGATGTCCGTCGAGGATTCCCCATTCCATAGCTTGTCCAGGATCCCGGCCGCGTCCGTCGCTTTTCTTACGACCTTGTCGAGCCATGAAATGAAGCCCACCCCCTCGCCGGAGACGAGGGACCCGACCGCCTCCTCGAGCTCGCCGAAGTCGATCTTGAGCCCCTCGATCTTGCCGCTCGTCGTGTCTATTGCCGCGGCCGCGGCGCCGCCGAAGTGGACCTCGATCCCCTCATACGCGCTCGTCGCCCGCTCTATGGACCCGGCCAGGCCGTCGACCTGGACCCCCTGCCGCTTGAGGGCGTTCGTGCTCGACGATACGGTCCGCCCGACGAGCTTCGCCGCACTGTCGAGGTCGATCTTCTGCGCGACGGCAAGGTCGAGCGTGGCCGTGGTGAGCTTGTCCAGGGCCTCGCCCTGTAGACCATAATGGGTAAGATGTTCCTGGACCGAGGCGATCGCCTCGTCGTCGATGTTCGTGAGGCGCATCAAAGACGCGGCGTATTCGTTGTTGTGAGCGAGGGCGGCCTTCGTGTAGGTGCCGGCCTGTTTCATTGCCTGGCCGAGGGTGACCGTCGCCTTCTCTGATTCTGCGGAGGCCTCGAGGAGGTGCAAAACCCCGAGGGCGACCGCGCCCCCGGTTATGGCCCCCCAGGCCCCGGAGATGTCGCCGGCGATCGACTTCGTATCGCGGCCGAAGTTCTGGAGTTCCTTCTTTGCGCCGGAGATGCCCGTGGAAAAGGCGGCCTTGTTGAACCCCAGGCGGACGACGGAGGCGCCGACCTCTTTTTCACCCACGTTTTTTTCTCCCCCTCACTTTATTCATGAGTTCCCTTTGTGCCTGGGCGGCCTCCGGACCTGAGTCCCATATCCGGAAAACGATCTTCCACTCCGTTATCTCCGAGCTCGAGAGCATGCGTAAAACCTCGCGCACCGGGCACCCCATTACCACGGCGATTCTGTGATAGAGCTCTATTTCGGGGTGTCCGAATCGGATTTTTTTTCAGTGTCCTCCTCGACTTTCACGCCCAGACCCGAGAGGCGGAGCACGATCCGCCCCAGGCGATCGACCACGTCGGGCTTTTTCTCCATAATGGCGGGCACGTCCTCGAGGGTGAAGACGAGCTCGCCGGTCTCCGGGTCGCGGGCGCCGAGGGCGATCGCCGCCGCGTGCATCTCGATCACGTTCCCGAGCCCCTTTTCGTCCCGCTTGATCGTCTCGAAATACGTTTTTCTCTGCGGTCCCGTGAGCTCCCGGAGCTCGACCCGGACGCCGCCCCACTCGGGCACGTCCTCGGTCTGGGTCGCGAGGTCCTGGACCGAGAGGATGGTCTCTTTCAAGTCAGCCATGTTTCCCTTCCTTTTCGTCCCGCCCAGGGGGGCGCCCTGGGCGGGGATTGCTTAATGGGAATATTTCAAAATGTCCATTTTCCCAGTTTTACGCGACGGCCCGGAGGAGGTCCCCGTCGCCCTCGAGGGTGACGGGCGCCGTCGCGAGTTGCCCCACGGCCCCGCCGAGGGTGTAATTCCCCACAATGGCATTCCCCGTATAGGCCGGGTTGGCCGCGCCCGTGGTGTCGCCGGCCGGGTTGAGGAGCACGGGGAAGGCCGCGGCCCCCACGAGGGGAAAGAGCGTTGCGTCGACGCTTGTAGCTGCGAAGTCCTGATTGAATTCGATGTCCATGCTCCAATCCTTGAGCCCGGCGATTTTTCCCTTCGAGTTCGCCCCGCCGCCTGTCTTGTCCAGGATCTCGGCGCTGTATTTTATCGTGACCTGTCGGACGTGATCGGAGAGATCCACATTGTTGATATGCAGATGAGGATCCTTGAATACTATTTCGGCCATGGCTTACTGTCCCCCTTTCCTTGATTTGTGATGGTTAGAGAATCCCGATGCTCACACAAAAGAGAAAGCTCGGGTTCGTGCCGGTGATCGTCCAGGATACCCGATACCAGGTGTCGGTGATCGGGCCCGCGAGCTCGCGCCAGAGGGCGCCCGGGGCGAGCATGGCGGAAAAGGCGAGGCGCTCGGTCTCCGACCCGTCCCAGGTGTTCGCGTCGTGGCTGTCGATGGTCACGGTCAAGGACGGGGCGCCGGTGCCGGACACGCTGAAGACGTGCAGGGCCGCATAGAGTTTTTGCCCGGCGAGGGCCGCGCCCACCTGGCGGGCCGTGCCGGCGGCCGAGGTTGTCTTCGCCCCGGTGTCCATGATCACCCCTTTGACCGCCCGAGACTGAGAGAGGGCCGCGAAGTTGAACGCCACGAGGTCCCCTATCTTCCCGGCCGGGGCGAATTCGGAATCGACCCCCTTCATGAAATACGACGGGTCGGCCACGGCGCCGGCCAGGGGGCAAAGGGTGAGGACCCCGTCGTCGACCCCAAGCCCGTCATACAGGGCGGGGTCGAGGTCGGCCGCGTCCCAGAACCCGCCGCCGGACATGGTCGCCTCGACGAGACCGGCCCGTTTCTGTTTCGCACCGCCTGAGAGGAAGGTTGTCCGGTCCTTGATGTCGGGCCGAAGGGCAAGGGCCACCTGGTTGTGTTTCCCTGTGAGGTCGTAACCTCCGTGATAGATCCGGCAATCTCTCCAATAAAGCTCGCTCATGGGTTACCCCTCCCACTCGTCCGTGACAAAGACGATGATCATATCGAACTTGGTCCCACAGTATTTTTTCCCCGCCTGTTCGATCTCAATGCTCTTGTTCTGCAGGGGGTGCGTGTCTATCGCGAGGCCGCCCCAGGTGAGGTCTGTCTTGATCGCGGCCATGAGATCGGCGATCGCCTGGCGCATCTGGGCCGGGACCGCCCCGTCCGCCCCGGAGAGAATGATCTCGGTCTCGATCCGGATCTCGTGCATGTGCCGGCCTGGGGCGATGACCGTGATCGCGTCGTCCAGGTCCCTGTAGGATGCGCCGGGAATCTCGGCGTCAGACCATGCGGTCGTTTTCCACTCAAAGACCCGCTGCGGCCCGATGTCCGTCTGATACGTCGCAGGCCGGATGGTCTTGAGCCGGGCCCCGTATTTGTCCATGATCTGTTGCCGGATGGTCGTCGCCATTATGCTGCCCTCCGCCGGGCCTGAATCCGGCCCATGTAAAAGGCGAGCTCATGCCGAAACATCTCGATGCCGCGGTCCTTCATCATTCTTTCAAGGATCACCGGCGCCCGTTTCGCAAACATGAAAGAGACTCCGACCGAAAAAAGCTCGCGGATCTTTTCCTTTCCCTTTTCGCCCCGCTCACTGGTCCGCTCGAAAATGCCGGTATGGCCGCTCTTCATCCTCGCGACAAAGGCATGCTTGAGTGTCGCCCGGCCGGTTTGTTTTCTCACTCGAACACTTGCTCTCTTCCGGCCGGGATAGGCGCCCTTTGCTTTGAGCCTCCGCTCGGCCGCGGCCGTTTTCGCGGAAGCTGTCCGCGGGATCCCCGCCTGTGACGCCGGCGTGGTCGGGCGGCCTCCGAAGGCAAACAAAGGGAAGGCCCGGCCAGTCGCCCTGATGGCCGCGAACATGCGGGCCGCCTTTCTCGTGGTTTCCCGCCTGGCACGCTCGAGTTTTATTCCGTCTTTCACGGGTGCCGTCTTGATGTTGTATTCTTTCGTGATAGCTTTGGTTGAGGCCGTGATCCCCAGGTTCCCGAGCTTATTCAAGGAGGACACGGTCGCACGTTCCACGGCATCTTCTAGGGCGTCGATGCCGCGGACGCAATCATCAATCCCTTCGATGACGATATCGAATGACGCGTTATTCACCGTGAGCGCTCCCCTTTATAACCCTTCTCATATTCTGACATCTTGTTGATGCTGTCATATGTTCCCTATCCTATGCATCATTCCGGCTCAGCACCAGCCGGGTGAAACCCGTGCCATCCGGCTCCTGGCCGATGATGGCGTAGTCCACCGTGTCGATGGTCACCAGGTCCCCGTGCCCCACATTCGCCAGCAGCGAGCTCTTCACCACCACGTCGGGGGCCGTGGTCTCCACCTGGCCGGTGCCCTCGTTGAGCAACTGGAAGGCCTCGGTGAAGATGCCCGTGGTGACGATGACCGCACACCCCGCAGGCCTGATGGTGACCGCCTTGGCAAACTCGTTCACCGAAATGAACGTGTCAAGGTCCGTGGTTATCTCTGTCTGGAAGCTCATCGGCCAGTTGTCCTCCTACCCATGTCGAGCCCGGCCTGTCCCGAGGATCCCCGGGAAAGGCCTGCCATATGTAGTACCCTGCCCATCATGCCTCCGGCTCCGGCACGCTGTGCTGGCGCAGGTTGATTACCTTGATGAACGCCTCGGCCGTTGCGTAGCGCGTGGTGGCGTACTGGGCCACCACGGTGATCACCCGGTGCTCGTACTCGAGCGTGGTGTCGATGATCCGCGTCTCCTCTTTAGTGAGCCAGGTGGCGACGATGCCCCCCGAGGGCGTTGCCGCAGTCGCGGCCCTGAGCTCTTCTCCCGAGGTGTAGTCGTGCACGGCCACGGTCACGCTCTGGATCTGGGCGTCCGGGACGGCCACCCCCGCCTCGTCGGTGAGCTCAACCAGGATCTTCGGGGTGGATCCCTCGTTGCAGGTGAGGATAGTCTCCAGCTGTAGCGGCATGTCGGTTTATACCCCCTGTATGGTGATCGCGGGTGTACCCGCGGTGAAGCCGATGGACGGAGAGGCTGCCGTCACGGCCATGCCCGGGCAGCACCCGCTGATGCCTATGCTGGCCTTGCCCGGGTATGTGCCCCCCCCCCACCCGCTGAACTGGTCGCTCAGCGTCCGGCTGAAACTGTCGTATGGCGTGTTATTCCAGGTATCCATTATGGGTTGGCGCTCCAGCCATAGCTCTGGTCCCATCCGTTGGCGATCAACGCGACACGAGCATCGTGAGATGCTGTCGTCCCTGTAGCTGGTGACCACAACGCAGTTGTGGTGACAGCCCCAGGAACTGCCTCGATGAGATCATTGAACACGATGTCCATCGCTGCGTTGCCCAGTGATGAGCCTACCAGATGGAACGATCGGACGGAATGGCAACCGGAGATGTCGAGAGCAGCGAGTGACGATGCCTGGAAGGCGTGAATCATGTTTAGATTCGCGAATCCAGACAGCCCAGAAAGCGAGGATACCCCATGATCTGCGGAACCAGAATCCACAGCGACCCCAGTGACCGCTGTTGGGGGATCGACTGTGACATAGTTCGACCTATGACCAGCGGAACCAAAGTCTTTTGTACCTGTTGTTCCACCGTTGGTGGTGGTGCTGTCGCCCCAATGCCAGGTTATGGTGGGAGTCCCTGTAACCGATAGGACCACAGTAGTTTCAGCCGTTTCGGTGTCGAACAGTATTCTGGCTTCCTGCGCTGCCGTCACGGTGATGTTCGCGTGGTTATGAACCCCCCCCAAGGTTGCGGTGATCTCGGAGGTTCCCGCCGCTACGGCCGTGGCAAGCCCTGTTCCGCTGCCGATGGTCGCTGTGGCTTCCGTGCCCGATGTCCAGGTGCAGGATGAGGTGATGTTGGCTGTAGAGCTGTCGTTATAGGTGCCGGTGGCAGTGAACTGCTGAGTCGCACCCACCGCGATGCTCGGAGATGCTGGGGTCACTGCAATACTCGAAAGGGTGACGGCGTTGACCGTGAGAACCTCAGTATCTGAAACCTCCCCGAGGGTGGCCGTGATAGTGGCGTTACCTGCCGCGACGCCCGTCGCCAGGCCGCCAGAAGAGGTGATGGTAGCATACTCGGTATGGTTGGAGGACCAGGTGACCTGAGAGGTGATGTTCCCCGTCGAGCTGTCAGAGTAGGTACCTGTTGCCGTGAACTGCTGGGTATGCCCTGCGTAGATGCTCGGAGTGTTCGGCGTGATTGCTATGGAAACCAGAGTCACAGCGTTCACGGTGAGGGTGGTATTTCCAGAGATCTCACCCAGTGTTGCCGAGATGGTTGCTTCGCCCGCGCCGACTCCGGTGGCTAGGCCTCCCGAAGATATGGTGGCATAGGAATCGTTGCTGGAATCCCAGGTGACCTGAGAGGTGATGTTCTGGGTGCTGCTATCTGAATATGTGCCTGTAGCGGTGAACTGCTGAGTAGCGCCTGTGTTGAGAGTTCCGTCGTCCGGGGTCACTGCAATACTCACAAGGGTGGCCTCTTCCTCGTCTATGGTTACTGTCCAGCCCTTGCCGGTAAGATTGCTTGCTGCTGTGATCCCTGCCGCGGTGGGGATGGCATTGCCGCTCAGGTCCACCGTCCCCCCGGTATTGCCTCCTGCATCCAGGACCTGGAGGACGGATGTCACCATCTCCGCGCTCAGGTGGTTATCCGACGCCGAAAGCGTGTCAAGCCCGATACATCCCGTGATGATTAAAGATGTCAGTTCGTTACCGTCAAGCTCGATGGACCCACTATCACTCAAGGTTGGGAAACACCCTGTAAAATCTGCCTCGGTCCAGTGGTTCCCTGTGCCCCAGAGACTAGAGAACACAGGGGAGCGCACACGGAGTTTGCCTATCAGGTCATTGTTTGAGATCCACAGCTCCTCAATGACCGGAAACTGCGCCCCATCTGAGGGTAGTTGGGTGTTGAGGTTTGAGCAGCTATGCGAACAGAAGTGCCGCAAGTGTAGGCCTGTAGCGCCCCAGTTCCAGCCGTTCCAGGGGTTACTAGCTCCTCTGAAGTCAGCCATAGAAGGGCTCTCGGAGAAGTCTATGTATGTCAATGAACAGCCCTCGAAACACGCCCTCGCCAAAAGCGGAGTGTTGTGCAGACTGACATTTACGAGGCTTGAGGAGTTGTAACACTCGATGGTGTCCAGGAGGACGAAGCTGTCGAAGTTCAGCGAGGGGATGCTATTGTATGAGGAGCACCACTGTCTCAGGTATGGAGCCATCAGGTACATGTTCCCAACAGCGCTCACGCCCTGGTTGGTGACATGCTCGATTGATCCGCTTCCTCCATCCCCGCCATCAAAGCCGATGTTCACCCGGGTGAGCGCGCTCCAGGGTGTGACCTTGAGCCGGTTCACCCTGCTCGCGGCCGTGCCGTAATCCTTTGTCGGGGTTGCCGAGGCCGACGTGGTACCATCAGCGAACGTCCACAGAATCGTGGGCGTTCCGGTTACCACGAGAGTCGGGGCGAAGGTGGCCAGGGTGCTGGTGAATGTGACCTCCCCCTGATCCCCTTTGAAGGTTGCGAGATGCCATGCTCCGTTCCCCGCATAAGCCGCTCCACTGCTTTGGAAATCAGGAACAATGATGTCTGGAGAGTGCTCGGTCTGTGGCGCAGTTCCAATCCTGAACTGGTAGAGGGAAATCTCCCCACCACTACTGTATAGTACAGTATCCCCATCGCTTAGGGCTTGATAATATGATCCGTCTCCCCCTGCGAAAAGGGAGTCTAGGGACCCAGCCCCTCCGCCAATCAAGGTTCCTGATACAGGTAAAAATTGAGCCATCCTTTTTTCCTTAGAAGGCAGGGCTCTTATTCAGCTCCCTGCATTTTCTTTTATACCCCTACCGCACCAGGTTGATGATCACCTGCACGGGTGCGCTCGGGGGCAGGTCGATGGGCGGTACCACGATGGTCTGCTGGGCCTCGGGAACCAGGGCCGTCACCACGGGGGAGAGCTCGCTCTCGTTGCCCGATGCGTCCGCCGCGCTCAGTGCCACGGCATAGGGGCCAGGTGCGACGCCGGTCAGGGTGTGCTCGGTCACGTTCCCCACGGCTGCAGCATGCGGCAGGGTGCCGAGCATGTAGGTGGCCTGGCCGTCGCCCATCGACCACCCGGGATCCCCGGGGGCCGCATAGTGGACGGTGTACCCGGCCAGGTCGCTCTCGGTGTTCGCGTTCCAGTTCACCTTGAGGTCGGCGGCCGTGATCGCCCCGGCCAGCAGGACCAGGGCGAGCAGAGCGATAAATATACCAATTCCGTAATTCCTGAATTTCATGAATCCTCCGCGTTACCTTTGGCTTTCCTGGACGCCTGCCGGGACGACCGTGGACGGGGACGCGGATCCCGCTGCAGCGGGGGCCGGGAACAGCACGTTCAGGAGCAAATTGATGGCAATATCGTCGAATGGAGTGGTGGTAGTGGCCGCGAGTTTCTGGAGCCCGAGCAGGCCCTGATGGAAGAGCTCGCGCAGCGGTTCGCTCATCTTGCCTATGAGCGTGCCCACCACGCTCTCCATCTGACCGCTCTCTCTCGATGTGTACTCGCCCAGGATCACGAAACGGGCGATGCCCACGGCATAGTCGTCCAGCTTGTTCTCGCTTGCCTTGGCCTTCTCCTCGAGGGTGTCGAACAGTTTGTGCAGCGCCGAAGTGATGGGCGCCGATACGTGACCCAGTAGAAATACTGCCAGTCGAATCCAGATACTCATAGTGTCCTCCTGCTTAATTTTGGATCTGCTTGTCCTTGCCCTCGATGTATCCGCACAGCTTGGACACATCGTTTGCGACCTTGTTCAGTTTTTCGTGGAGCGAATCCGAGTTTTCTTTCTGGTCTCTCTTTATCTCCCCGATCGCCTTCACCAGGTGCCGGTGATCGGGGCATTGCCGGGGCATCATCTCGGTCGCGGCCGTACTCGGCTTGGCCGTCTCTTTTTCACCCGGCATGTAGGCCGGCACGAACTTGAGGATGGCCGCCCCGAACGGGACGCTCAGTCCCAGGATGGTGAGCCCCCACCCGGCATCCATCAGGCCTTCCCCCTGTATCCCTGGATCCTCTTCAGCCAGCCGTGCGCGTATCTCTCGCGGAAGTCGGCCGGGTTGGCCAGGGCCGCCATCACGATGGCCTCGTAGTGCATGAACTGGTAGCCGTTCACCGCCTTCATCAGGGCCGGCGCGTCCTTGGCGCACCACTTGTTGAGCAGTCCGATGGTGTCCTTGCCGATGATACCGTCCACCAGTATGGTCTCCCCCAGGTAGCGCAGCGCCTTCTGGGCGTCTTTTCCCGCTTCTCCCGGGCCGCAATTAACCGCGGTGTCGAACAGCTCCCCCGCGATCTGCGCGTCATCGATGCGGTCGAGCCCGAGCTCCTTCCAGAAGTCCCAGAAGTAGAGGGCCCGGGCCTCGTCGAGCGTGAGGTGCTCGATGTCGAGGTTCGGGTAGCGGGCCGCGCTGATGCCGTACTTGGTGCCCTGGAGGATGCCGACGCCGCACTTGCCGCCGGTCCAGTTGCCCTTGTCCTTCGGGTCCCTTGTGAAGCCGCCCTCGATCCCGATGACCTGGGCGAAGGCCTCCAGGAAGGCGGGGGGAAATGTTTTCACTGCGTCAGGCATGCGCCACCTCTCTCACATAGTTTCTCAGTGCCCGGTTGACCCGGCCGCTTCGGAGCAGGAGCTCCCCGGCCTCCCCCTTCGTGGGTCCGCGCTCGGCGTCCATGCAGGACCTCCAGAGGAACATCATGGCCGTGAGGTCGTTGCCCATGATGCGCTGCAGGCTGGACAGTCTGCCGCTCTTCCTGTCTCGTGTCCGGGGTGCCGCCATGGCGTCTCCTGCATGAAAAGGCCGAGGGGGCGAGGAGGTGCGCCCCCTCGGGTTTGGGTGTTCCGCCCGTCGGCTAGTAGCCTTCGACCCAGACTTCGAGCACCACGGTGGCGTTGGCCACGAGGTTGTTCTCGGCGAACGCGGTGACCGTCGAACTCCTGAGCACCGGCTGGTAGGCCAGCGACCCGCAGAGAGGGATGGCCCACTCGGTGTTCGCGGTGTCCCTGTTCTGGAGAGCCCCACCCATGATGTCCACGCCGTCGGCCAGGAGCTTCAGGTCGTAGTTGTCGGTGGGCGCCGTGGTGCCGGGGTTGGTTTTTACCGCGATGACACGCCCGGAAACAGGCAGGGTCATGGCATGGGAATCCGTTCCGCCCGAATCCATGGTGAGCGTGAGCGTGTAGGCGGTCAGGGGTGCCATGCCCCTGTCCACGTAGGTCTTCTTCGTGTTCGTGAGCGACGAGGCGAAGACCTCGTGCGCCATGTTGACGGTCAGGCCCACGACCAGGGAGAGGAGCACGATCATCAAGCCGATTCTGAAATTGCTCTTCCGCATGACTGCTCCCTCCCTTACAGGTGCTTCTTCAGCACGTTGATGGTGGCTGTGAGGCCTGCACCGACCACTTCCCTGGCATAGCCGAAGTGGACCTGGCCGGCGCCGATGGCCGTATTGCTGATCACGCCGGTCGCCAGTGCCACGGTCAGAACGTCGCCATCGGCAATGCCGCCGCCCACCGTGTCCGTGACCGGGAGGTCATACTCTCCCTCGGTCTCGCCCTGGCCCACGGCGCCGGCGCCCACGGCGCTCGGGCAGACCACGGCGAAATTGCCGCAGATACCCACACCACCGGCTGCAATGGCGCCCAGGCCGTTGGTGAAGGTTACGATGTTTCCTTCTCCGGTCTTGTTGATCATAACGACTCCTTCTTTTTTGGGGTGCGGGGC
>Ga0209099_1003461_pt1 | contig 12756 bp, 10 predicted proteins | sample AD_JPNHW2_MetaG_FD_184430 | JGI IMG/M metagenome (GOLD analysis project Ga0209099, IMG submission 184430) | Active sludge microbial communities of municipal wastewater-treating anaerobic digesters from Japan - AD_JPNHW2_MetaG (SPAdes) (version 2) | ecosystem: Engineered > Bioreactor > Anaerobic...
CCAACGGCTCTCCGTCTTCATCCTTAAATGCAAGAATATCGCGGGTAATTTCTATCAGGTATGAGTCCAAATCACCTTCATTCCATTCTTTGAAAACCTCGTGCATTTCGTCTGCAGTCATGCCCAACAGGTCTTTCATTACCTGATACGCTTCATTGATTATCTGCATATCGCCGTATTCAATGCCGTTGTGTACCATTTTTACAAAATGTCCTGCACCATCTTCGCCTACCCAGTCGCAGCAGGGTACATCGCCTTCCACTTTTGCAGCAACTGGCTGGAAAATATCCTTCACAGCAGGCCATGCCGCGGGTGATCCGCCGGGCATCATCGACGGGCCGAGTAGTGCGCCTTCTTCACCGCCCGAAACACCGGTTCCGATATAAAGTAATCCTTTGCTTTCAACATACTTCGTTCGACGTATGGTGTCAGGGAAATGTGAATTTCCACCGTCAATAATAATATCGCCTTCTTCCAGGTGCGGAATTAACAGGTCGATAAAATCATCCACCGCTTTTCCGGCTTTTACGAGCATCATCACTTTGCGCGGACGTTCGAGTGAATTACAGAGTTCTTCTATTGAACGGGCTCCGATAAAGTTTTTGCCGGCACCCCGACCGGAGATAAAATGATCCACTTTTTCGACAGTACGATTGAACACTGCCACGGTGAAGCCTTTGCTTTCCATGTTTAACACCAGGTTTTCGCCCATTACGGCCAAACCGATTAATCCGATGTCTGCTTTTTGTTTCATAATATTTATATGTTATTATTGTATGTTCTATTCCTAAAATAATAAATTGAATATGAGCTTAATTACTTAAATCCTAAGTCTTTTAATTTTTTCAATATCTTGTTGTCAATATTTGATGCTTTAATTGAAAAGGCCGGAAATTCCCTCCGTACCGGATAATCGCCACGCTGTTGCTCGAAGTTGGATGTGTTTGCCCGAAGTAGCTGATCGTCATTTCGGATATCGTAAGTATGTAAAATAGTTTTGCTAAGGATTTCCTGTTCCGATAATCCTTCTCCGTCAATTTTAATCACCGGATTTGCGGGTGGTTCTACTCCGGATGGTTGCCAATTGTTCAGTTCCAGATTGAAAAAGTTGCTGATTGCCTGTACACTCATCTGGGTTCCGGTAGCTTTTCCGTCTTTGGAATAGCCTGCAATATGCGGAGTTGCAAGTTCAGTCATGTTTAATAGTTCCAGGTCGATATCGGGCTCATTTTCCCAGCAATCGCACACAAATCCGGCTATTTTTCCGGTTTTCAGTGCATTCTTCACCGCATTTGTTTCAATCACTTCACCCCGGCATGAATTTATCAGTATGGGATTACGTTTCAAAGAATTCAGAAATGCTTCATTTCCCAGATGAAAAGTGGCGTCTTCGCCTTTCATATTCAGGGGGACATGCAGGGTAATAATATCTGCTTCCTCTTTTATTCTGTCAATGTTTACAAATTTTTCCGAACCCTCAGCACGTTCGCGGGGCGGGTCATTCAGCAACACTTTCATACCGAATATTTCACAGATCCGGGCAACTTTGCTACCTACATTTCCAACACCGACAACACCGATGCACAAGTCCTTTAATTGCAGACTTTTCCGTTCCGCCAAAACCATTAATGCCGATGCGATGTACTGTTCAACCGATTTAGAATTACAACCGGGAGCATTTGTCCATTTAATTCCTGCCGCGTCACAGTAATCGGTATCGATATGATCGTAACCGATGGTAGCAGTGGCTATATATTTTACGGACGAACCGGCCAGCAGTTTTTCATTGCAAATGGTGCGTGTGCGGGTTACAATTGCATCTGCATCTTTCACCACTTCTGGAGTGGTTTTGGAACCGGGCAAATATACCACCTCAGCGACATTCTCGAATGCACCGCTGATATAAGGTATTTTATCGTCGATAATTATTTTCATAAAATCACTGACCATTTTTTTTATTGATGATTTACTTTTTTTTCAATTATAAATGGTAAATTGTCAAATGGTATATAATTTAATATTTAAACCTCTCTTTATAAGCCCATAATCCCAATGCCGGATTAGAAATGTAAAATATTTCTTCGCCGTCGGGTAGAGTAACAAAACCATCACGCAATTTTGCGGGGTCGTATTTCGATGTGATTTCATCAATATCGGCATAGTTGAAACCTACACTTTCGATTTCAGCCTGCGTCAGATTATCTTTTCCTTTCCCGGGACAATAGGTGATGCTGAACCGTCCTTCAGATGAACCGTGGATAAGGTGAGCAGCTGCGCTCAGATTATTGCGCAATTCCTCGTTTTCGTCACAGGCTTTCAGCGTTCGTGGTGTCCCGAAATATCCGTATTTGCGAATCAAACGGTCGATTTCCTTGTCTTCGCCGAATTCTTTCAACGCTGGTGCAATCACAATCAATTCACCATTGTCATCAATAGCCATACGAGTGCGATAAATGGATTTATTTCCCAGCCAGGTACTTTTGAACTCCGTAGGATCAAGGTAAACAACTACTTTTTTCAGAGGTTTGTCAAGCATCTCAAAATTCACTTCCAGCGCCAGTTTTGCTGCTTTGTCGAATACTTCAAAGTCATCACCTATAAATAATCCGCGTGTTTTCACAATGCCATCGGATTTATCAAGTCCAACTACAGTTTGCACATATACAATCGGTAAATTATTGGTGAAATTTTCTGACGCATAATTGAAAATCCTACGCACCGGAGTATCGGCATGACCCATCATGCGTTCCATACCGTAAGCAGCACCAACGAAATGGCTTTTGTTAATTCCTTCTACACCGCCTGTTCCTACGAATATGTTTTTATTATAGTTGGCCATTCCCACCACTTCGTGAGGCACAACCTGACCGATAGATAATATCAAATCAAAATTACCATTTACAAGAAGCTTGTTTACCTGAGCAGGCCACGGAAATTTTACAGCGCCTTCCGATACTTTTTCCACGAATTCAGCCGGAACAGTGCCAACGGTCACCACATCGTTGCGCCAGTCGTGTTCACGAATGAGTGAAGCTGGTAAAGAACCGAACATATGCTCAATCTGATGAGGGGTCATCGGTGAATGCGTTCCCAGTGCCGGTAAAACATCGGTGAGCTTGTCGCCGTAATACTGCCATGCAAATTCGGTCAGTTCACCGGCGCGACTTGGTAATCGTGTGTAGTCTGGTGGTATTGCAAGCACCTTGTGCTTTTCACCCATTTTTTCCAATGCCTCAAAAAGACCTTTTTTAAGATCATCGGCACTGAGTTCGATATTTGTTGAACCAATTGAATAATATAACATGATTGTAAATTTTTAAGCTCAGGCAAAGGCTCAGGCAAAGGCAAAACTCCTGAGTAATCCGCATTGATAGAGTTGATTAATGTTTTGTAAATACAAAGATTGATTACTTTTCCAAATGATGAATTAATGCATTTATTTCTTCAATTACGTTTTTATACCTCTCGACCATATTCTCTGAAGTTTCTGTATCCAAATAATTTTGTGTTTCAGCGACTAAAATCTGGCTCATTGTTTCAAAAGCGCTTCCTCTGGCAATTTTATAAAAACGTGTTTTATCCTTAGGTTCATATCTGCCGTAACCTTCAGCCAAATTATGAACTACTGAATTCGCTGCCCGCTTTAATTGATCCGTGAGTGCAAATCGTTCATCATTTGGAAATCTTTTAATCAGATCATATACACCGATTAATAAGTGAAAGGCTTTTTGCCAAACTCCCATATCACGAAAATCGTTGAATTTCTTTTCCATAAAAACGAAAGTTAAGAATGATTGCAGCATTCCTTAGCCTCAGTCTTAGTCTTAGCCTACGCCTCAGCCTGGTATTTATCTTTTCACCCTCGCGTTACCGCCCCAAATGCTCCATATTTGTTCTTCATCGGCAGGCTGCGCATAGTCGGTGAGGAATGTGGTTGCCAAAGCACCGGACGCCCATCCGAATTGAGCCCATTTTTCAGATTCCCAGCCTTTAAGAATAGCGTAAAGCATACCTCCAACAAATCCATCACCTCCGCCAATCCGGTCAAGTACATTGATTTTTCGTGGTTCAATCACGTTCCAGGTGTCACCATCGAGCATAATGGCTCCCCAGAGATGTTCGTTGGTGCTGATAACCTGACGTAGTGTGGTTGCATAAACCGAAGCATTCGGGAAAGTTTGTTTTACCCGTCCAATCATACCTTTGAAGCCATCTATCTGTGCTTCAATCCCTTTACCTCCGGCTTCGGGACCTTCAATACCAAGACAAAGCTGGAAATCTTCCTCATTGCCGATTAAAATATCTGAAAGTGATGCTATTTCGGTAAAGATTTCATGCAGTTCTTTTTCACGACCTTTCCAGAACGAAGCCCGGTAATTCAAGTCAAACGAAATACGTGTTCCGGTTTTCTTTGCGTAACGGGCTAACTGAAGGCAGAAGTTACTTGTCTCATGCGATAATGCACCAATCAGGCCTGACAAATGTAAAATCTGAACCCCTTCTTTTTCGAAAATACGTTCCAAATCAAAATCGTTCACATTCAGTGTACGGCCAACTTCACCGGCACGGTCATTCTGTACGCGTGGTCCGCGGGCACCAAAACCGCTATCAGCAATATTGAACTGATGACGATAGCCCCAGGGATCGCCCTGTGCAACCTCCGGACCTTCGAAATCCATGTTGCGGCTGCGCAAATCGCTTTTAATGAATTGTGCAATCGGGCTGTCTTTTACAAAAGTGGTTAAAACTTTTACTGGAAGTCCTAAAAAAGAAGAAACACTTGCAACATTGGTTTCGGCACTCGTAGCCTGCATTTCAAACAATTTACTGCAATGAACCGGCTGCCCGTTTTGCGGAGTAATGCGAACACCCATACTGGTGGCAACGAGCAAAGAATATTTACAGTCTTTTTTTAGTTCTAAACTCATGATATTTGATTTTTGAAGGTTTATAATATCTCGAAAATTTACAGTGTTTTTCTATTTAATCTAAAAAAGTGTTTTTGAAATTCCCATTTCCAGTCCGCGTAGTTCAGCCATACCACGCAACATGCCTATACATGAATAACCCGGATTGGTTTTTTTATGAAGGTCGTCGATCATCTGATGTCCATGGTCCGGTCTCATAGGAATGTTTCTTTTATAAGTATATTGCACAACTAAAAGAGCTTTCATTGCTTCATACATATCCACATCTCCTTCAAGATGATTGTCTTCATAAAAATCACCGTCGGCATTGCGGCATGTACTCCGGAAATGCACGTAATAAAGACGTTCACCAAATTCACGCAACATGGAGGTCAGGTCGTTGGTCGATGAAACACCAAAAGAACCGGTGCATAAACATAACCCGTTCGATAAGCTTGGAACAGCAGCAAATAATCTACGCACATCTTCGGCTGTACTTAAAATTCTGGGCAAGCCAAATATTGAGCGGGGAGGATCGTCCGGATGGATAGCCATTCTTACCCCTACTTTATCAGCTACGAAGCATATCTCGTTAATAAAATAGAAAAGGTTGTTGCGCAACTGATCTTCGTTGATATCTGCATACGTATCTAATGCTTGTTGAAATTGTTCGATTGTAAAACTTTCCTCAGCGCCGGGCAATCCTGCAATAATATTTCTGATTAAAGTTTCTTTTTCTGATTCACTCATGCCGTCATACCTGGCTTTTGCTTTCGATATCTGATCCACAGTATAATCATTTTCGGCTCCCGGACGTTTAAGAATATAAAGGTCAAATGCAATAAAAGCAGCCATTTCAAATCTCAGTGCCAATGATCTGTCCGGCATCTGATAAGCCAGATCTGTTCGTGTCCAGTCAAGAACCGGCATAAAGTTATAAGTTACATCATAAATTCCGCATTTTGCCAGATTTCGTATTGTTTGCTTATAATTCTCAATATACTGTTTATAATTACCGGACCTTTTTTTGATATCCTCGTGTACCGGTACACTTTCTACCACAGACCATTTCAATCCTGCTTCTGCGACAATCTTTTTTCTCTCCAGAATGGCTTGTGTAGGCCAAACTTCACCATTTGGAATTTCATGCAGTGCGGTTACTATGTCAGTTGCACCAGCCTGACGTATATCCCATAGCGATACCGGGTCATTAGGTCCATACCATCTCCATGATTGTTTACATAAATATTTATTCATACCTTAGTTTTTTAATGATCGTATTTAATTGCATATTTATTAAGCAACTAAATACGACAAATTGAATTAAATCTTTTTTATAACTTATCCTTAAATATCAAAAAGTCCGGAGATGAAAGTTAACCGATGAGAATATCAACTCCGGACGAAAATTAAATGTTAAATGCAAAATACATCAAAACCGCCGTCAATAACGGTAAGAGTTCCGGTTACGAATTTGGATGCATCGCTGGCAAGCCAGTGAAGGGTTCCGAATAATTCCTCGGGTTCACCAAAACGGCCAAAAGGAGTGTGTGCAATAATCGACTGACCTCTAGGGGTGAGCGACCCATCCGGATTTGTCATTAATGTACGGTTTTGCTCGGTCAGGAAAAATCCAGGCGCCATCGCATTCACACGAATTCCCTCGCCAAATTTGATAGCCATTTCGGATGCCAGGTATTTGGTAAAATTGGTAACAGCTGCTTTTGATGCACCATAACCTACTACACGGGTGAGCGGACGTAATGCAGACTCTGATGAAATATTGATGATACTTCCTTTTTTCTGTTCGACCATTACTCTACCAAAAACCATGCTTGGCATTACAGTGCCAAAGAGGTTCAAATCCACTACTTTGCGGAAAGCATCCATTTGCAGATCAAAGATAGTATTATCAGGGCCAATGGTAGCACCCGGCATATTTCCACCGGCAGCATTTACAAGAACATCAATGCGCCCATATTTAGCTACAATATCTTTCGAATTTTGTTCAAGTACTTCATTGTTAAGAACATCGCAATAGAAAAAGGCTGCTTCGTACCCTTTTTCTTTAAGTTCATTTAAAAGCAGATTCCCCGCTTCTTCACTTCGGTCAAGAATAACAACTTTTGCTCCCTGGCTGCACATATATTCAGCCATACCACGACCTAAAATACCACCACCACCGGTGATAACTACAACTTTACCTTCTACACTAAAAAGATTTTCCATATTTTTATTTATTAAATTTTACCCGTTTTCATTAAAACAAACTCCTTAATTCCATAGTTTTCTTATGCTAAGCAATTTGGGAAATTTTATTATAAGCTAAATAAACGTTTCAAATGACGTTCATATATGTTTTCTTCCACGCAATTTCCAATTATTTCCGAATATTTTACCAGCATGGAAGTGTAGGTATCGCCCATTTCGGCTGCCACTTTGTAGGCAACATGAATTAACTGCCTGAAATTGGAATTATAGTCGGGATGCCCCGGAATATGCCGTAAGGTATTAGCATATTTTTCACTTGTCCAGCTGTTCACTTCTTCTACAGAAGGCAGCAGAGTTTCGTCAATATCAATAACATCGGCATAAGGAGCACACAATTCATCCTTACGATTGTAGGAGTTTGCGTAAATTTTCTTTGCCAGTTCCAGTGCTTCACCACCTGCTACGGACAAACCGATTACTTCTTCGAGCCAGGTAGTTCCGGCTGTTTTCAGATGCAGACCTTTATCGTACTTTTTGATAATATCTGCCATAATTGGGTAGATGGAGAACTTGTCGCTGCCCGAATGAACGCTCAGTTTCAGCTCATTGGGAAGCCCGAATTCTTTAACAGCAAAATCAATTACGAGTACATCTTCTTCAAATTCACGAGCAAACTGTTCTAAATCTCCGCGGTAATCAACCCCTTTGTTAAATCTTCCGGTAAACTTTGGTGCAATCGTCTGAGCCGGTACACCTTTATCTGCAAGCATTTTGAGAATGAAAAGCATGTCAACGGGTGTTTGCGGGCTTTCCACCTCGTCCATCGAAACTTCCGTTATAAAATTGCCAGCACCTTTATTTTCAACAAGATATTTGTATATCTCAGAAGCTTGCTCGGTAGCTGCCAAAAATTTGGAAGCAATACTTTTCAGTAATTCTTTGGTAACAAGCAGTGGTTTTTCAATCCCGGGAATGCAAAGTTCACCAATATACTTCTCACATGAATCAATAAATGCTTCCATATCAGCTTCTGAACTTGGTTTACCAATAAAAGAAGCAACATCGAGTGTGAAAAAATCTGCAGTTTCCGTAAACGGAGCAACTGTACTCAGATTGATATGATCTGCATCTACAAAGTAATTTCCCTTATAACCAAGCGTGGCAACTGCTGTATCGGCTTCTAGACGTACATCAGCCGGATGGGTGTGTACATACATGTGCTCGCGGTTCGATTTATTCCATACCGGGCTGATTTCCAGTCCCGACTGATTGGCTTTCATTATAGCCCGTAATTGGGCAACTCCCTGATGAGCGAAACGATCGCCAACACCAATACTGTATTTGCTTAATTCCATGATTTAGAATTTTTAATTGATTGATATATATATGGTTTTATTCCTTAAAATTCATATAATTGTCGATATTTTCTTTCATAATAATATCAATCGGCATATAATTGATTTTATTAACTTTCTGTTTGAGTACCAATCTGGAACACATGTCACGTACTGTAAAATAAGCTTGTTTCTCAGGTTTTTGAGCCAGCAGGTAGGATATTATGTCCTTTTTCAGGTACTGAATATTCTCCTGTAGCAAATCATATCCAATCATACGGATGTCTTTTATTTTTAAAGCTTCCAGATAGTAAGCAAACCGGTAAACCCTTGAATTGAAAGTAATTGCTGCTCTGATGTTTTCGTGTTTTGTAAACGTGTCATGCAGTAATCTTATATTAGTGCTTTCATCCAGACTGGATAATTCAATATTTATAAGTTCTATGGTATTTAAATTGTTTTCAGCGATAAATTGTTTAAATCCAGCATAACGAACTTTTGTCTGGTGAGTTTCTGTTCCGGTAATGTTTGTCGTTATTGTCAATACTTTTGATGCAGTTGGTAATGAGTTCAACAATAATTTTGCCGCCAGATATCCGCTTTGAAAGGAGTTTTGTCCGTAATAAGTAGAAAAATCCGCTTGTTCGATCATTGAATCTAAAAAAGAAAGGGGTATCTCCATTTTTTTTAGTTCCTGATTAAAAATTAATGTTTCATCTGTAAATACCGGTGCAAGCAATACAGCATCAGGTGCTGATAGGAGAATCTGTCCAGCCGCTGTTTTAAATGATTTAACATCATACTGATTAAAAGATACTTTCTCCAGATGAACATTGTATTGAAGAAAATCCTGTGCTGCCTGCTCAAATCCTTTGTCCATGCTTTCCCAGTAATCATTAGGCTGATATTCAGGAATCATGTAAACAAAACGGTAGTGTTTTTTGGAGGCCAGCGAACGGGCAAGCAGGTTAGGAGAGTAGTTAATCTCTTGCAGTACTTTCTCAACTGCTTCTTTGCTTTTCGCCGAAACTTCACCGCGATTATGCAGAACACGATCAACAGTACCTTCTGAGACACCTGCTAATTGTGCAATGTCTTTTATTCTTATTTTTGTTTTGTCTGTGATCATAATTCAATATTTGCATATTCGTGTACGGGCACGATTTAAATTTGATGCAAAAATAGAACTTAATATTGAAAGAACAAATAATTTAGACAAAAAACGTGTGCGGACACGAATTTTGTTATAACTATCTGTTCGGATGTGTAACTGTAAGTAAATCAGGAAAATATATGGTGGTGTTTTAATTGAAAAATTTGAAAATTCCGAAATTTATGTTTTCAAACATGTTTATGTTTTCGATTTTAAGATTATCAGGGGTGATATTAACTTAAATGTCTGAAATAACATGTGATTATACTAATGATATAATATTGTATAATCAACGATTAAAACTCATAATTTACAATTTCAGAACTTCTGTTCCCGTCCTCTTTGAATTTATAAAAGTATGCTCCTTTTTTTGAACACGATTTGTCAATTTCATCCAATTTCTCGATGAAATTAAGGCTTTGCATCTTTTTTCGGAAGTTACGTTTATCCAGTGATTTGCCGTAAATTGCCTCATAAAGAGATTGTAGCTGAGTAAGGGTGAATTTTTCGGATAGAAGATTGAAACCGATTGGTTCAAGAACCGCTTTTCTTCTAAGAATAGCGAGCGCATCTTTTACCATTTGTGAATGGTCAAAAATCAATTCGGAAGCCTTGTCCAGGCTTACCCAAAAAGCATGATGATTTTTCAACAGAGATTCATCATAGGCATTAATGTCAATCAAGGCATAATATGCACAGGAAATTACCCGCTCACCCGGATCGCGATGGAGTTCTCCATAAACCTTCACCTGCTCCATAAAAATATTCTCCAGCCCGGTAAGGTTCGAAAGTATATTTGATGCTGCCTGTTCTACCGATTCGTCTTTTTGAACAAAACCTCCCATGAGCGACAAACTACCTTTCTCAGGTTCCATAGCGCGATGATGCACCAGTAGTTTTATTTCGTTATTGTGAAAACCAAAGATTATACAGTCAACTGCGACCAAAAATGTACTGTGAGATTTGTAAAAATTTAAATCAAATGTCATTGAAGTAAAAATTGTAAAGTAAACTTTGAATGTATTTTATTCAAAGTTTACTTTTATATTCATTTTTTTTACCAGAAATACCAGTAGAAAGCAGCGCAGAGTGCTACAACACCAAGAGAAGCAATAACATCCCATTTGTTCCAGCTCTGTTTGATAAGTTGCTTATAGTCACCTGTGAATGTGATGAATTCAATTTGTTGAGCAGTTGGTTTTTTAGTAAAGAATGATACTACAACCATAAACAGCATAATAAATATTAGCAACCAGATTTCGAAAATCAGCCAGTTGGTATGCCAGAACCAATGAGTAGAATCCCAGAACCAGCCTGACATTACATTTTTACCTGTATTTGTCAGGATGTTTGTCAGCAAACGTGTCATACCAATCAAAAAGCCAACAATTAAGCCAGCTTCACCAGCTTTTGGAGTGATCTTTTTGGAGAATACTCCCAGTACGAATACTGCTACCATAGCCGGAGCAAGCAACGACTGAATGCCTTGCAGGTAGGAGTAAAGACTGCCGAGACTCATCATGACCGGTATCCAGATAATGCCAAGTATCACCACTACGACTGTAGCAATACGTCCAACCAGTACATATCTTTCTTCGGTTCTGCCTTTGAACATGGGTTTATAGAAGTCTTCGGTAAACAGTGTAGCACATGAATTGAAGAATGCTGCAAGGGAAGCAACCAGTGCAGAGATAAAACCAATGGTTACAATACCTTTTACACCGGCAGGTAATACAAACTTAACCATGGAACCAAATGCGGTGTCGGGGTTGGTAAGTGTAAATCCACTGTCGGGACGAGCTGCCAGTGCAGCAGCTATCATACCCGGTATCAGGAACATAAATACAGGTAACAATTTAAAGTAACCTGCAGCAATGGTTCCTCTGCGTGCACGTTTCATTACTACATCGCTTGCTTCGCCTTTGTGCTGACCGAGTACACGCTGAACAATGTGCTGGTCGGTAGCCCAATACCAAAGACCAATGATCGAAGCTCCGATAAATACCCAAAATCCGGGATAGTCATCGTAAAGCGGGTCACCCGTTTCGAAGTGGAACATATGATTAGTTCCATAGCCGTTGCTCAGTGTTTTTGAATAATCAATCATAGCAGTCCAGCCGTCGCCGATATTTCCGCCACCAAGAGCTGAAAGTCCCAGAAAAAGAACCAGAAATGAGCCAATAATAAGAATTGGTGTCTGTATTGCAGAAAGTGTCATTACTCCCTTCATTCCTCCGAAAATGGTAAAAATTCCTGTTAACACAATCAAGCCAATAGCTCCATACCAGAAAGGTAATCCCAGAAGACTTTCGAGGAAAATACCACCGGTAAAAGCAGTTACACTCACTTTGGTCAGCACGTAAGCTATCAGTGTTATGATCGACAGCCACGAACCGGTACGCGGGGTGTAGCGGTTTTTCAGGAAATCGGGCATGGTAATGATTTTGCCCAATTTATTATTCATTAATTGATAGAAAGGTACGAAAAGCCAGCCCAGGATGAGAATCATCCAGCCTTGCATTTCCCAGTGTGCCATACCAACACCCGCTTTTGCTCCGGTTCCGGCAAGCCCTACAAGGTGTTCCGAACCAATATTGGCAGCAAAGATAGCTGCTCCAATAATATACCAGGGTTCACCTTTACCAAACAGGTAGTCAGCACTGTCTGCCCCTTGTTGCGAACGTTTGTGTTTCTTTATCGAATGCCATACAGCCCAGGTAACTGCAAGAATTCCGACTGCTATTATTATCCAGTCGAGCCAAATAAATTCATGTGAGGTCCAATTCATAATTTTTTATTTATAATTATTTTCTGATATTATTTCTTTCCGTTTTTATTTTTCAACACCAAACTTATAAACACATGTGCTCTTATACACCTTTCCGGGCTCGAGAATAACCGAAGGCCACTGTGGTTTGTTGGGACTATCGGGATAATGTTGAGTTTCGAGGCAAATTCCCGTACGTTGTTTATAAAGAATCCCTTTTTTGCCTTTTACAGTACCATCGAGGAAGTTACCCGTATAAACCTGAACGCCCGGCTCGTTGGTGTAAACTTCAAGGGTAATTCCGCTTGCAGGTGAAACAACCTTTGCTGCCAGTTTTGATACATCACCGGCTGTATTCAACACCCAGTTATGATCGTAACCATT
>Ga0209099_1003464_pt1 | contig 12749 bp, 10 predicted proteins | sample AD_JPNHW2_MetaG_FD_184430 | JGI IMG/M metagenome (GOLD analysis project Ga0209099, IMG submission 184430) | Active sludge microbial communities of municipal wastewater-treating anaerobic digesters from Japan - AD_JPNHW2_MetaG (SPAdes) (version 2) | ecosystem: Engineered > Bioreactor > Anaerobic...
TCTCCATGCCGTCCGAGAACGGCCGGCGCGCGATCGCGATCCGCATGGACCCGATCTGGACGACCGTGATGCCCCGCTTCTCGACCTCGATGAAGCCGTCGGGGTCGCGCTTGGCCCGTTCGAGGATCTCCTGCGCAAGGGCGCGGAGCTCGTACTCGCTCGTGGGCGCATCGCGGATCTTCACGAGTTTCATGTCGGAGATGGTTCCCTTCTTGGCCATGGGACTGATCCGTTCCTTGAGGTACACCGCGATGGTGTGCTCGTCGAAGAACTGGTCGATCCCGAGCGGGACAAAATCGGTTACCTGGGGTTTTAGGTAAATGACATCGATCCCCTTGGCCCGGGCAACCTCGGCCTGCACGAAATCGCTCGTGATGAACCGTGCAGCATTCTCGATTGCGATACCCCGTATCATCGCGTCGATCTCGCCCCCACTGGCGAGTTTTACCTGTTCGAGCGACGGCCGGATACCGGAGAACTTGAGTTCAATGGTTTTTTCCTCGGCCATTTTGCACAGCGACTGGAGCTCGTTCAAGCCCGAGAACCCGATCTCGCGCCCGTTGTTGGCCTGGGCTTCGAGTTCTGCGATCACTGCTTCCGGGACGATTATTGTTGCACCCTTGTATTCACCGGCTTTTATCATTGAGGTTATGCGCCCGTCGATGAGGACGCTCGTATCTGGGACTAAAATCATATGATATCCTCGTATGGTCTTCTATGGTATGGTGTTCGTATGCTATGCTATCCATATTTGTGTACACACTTCCGTAACCACCGGTAGTGCCACGCAGCGCTACCGCCGGCTGGATCAACGCTTTATAAGACGTTGATGTTGTAACTATTTGAACAGCAAGTTTATATAGGGTTCGGGAATGTTGGGGGAGAGTGTTTGTTTATTAATACATTTTAGAATTTTTCATTTTTTTTCAATTATGAAGGAATAAATAGAGTTAATCGATAATCTTTCATCAGAACCTTGTGTTTTCCATGATACCGACTTCAGACAACCCGTATCGAAATAACAATCTTTTTTCAAATTACTATCTTGAGAAGTATATCCCAGAAAGCACGGAATGGAAGAAGAAGGATCATATTGCTGCATTTGAACAGATAAAAAAAATCTATACTCGTGAATCTCCATCTATTAAAACCCTGAATGAAAAACAGCTTGAAAATCATTTTTTTAATGAGATATTCTCAATTCTAGGTTTTGTTTACGAAGTGACAGAACCAACCCATGCAAGAAATTTTCCTGACTATGCATTTTTCTTTGACCGGAACGGTCTCGATGATGCTCACAAGAATAAGGAGACTATCCCCTTTTTTACAAATGCGGTAGCCATCGGAGAAGTCAAACAATGGAAAGTGGATCTGGATAAGGTCAGTAAGAACGAGTATAATATTTCGGAAAACCCGAGTCTCCAGATCTGGACATATCTTGAAGATACTGAACAGAAATGGGGGATTCTCTCCAATGGCAGAATCTGGCGACTCTACTGCAAAGAGCGGCGCCGGGATAATTATCTCGAAATTGATCTATTGCGTCTCATTGAATCAAATGATACCGATACTTTCAGGTTTTTCTATTATTTCTTCCGGAAAGATGCTTTTGTTAAATCAAAAGAGGGGCAGGCATTTCTTGATCGTGTCCTGAATGAATCAAAAGAATATGCAGAAAAAATCGGGGACGACCTTAAAGACAATGTGTATTGGGCGATGAAACGGATCGCTGAGGGATTCATTAATCAGAAATCGAATCATCTTGATACTCCTGATCCGGTAACCCTAGCCCGCGTTCAGAACAATACGATGATCCTGTTATACCGATTCCTTTTCTTGCTCTATGCGGAAGGGAAAGGTTTGCTGGACCTCCGCGATCAACGCTACCGGGAATACTACAGTTTTCATCATATCAAGCATTATATTGCAGAAACACAGGACGGCCCGGCGCATCAACGATTTGACACCGTTAAATCTTCCATCCAGGGGGATCTTAAAGTCCTGTTCAAACTTGTTGACCAGGGAAGTGAATCCTTTGGCATTCCGAAATCGGAGTATTATATTCCAGCTTATAACGGCGGATTATTTGATCCGGAGAAACATCCCGATCTTGAACATTGGGAAATCGGAGACGTGTACCTTGCTGATGCCATAGATCTCCTTTCCCGAAGCAAGATGAAAGAGGGTCATCGCGATTTTGTAGATTATTCAACGCTTGAAATCCGCAATCTCGGCAGTATTTATGAGGGACTGTTGGAATACAAACTCAAAACAACTGTATCGGATCTTGTCGTCTGTGATGGCGGATGGATAACTCTTGATATATATAATACAGGTCGGAAGCAAAAGAAAACTTTTGCAGATTTTGGAGAGAATGATCGAGTAAGAGCAGGTAACATCTATCTTGTAACTGATAAGGGTGATCGAAAATCGAGTGGTTCATACTATACGCCGGATTATATTGTGAACTATATCGTGAAGAACACGATCGGACCCGTTGTTGAGGAGAAATGGAAGGAAGCGGAAGAGAAGAAGACAAGCTACATTGACGTGACTCTCTCGATTAACATCCTTGATCCGGCAATGGGAAGCGGACATTTCCTTGTCGGTGCGGTGGAGTTTCTCTCGCAAAAACTTCTTGAAGCAGTTCAAAAAGATTTCGAAGCAGGAAAGATCGCGGATACTGCACCGTACACGAATGATTGGGCACGGCGGGATATTGTATCACACTGCATTTATGGTGTAGATCTGAATGAACTTGCAGTGGAGCTGGCGAAAGTTGGGTTGTGGCTTACCACGATCAGCAGGGATAAGCCGCTTTCATTCCTTGATCACCGTCTGAAACAGGGGAACAGTCTTATCGGGGCAAGGCTTACAAACCTAAGGTATTATCCGGGCAAGGAGCCAAAAGAGAAAACGCAGATGGAATTACCAACTTCCATTTCTCCCCGGTTCATCGGGCATATTCTCTCCAAGATTGCAGAACTCGATGCAATCGAAGACAATCATCTCGAAGATATTAAAAGAAAAGAAAAAGCGTTTGAGGAATTCAAGCAGTTACCGGAATACCAAAAGGCAAAAGGGCTCGCCAATGTTTACACGGCAACGTATTTTGGAAATGTGATCACTCCGACAGAAAAGAAATCTTCTGAAGCATTATATCAGGATCTTGTCTGGGCTATTGCTGGTGATGACAAGGAATGGCAATCCAAAACCTGGTATCCTTGGTTTAAGCGAGCCGGCTCAATTGCGCAGGAAAAATCCTTCTTCCACTGGGAATTAGAGTTCCCGGAAATATTTTTTGATGCTGGGAAACTCCAAGAAAACCCTGGTTGGGATGCGGTTATTGGGAATCCCCCATATGCGAATGCGTGGGCGATGACTGATCTTGATGATACAAGCCGTAATGCTATCGCATTTTTAAATCCCCATAGAGAATTTTTATCCGGTCATTGGGATTTGTATATACCTTTCGTGTCCATTGCCTTACAGTTCATGAAAATAGGAGGGTACCATTCATTTATCTTACCAGACGCAGTAGGCCGTGAAAAATATGCAGCTCAGCTTAGATTATCAATTATCCACAACCTTTCACTCATTCGCTGGACACAATATGATGATGAAAATGTATTCGAGGATGCTTCACGTCATTGTTCAATCTATGTAATTCTTAAAAAGCCTCCAACAGAGAATCATAAAGTAATCTATGAAAAACCACCCCACATGAGCGAACCAGCTCAGATTCTTTATGAAGTGCCGCTATCGAAATGGCTAGTAGGGACCACAAGTCAATTCCGACCAAAAGCTGTTGAGGGTGGAGCAGCGAAAATAATCGAAAAAATTGATACCAATTCTGTTCATCTTGGACAATTTTGTTATGTGCAGGTAGGGGCAACTGTTCACAGTAAGGACAAAGTTTCATTCAAAAAAGCAGATGTGATTACGAAGAAGCCTATTGGTAATGCAAAACGATTTTTCGATGGCAAAACCCTCCATCGTTACGAAATAGATCTTGATGGTAGATTCCTTGATTACAAACCCGATCTAATGTACGGACCACGTGTTCCTGAACTTTTTGAGAATCCAAAGATTCTTGTTCGTGATGTAACGGACAAAAATGAAAAAATTGTCGTCGCATACGATCCAGATGGTCTTTATTGTGATCATCTGGTTACTTGTGTAACACCATATGAGACCGTAGAAGGCACAGGGGCACAGACTGAATTTGAAGGATTTCCACATCTGAAAGACAATATTCCCAGTCTTTTGTATACATTGGGTGTGGTTGCGAGTTCTCTCATTTCATGGTACTTTAAGGAAGTTTTCGCTACTGGGACATTACAAGGATCATATTCTCATACGTATCCAAAGCAAGTTCGCGCTTTTCCAATCCATCGTATTATTTTCACTACACCCGCAGAACGCCGTTCATCTCTCGTAATCGAAACAAAGGATATGTACCAATTATTCACCCAGAATACCGATATGCAACCGATTCTCGCATTTGTGGATGCACGACTTGCTGCCCAACCGGAAGAATCCGATGTCGTCCACGATCTCCTTGCGTTCCTTGCAGAACAAATGGTGGAGATGAATAAAGAGAAGAATACAGAGATCAAGAAATTCCTGACTTTTATTGAGAGCGAAATAGGGAACTCTATTGATGCATTATCGAACAAGACACTGATTCAGGAATATTACTTAAATGATTTCACAAAATTTGTCGATGTGCTCGTGAAAAATAAGAGTAAAATCAAAGAAGGCTATAATCCCAAGAGCCGGGCACATCATGATACCTTGAAAGACTGGTACGATAGTTCGGTTGCCAAATTGATACCGCTTCTGACGAAGATTGATGTGACGGATGCCTTAATCGATCAGATTGTGTACAAATTGTACGGGCTGACTGATGAGGAGATTAGGATTGTTGAGGGCAAAGCGAATTGAAAATCTATTAACCTCTTGAAAATCTCCCATTCCCCACCCCTCAATCCGGCCCCTTTGCGGCCCCGGATTGCCCCTCCGGCCACCCCCTCCCGGGAATTACGTGCAAAAACCCACGGATTATGTACATGGATTTCCGGGAAACACCCATTTCACAGGATTTACGCCAATCGGAGCGTTTTACATGGCGCTGTAAAAACATTAACAGACATTAACCAGTGGCGAAACTCAGGGAATGCCAGGGTGCAGCACATGAGATCGAAAGGAAGGGCTGTTTATCCTTTCGGAATCTCACGGTTCGGGTTCCCGTTTTTCATCCAGTGGGCATTTTTGATACCCACGTGCGGGAGTGCCCGGGCCCGGTGCAGGGGAGGTAGTCCCCGACCCCCCTCCCGATTAAAAAAAACCGAATCCCTTCGCGTCTGCTTCCATGACGGTACAGGAAACCTGATAATCTTCCCGGTATAATGGAATGAAAAGACAATCTTCCCAGGAATTTTTTATGGAAGCCGAAGAACAGATCCTCAGGGAACTCCGTCAGGTGCCGCGGCAGTACTACCGCGAGATCCTTGATTTCATCCGGGCAAAAAAGAAAAATACCTGCGGGATGGTCGCTGAGACCGCACTGGCCAGCGAGTCCTCCTTAAGAAAAGACTGGCTGCGTCCTGAGGAAGACGAGGCATGGGCGGACTTGTAGCGGGCGACATTGTTGTCGTCCCCTTCCCTTTTTCCGATCTGAGCAGTACGAAGAAACGTCCGGCACTGGTTCTCGCTGCACCGGATGGCGACGATGTGATCCTCTGCCAGATCACGAGCCGGCTCGTATCGGACCGGTACGCAATCCTGATCCGTGAAGACGATTTCTCGTCCGGATCGCTCCGGCAGGAAAGCAATGTGCGGCCGACCCGGATTTTTACGGCCGATACATCCATCATCGCGTATAAGGCCGGCCATCTCAATCGCGTGGTAATGGAAAAGATCACGGACCGGGTTATCGGGATTCTCAAGAGCTGACGTCAGGAGATACTCACAGGGTTGATTTAAAAGTCATTGAAGCGGTGAACCTGTTCTTTCTACCCCCCTGCATAATCCCCCAACCCCCACCCCCCAATCCGGCCCCGCTACAGCCCCGGATTGCCCCTCCGGGCACCCCCTTTCCGGAATTACGTGCAAAAACCCCTGAATTATGTACAAGGATTTCCGGGAACCCCCAATTTCATAGGATTTACGTCAATCGGAGCGTTTTGCATGGCGCTGTAAAAACATTAACAGACATTAACCAGTGGCGAAACTCAGGGAAATCAAGGTTGCAGCACATGAGATCGAAAGGAAGGGCTGTTTTGGCCGGCCAGATCGCAGCGAATCCGCTTTCCAGGTATTCCATATCAATCGCTAATAACCGGGGAATGCTATGTCCTCCAAAATGATGATAAGATTAAGGGCATAAGTATGATCATGAGCTCTGGTGTCACGATCGATCAGGTTTACCAGGAAATTAAAAAAATCCGTGAGGATATGGTAAAGCGGGAAGATCTTGAGGCCCTCGTGGATACCGTGGAGATCCTCAGCAACCCGGCAACAACGCAGGCAATCAAAAAAAGTGACCAGGACATCAGGCATGGCCGGGTAAAAACCATCACATCGGTTGATGACCTGCTCAACGAGTGTGCCTGATGGCATGGGCCATCAAACGGACCGATACATTTCTTGAAAGTTTTGAACAGGTCCGGAATAATAAAAAAGTCCTTGTCGAACTCAATAAAAAACTCGCCCGGCTCTCAGAAGATCCTTTACATATCGGGGGCTGGCTGTCCGGTTCGCTTCACGGCAAGAAGTCCACGAGAATCGCAAAACAATACCGTTGATTTTCCTTCCGGATGAACGCGAGCAGGTTGTGTATCTGGTTTATATCGATCGTCGCGAACATGCCTATGATTAATGGGTTTCCGGTTCCCTTCAGCGTTCTTGGATTTACGCCAATCGGAGCGTTCCTCACGGCGCTGTAAAAACATTAACCGGCATTTACCAGTGGCAAAACTCAGGGAAAGCCGGGTTGTAGCACACGAGATCGAAAGGAAGGGCTGGTTTGGGATACTCCCTGAGAGGGTGCCAATGGGGGGGTCGGGCAGTGTACTTTGATCGGGGCGACGCTGCAAGGCCCGGAGCCTGCACCAGGCCTGACGGTACCTCCGATCGGCGGGGCATGCCCCCTGATCTGCCGGGCCGGGAAAAAAAGTGAATAACCATCAGCGGGACTTTGTGCGCAGCTGCTCAAAATGCCCGGTGTTTACCATCACGATTGGTTGTACTCAATATCCATCAAATGTCCTGCTTCCCCGAAGCCGGCGCTGCCCACGGGTTCGGGAACCAGCGGTTGCATTTCTTGCAATGCAGTTTCGGGCCGGTCTCCGTGGTGCGCCAGCGGAACCCGCAGTGCGGGCAGGTATAGGTATGGTCGATACCGTATCCGTTCGCATTTTCCATGTATGCCCTGTTCGCCGGGTACCTGATAGGAGTATCGATAGGTACAATTCGCCGGCGGTCCTTTGCAAAATGGCGGTCTGGCCCCCCTGCGACTGCGGTGTCTGCAGCGGATGACCCTCATGGTCCCCCGATAAAAACGGCCAGGGAACAAACCCTCTTCCGGGAACCTGTACGCCACCGGCCGGTCATCCCGGTCCGGGCTAAAAAAAGATTAGTTCCCTTTCAGGATCCCTGAAAAAAATCCCCATACCTGGTCCAGCAGACTGCCGGATCCCGCAGGGGTATTGTCCTGTCCGCCCGGCAGGGTTTTCTGCGTTTCCGGCATCCCGTTCTGCTGCCCGGTCCCGGTCTCGCCGGATCCGGTTGCTGTGGCGGCCGGCAGGGGAGCGATCACTATCGTGTCATCGACCGCCGGATCCTCGAATACCTGGACCAGCGCTTCGTAGGCATCGTTGCCCTGCAGGCTCCCGGCTCCGCGGATCTTGAAAATTTTCGTTCCGTTGGCATTGTCAGTGTCCGTAAGCATCCTGTTTATGACCCATGTGTCTTTTGCCCCGGCTGCGGAAGTGTTTTCAACAGAGATATCCAGGACATTGTTCTTCCCCGGGTGCTGGACGATAACATGGAACGCACCTTCCCGCAGGCCGGTTGCCGCACGGTCAAGATCCAGGGAATACGACCCGGTTGCATCCGGCCTGACCATGACCTGGTCTGCGTACCCTGCCGTGCCGGAACCCGGCGCACCGATAACCCAGATGGCGACACCCGGGCCCGGGCTGCCTGTTGCTGTACCGGAGATCGTGATCGTAGTTCCCTTCATGACAACCGATGGCTCGGACAGATTGCCTTCCGGGGAGTCGATGTTTGCCGGTCTCTTCATGATGAAGTCGAGCTTCGCGTAATGCGTGTCGTTTATATGGGAGAGATCCCGGGGGGCACTGGCAGCAACAACCGTGTACAACCCGGCATCGATGAGAACCGTCCGGGTGTTCCATGTATATGACCAGGTACTATCCGGCCCGACACTGACCGCCAGGAATGCGGACGCATTGCCGTCGATAACCGGGGATTGGCCCGGGTGGCTGCTCTGGATCTGCGATCCCGCCGGGTCCAGGTTGGGCCCGGTGATGAAGAGATACGTGGTATTGGAAGCGGTATTGATACCGGAGAAGGTGATCGCATTATCCCCGATGAAATACTTCTGGTTCTGCGGCGGGGCGATTTTTACCAGGGGCATGTTCCTGTCTTGCGGCGGGAGCATGATGACCGACAGCCGGGTAAAGTGCGTACCGTTGATATGAGGGATATCCCGCGGCGTGCTGGCTGCATAGACCGTGTACACCCCGGAATCCATTGCCACATCGTGCGTGTCCCACGTGTAGGACCAGGTGGAATCCGCCCCGACACCGACCTCCTGGAACGTGGATGCATCCCCGTCAATAACCGGGTACCTGGACGGCCAGTCCTCCTGGATCTGCGAACCGTTCATGTCCAGGTTGGGTCCGGAAAGGAAGAGGTACGTTGTACCGGAAGCGGTGTTGGTACCGGACAACGCGATCGTATCCTCTCCGATAGTATACTTCAGCGTTGCCGGTTCGGTTATGGTTACGGAGGCATTCCCCCCGGCCGACCCTGCTGCCGGACTTATGGCAATCAGGATGAGCAGGCAGAAGGCACCGGGTATAATTATGTTTTTCATGAGTATTCACCGGATCCTTTTTTCTCCTGCAGGGTAATAAGCGCCCAGAATCGCCGGGGTTATGGGGTGAACCTCCCGGTTCAGGCCCGGACCGGCCGGTGCGACCAGCTTGGGACGCGCCCTCCGGCGGATCCCCGTGCCCGGTGGGGAAGAGTGCCGTCCCGGTTCCGTAAAAAGACGAATTCGCCTCCTCCCGCCCGGGTCTGCCGGCTGCCCCGGGCACCGGTCATATCACCCGCAGTTGCTGCGGCAATGGAAGTACGCCATCGATTGAAGCGTCCCGTTCTGCGCATCTACCCATCCCTCTTCCGGGTTGGGGAACTCCCATGCCCGGATCGTTGCATCATCAAACTGGACATACCAGACGAGCGGGATGACGCCGGGCGCCGGGATGTACTTCTCCTGGTTATAAAGATCCATCCACCGGAGGTCAGCAGCTACGATCCTGAAACTGTCGGCCGATTCCGGATAACATGCCACCGCTTCCCGTTCAACAAGCGCTATTGCTGCATCGCGGGAAACGGCCGGGACAGGTTGCGCTGCTACGGCATTCTCCGGGGTGTTCCATGTCTTACTGTACGTGACGACGCTACCTGTCCCGGGATCGACCGTAACGGTAATCCCGTCCTTGTAACAGGGAACCCCCTGGATGACCCGCCGGTAATTAAAGAAGTAGTTGCCGTCATAATCAACCCGCGAATCGACCAGTTTCAGGGGGAGCCCGCCATTCCGTTTTCGGATCTCGGTCTCCGCAGCCAGCCGTGCACCCTCCATGGATGTGGTGGCGGGAGGGGAGACCTCCAGTGTACCTTCCAAAAACCGGGAAAAAACAACATTATAATCCATGAGCTCGCCGGTATACGCGTCAAGCGTGCCAAGGACCAGCTGCCGGTCGTCCTTCCGCATATCAAATTTCCATACCCGGGAATTGACGCCCCCGTCGGAATACTCTATCGCGATATGGTCCGGGGAATAGTACGGGAAGGCCTTCCGGGTACGGTTTTCAGCCTCTTCCTTGGGTATCACCGCGCCGGTTTTCGTATACGCGGAAGAGAAGTTTCCCGCCGATTCCGGCGTGAATACCGATATATTGGAAAAGGAATACCCGATTGCCCTGGAGGTATTCAGGCCCGTGCGCGGGACCATGGTACATTCGTCCGGAGCTCCTTTCTGGGTAATGGCCGCTGGAGAAGTATTCGCAGGAATACCCGCCGGATCGGGCATGCCGGCCCTGGTACCGTTTCCGGACCGGACTGGTTGATTTCCCGGGCCGTCCAGAAACGTAATAACGATAATCCCTGTTGCAATGACGACCAGCACGGCCATCGCGATGACCGTAGCGGGAATTCTCCGCTCCATGGTCTCAGGCCTCACTGACAGATCGCGCTGCTGCCGGGCGCATGGGAGTACGGAGGGACAGGCAGACGATACGACAAACAGGCAGGTCTTTTCTCATACGGATCAAGGGATCGTTTCTCTCCTGCAGGGTAATAAGCGCCCAGAATCGCCGGGGTTATGGGGTGAACCTCCCGGTTCAGGCCCGGACCGGCCGGTACAGCCCGGTAACGAAGCTATGACTCCGGGAGCCGGGTGCCCGGAACGGGAAGGGCGGGAGGAGAAAAACGGGCAGCAGGACCCGGGTAATCCCGGACGATCGGCGTGACAGGGTTTGGACTGGCGGGAATCCCCCGGACCCGCGCCCGCCTGCCTGAACCTTTCGGTCTCTGCATCGGCACCCCCTTGTCCGCGATCGGTTGCTGCCATGAGCCGGTTCAGCATCCGCATAACCGTATGGGCATCGTCCCGGCAGAGGGAGCCCGGCGGGTGCCGGATCATGTCTCCTGCAACGCAGCGTTGTCAACTCCGGATCCAAAAAAGGGGGTTCAGGACCCGGCCCGGAGCCTGCGTATAACAATGACCGCAACAGCGCCGAGCCCTGTCAGTGCCATCAGCGCCCCGCAGCCGGAGGATTTCGTGGGAGCCGGGGCTTTTGGGGATGCAGATGCTGATTCGGGCGGCCTCTGGAGGAGGATGGAGACCGTGCCGTATGCTGCGTTCTCAAGGTGGTCCCTGTCGTAGGGCCCGCTTACCGCATAGATGGTGTAGGTACCTGCATCCAGTGCATAGTCCGCCGTGCCCCACTTCCAGGACCAGGTATGGTCGCCGTTGACATCCATTGCCTTGAAGGTGGCAGTATTGTTGTTCTCCACGGGCCAGTGCCGCGGGTCCGGGTTCTGGATCTGTGAACCCTGCTCCGGCAGGTTGGGCCCGATAAGGAACAGGTAGGTCGTGTAGCTCTCGGTGTTGGTACCGGAGAACCGGATCTCGTCGCCGTAGGAGAAACTCTGGTTGCCGGGTGCAAGGATCGTGACATACCCCCTGCCGGCGACCGTGCCGGTAGCGGGCAGGCCGGGCCCTGCTGCAGCGCCTGCATCCGCAAGGGCCCTTCCCCCCGGAGGGGCCATCACGAAGGATATCCGGTCCGAAGGGGTGCCGTTGATATGCGATGCATCCCGGGGGGTGCCGGCGGCATAGAGCGTGTAGACACCGGAATCTATCATCACGTTATGCGTATCCCACGCGTATGACCACGTGTTATCCGGCCCTACCGGGGCTGCCACAAACGTGGATGCATCGTCATCGATCACCGGGGAATTTCCCGGGTGGGTGCTCTGCATCTGTGCACCGTTGGTTTTCAGGTTGGGTCCGGTGATAAAGAGGTACGTTGTTTCAGAAGCGGTGTTGGTACCGGTGAACGTGACCGTGTCTTCCCAGATGTAATATTTTTCCTGGGCCAGGCGGGTTATGGTTACGGTTCCCCCGTTGCCGTCTCCTGCCGCGAGCTCACCTGACGATCCTGCTGCCGGAACGATAACGGCCAGAATGACCAGGACGAATGTTCCAAGAGCTGCCAGTTCTTTGATCATGCGAATCACCCGGTCTTTTTCCCCCTCCCGGATAATAAACGCCGTATATCGCCGGGGTTATGGGGTGAACTTTGCGGTTCAGACCTGAACCGGCAGGTGCAGCCCGGTAAAGAAGATATAACCCGGGAACGCATATGCTGGAAACAGGAAGAAGGATATGGGGGAAAAGATCTCCGGGATAAATCCGGACAGATTTGGCGATAAATTCAGGACGGTCGAGTGTCTCGAGGAGCTTGACCCGCTGCGGGAACTCTCCGAGTACCTGGATGTCCTTTCGAACGGTACCCGGCTGAAGATCCTGAAATGCCTGGAGAAAAAAGCCTGTTCAACCCGGGAGATCTCGCAGGTGGTGGAGACCAGCTACGAGAACACCAAAAAGCATCTCGACCGGCTCTGCCAGATCGGGGTGATCAAGAAAGAGGCAGGGATCACGGACCCGCGGCAGAAAGGCGTCCAGCTCTTCTGGAAATATTCCCTTGTGCCCGGCGGGCTCGAACTGATGATCCGCAACCTGGGCCTGTTCTCCCACATGAAGATGCATATCGTCAGGGACGATATCTCCGAAAAGATCGACGAGACAAGAAAAATGGTCTCCCGCGAGCTGTTCGGGAATAATCCGGTCCTCATCGTTCTCGGCGGGCCGGATGACGGGATGACGTTCTCCCTGAAACACGATACCCTGCGGATCGGCAGGG
>Ga0209099_1003465_pt1 | contig 12745 bp, 9 predicted proteins | sample AD_JPNHW2_MetaG_FD_184430 | JGI IMG/M metagenome (GOLD analysis project Ga0209099, IMG submission 184430) | Active sludge microbial communities of municipal wastewater-treating anaerobic digesters from Japan - AD_JPNHW2_MetaG (SPAdes) (version 2) | ecosystem: Engineered > Bioreactor > Anaerobic >...
AACTCAAAAGAGTGGTCAGCACCTAAAGAGTCAACCATATTAAAGCCTGCAATTTTTGGCTGTATAGCTTTAATTGTTACACTATCTTTTCTGTCCACATATTGATATTTATCATAGAAATCGGGAATAGAATCGGTAATTGAGGTCAATTCATCTTCGGATAGAATAACTTTACTACTATCAGTATTGTTTTGATAAATAAAAACGATATTTTTTTGAGCAGGTTTGTCGATAAAGAGTTCCACAATATTAGCTCCTTTTTTCCAATCGCTGAAATCAATAATCGGCAAGTGTCGATAGGAATAGAATTCAATCCCTGCCACAATCAACACCCCAACAGTAATCACCGAAAATCTCCCAAAAGTAGTAAGACGAACTTCAGGAATTGATTTTCTTTTAAAAAAGATAATAAGTGTCGGGATCATTATACCCACATTTTTAAGAAAAGTATCAAAATTAGATAGCTTTATAGCTTTCCCAAAACAACCGCAATCTTTAACAACGCCGAAATTATAGCCATAATTCACTTCAAGGTACTCTGCCACGGCAAGCCACAGCGTAAGGAAAAAGAAAAAGAGCATAAAAAGCAGATACATAATGGAAGTAAACTTAACATAAATTCTGAATAAGAGCATAAAGCCAAGTGAAAACTCCAGAATAATCATCATCACTGCAATGAACATCGAAAAAGGATGAAAAAAGCCTATTCCGAATGAGATAAAATATTCATCAATTTTAATTGCAAATGCTATAGGATCAATGGCTTTGGTAAAACCGGAAAAAAGGAAAACTGCTGCAAGTAAAATTCTCAAAACTATTAACCATGGTTTTTCTTTTGTTTTCATTTTCATTAAATTTTTTGAATAAAATATTATGTAACAGAATTTTCATTTTCAATTACCAACCTGATAAGAGCAAACATTGCATAATTTATCATATCATAATAATTTGCACTCAACCCTTCAGATATGCAAGTAACCCCGTCATTATCTTCAATTTGCTTAACCCGAAGCAATTTCATTAGAATAATGTCAGTAAGGGAACTGATTCTCATTTTTCTCCATGCCTCATCATAGTCATGATTCTTATTCATCATCAGTTCCTTCGCATTAGCCATATATTTTTTAAAGAGTTCAATAGCCTCTTCAGGGGCCATGAGTTCATCAACTGTATCAGCCACTCCGACTTCAAGTTGAATCAAAGCCATTACAGAATAATTGACAATTCCAATAAATTCCGGGACTATTCCTTCTTCAATTTTTGCAATTCCTTTTTCTTGAATACTTCTGATTCTCTGTGCCTTTATATAAATCTGGTCAGTAAGAGAAGGCGTTCTGAGAATTCGCCATGCCGTTCCATAATCAACTGCCTTTTTAGAAAAAAGTTCCAGACACTGGGCAGCAACCAAATCAAATTCAGAAAAAGTATCCATCATAACTTTACTTCTTAATAAATTTTGCAACGTTAACCTGTTGATTTTGGTTTAAGGTTCTAATAAAATAGACTCCGGAAGCCAGGTTTGCCACATTGATAAAAATTTGACTACCTGATGGAACAACTATTTTGTTCACCAATTTACCATTAAAATCTATTATTTCAACAGATTTCAAAAAACAATCTGATGAAACGATAATATAAGAAGAGGCCGGATTCGGATAGACAGTCAGATTGTTTAAAATCAAATTCTGTTGGATAGATTCCGGAAAATCGACAATAGAATCTTCAGGGGCAAAAAAGCCGGTTGTCGGGAATTTCACATTATCAATCCATGCACAATCTGATCCACTGGTATAGCTATAATCCTTTGAGTATACAAATCTGAATGTGTGAGTACCGGCAGATACCGGAAATGAAGATCTACCCCAGCCAACTTCACCGGAAAGTTCTTCCATCGCAACACCATCAATATAAAATTTGAAAATATCGTAACCTTCCTCTGAAGAAACTTTTCTGAAATAGCTAATTTCATCATCCATGGTCACATTTAAAGTAATTTGAAGTGAAGAAGAACTTGACGAGGGCAAAGATGAATTAGACCTGGCACAATAAGTACCTGCATAAGCTCCAGAGTTGCTGATTTGCCAAGGATAGGAAGCTCCATTTACCCAATTATAAGTTGTAAAGTTGTTATTTTCAAAAGTCTCACAACTGGCACCAATAGAAATAAATAAAGTATCAAGAGTTTCATAATATCCACTTTTAATACGATAGTATAATGGGATAATAGTTCCATTTTCAACAGAATCTCCAATATGAATATTAAATTGAGCCTGCGATGCATATTGCGCTGACATATATCCGATTGGGAATAAATTGTTCTCAATATTCAATAAAGTATAGTGTGAAACCAATGCAGCATTAACAAAACTGATATCTGCATGGCCGGAATTTATATCATTAATAGTAACAGAATAGGACTCACCAGGATCAACCACATCATCGTTATTACCGGAAATTTGAGTCAAGGTGAAACCATTACGTTTAAATTTAGGTGCATTCAAAGTTATTGAACTATTTTTGACTGATTCATTAGTATCAAAATGAATAGTTACCACTAAATCAGCAATAGCACCGTCTTCAACATATTGAGCTATCTGAGCACTAAAAGCACTATAAAGAGTGGAATCGGCATTAATATTCATATTGCCCACATAAATTGAATCTGTGATAATTGTCAAGAAAGGAGAAGAAGAGGTAATAGTTGCATAGACTCCGGTAGCATTTGCAACTCCCAAATTTTTAAGCGACAGGTCCCAATTCACAGATGCAGAATAATAAGGAATACTACCTGAAGATAGAGCCAGATCTGTTGCTATTACGTAACTTCCCTCAGGAACAATAACATTAATTGACTGGAAATAAGGCTGATAATTTTGTGCTGAAACCGCCAATTCATATTCACCCGGGATTGTTAATGGGTCGAAAGTAATAATTGCATTTCCTGAGGCATCCGCAAAAGCAGCTCCAATTAAATCCAGATTGTGGGTCAGGGCTACATAGGCATAAGGAACAGTTTGCACACTATAGGAAGTAGAACCGGTAAGAAGTACAGCTTGAGCTGAAACAGGCAAAACTGAAGGTTGTGACAAAAAAGTCATAACAGAAGGATCTCCAAAAAGATGATAAACTTCCCAGTAATATAATTTTGAGTCTGATGAAGCAGTGGATGATTGAACAGCCAGATTTCCACCCATTAATATAGCCCCATTGGAAGTAAACCATGAGCTATATGGTTCACCATGGGTATGAAATAATCTATCATAAGCACCAAGTTGGGCTTCATCATAAGTAGGATTTGCATTAATTGTAGAACGAGCACCAACTGACCAATAAAAGTCTTCATCCCAATAAGTGCTGTTTGACGCTCCAATATATGCAAATGCTCCTTTATCAGCAACTCTGACAATAGCTTCTCCAAAACACTCACTTTCATCAAATTTTCCCGACAAACAACAATTTCCTATCATTAATCCATATTTATTAGCATTATTCATAGAAGGAATATGGCTTGTTGAGAAAGAAGGATCACCCCACCCATCTGCCCCACAATGAGCAGTATAGTTAGCATAACCAACTCCGGCACCTATTTCAGACCTGATGGTTGCTGCTTGGGAACTGCAATTGTAGAGATGCAAATATACAGTTGAGTAACCATATCCGGTGTTAACATAATTACTTGATAAATAATTCATTTGACCGTTTGCATGTGTTGGACCGAAATTGGCATCAGTACCGGCAACCAAAACAGCTTTATCTAAATAGGAATAATCAGGCATTTCATATTGTTCATACATCAATGTTTTTTCTATTTGAGGAGTAAGTTGAGAAATATTTTGTGCAGAAAATCTTCCATAATAGCAGTCCGGAATATTGTCTCCTGATGTCCAGGTAAAATAATACAAATCAGTTTTATGAGCAGTTGAAGAAACGCCTGTGTATGTAGGTAATTGAGCAATATCACCCACTAGTAAAACATAAGTAGGAGCAGGATTAGTGTCAGTAGCATTTGTATAATGGGACAAAATATAATTTTTAATAGATGTTGTAGTTGTTCCAACTGAACTTTGATCTGTATATCCAATTTCAACAATATAACCTTTTTTCTTTTTCCAATTAATAAAATTATCCAATTGTCCCCTAAACATAGCATTCGCAACAATTAAATACTTAATTGGGGCACTGCTAATCTCATCGCGGTTTTCTGGGTGTATAGGATTGATAACCATGGATTGTGTACCAAGAAAAACTCCATTTCCATACTTGGATTTCATTTGATAAGTTCCCGGCATATCGGCATTATCGAAAGTAATTTCGACATCCACAGAAGTATAAATTTTTATCTGATTGGTAACAGGATTATACTGAATAGGTGAAACATAAACAGTAGCAAGATTCATATCACGTAAAATTCCAACTTTTTCAACTGTAGCAAGTTCTGCTTCATAAAAGGCATTCGTTGCATATGTGCTGGCATTTTTAATTAAATCAATCGTTCCTTCATGGGATTTTGAATAAGAAGGCTGTGCGGGAAAAACAGGATGATTAATTCCCAGCTCAGCAGCATCATAAATAACAAAATCACCCGGGGTAGCCGTAATATGAATTCCATCACAAAGCGGAATTTCTATCATTTTCACCATAACGGGTAACTCAGGATTTCCAACAGATGTTGAAGAGATATATCCATCAGTAGTAAGTCGGGTAAAAAAGCCCTGATCGGTTTTAACATCCACAGGAGAAATAGGATCAACAGTAAAATTAATTTTTACTTTCTCAAAACTATTTTCAACAACACGATAATGTTCATTTTGAGCACTAATTTCAGTTGTAAAAAGAGTGATAATGACAACAAAAAAAAGCAGAATGTTCTTCATAAAATATAATATGTTAATTTTCAATAGATTAATTATTTTGGTTTTATATAAAAGTGGAGGCAAATATAATAAAAATGTTAGCACTTCCTAATTATAAAATAACTTTTCAATTTCATTTTCCACATTCACCCAAAAAAGCAGAGAAGAATTTATAAAACTACTAATCTATTTCTTAACAGATTTTCTAAATAACACATACTCAGACGATTTTAACGACAAGGGTAGCAGTGAAGCAAAGCGACCAAAAAAATATTAAAAAGTTAGTAGAAACCATGATTTAAAGAATAGTTTCCAGCGCGAAATTGATGTATATTTGCAGTTCAATACTATTTAATTTATATGTCAAATCAGAAACACTCTCTTGAACAAAAACAACTGCTGAAACAAAAAACCTCGCTTCAGACAATCCAATTTATGCGAATGGTAGAGATGCCGACAATAAGGTTAGAAGAAGAGATCAGAAAAGCAATTGATGAAAACCCTGCTCTTGAAATTGACTCTGAATCTATTGAAAATGAATACGATTATAATGATTTAGAGAATGATTACAACACAGAAGTCGAGGATGATGAGATAGAAGAGCTCAATGCTGATAACCCCATTAATGAAGATGAAATAGAAAATTATTTTCAGTTGGGAGAAGAAGATTTTGATGATCGTGACCTGGATTATCAACTTTCAACAATCAATCAATCAAAAGATGATAAGACTCCTGAGCGCATTGTAATAAACGATTATTCATTACAGGAGAATCTCATATCACAAATAGGCGTTTTGCTTCTTAATGAACGTGATAGAAATATTGCAGAATATATTGTCGGCAATTTGGATGACTCGGGCTATTTGGAACGTGAGAACAAGGCAATAGCAAACGACCTTCTTTTTATATACAACATAACCATTTCAGTGGAAGAAATTGAACAGATAATAAAAGATGTCATACAGGAACTTGATCCCCCGGGAATTGGGGCACGAACCCTGCAGGAATGCCTTCTTATTCAGCTTAGGAGGAAAGAAGAAACTCCTGCTTTAACTCTTGCTATGCGTATTGTATCAGAATATTTTGCGGATTTTTCAAAAAAGCATTATGAAAAAATATCCAGGCAACTTTCAATCAATGAAAATGACCTGAAAGCTGCCATTGGCGAAATTCAGAAATTAGATCCCCGTCCTGCCAATATTCAATCTCAGGAAGAATTGGCTTCTGCTTTTATTAATCCCGATTTTTACATCACTGTCGAAGGAGATAAGTTAAATTTATCTCTCAACAATTCATTCATTCCCAAATTAAAAATCAGTAAAGAATTTGAGCAACAGTATCGTTTTTTTAATAAAGAAAAAAATGATAGAAAAAGAATGGATGCCGAAAAATTCATTAAAGAGAATGTAGATAACGCAAAAAATTTTGTCAATACATTGAATCAAAGAGAGAGCACTTTGTACCAAACGATGTATGTTATCATGCAAAAACAAAAGAAATATTTTTTATCGGGGAATGATGAAGATCTCAAGCCTATGGTACTAAAAGATATAGCCTCCATTGTCAATTTGGACATATCGACTATTTCACGTGTTTCCAACAGCAAATATGTACAGACATTCTTTGGAACAATTCCATTGAAACATCTGTTCTCTGAATCAATTGGGGATGAGGATATATCTTCAAAAGAGGTGAAAAAAATATTAAGCGACCTCATCGAAAAAGAGGACAAATCGAAACCTTTAACTGACGAACAGTTATGTGAAAAACTAAAGGAAAAAGGGTACCTGATTGCCAGAAGAACAGTTGCCAAATACCGCGAACAAATTGGTATTGCAGTTGCCCGCTTGCGAAAAGAGTTATAACGATTGTTGTAATTCTATCAGATCATTAATTACAACAGCTGCTGCATGGCATCCAAACATAGCAGGCATGTAGGAAATAGTTCCTACCACCGACAGCTTGTTAATGTCAGGATTTGCATCAAGGATGATGGCAGATGGAGGAACTTCTTCGGGAGAAAATACCGCTTTAAATCCACTGTCAATTCCCAGACGGTGCAAGCGTTTTCTCAGGGAATGAGCTAATTTGCACTGGTAAGTTTTTTTAATGTCACACACTTTAATTAGAGATGGATTCATTTTGCCCCCTGCCCCCATAGCTGAAACCACTTTAAGATTTCTCTGCAAGGCATAGTAAATCAGATATACTTTAGGAGAGAGTGAATCGATAGCATCAACAACATAGTCGTATGAAGCAAGATTCAGAATTCTAACTGTTTCTTCATCTCTTAAATACAGCTGATAAACATGCAATATCAGATCGGGATTAATTTGCAAAAGTCTTTCAGCCATCACTTCACTTTTTGCTCTTCCCAGATTGCTATGCAAAGCTAACAACTGCCTGTTGCAATTAGTAATTTCCACCGTATCAGCATCTACAATCGTCATTTCTCCCACTCCTGCTCTGCAAAGCATCTCGGCACAATATGCCCCCACTCCACCAAGTCCCACTACCAAAACATGCTTTGCTTTCAACAAAGCCAACTTTTCTTTACCCAGTAAGAGTTCTGTTCTACTAAGCCATTCCATTTCTATTGAATCAAAATAAATCAGGATAAAATAATCTCTTCATATTGACCATCTCGTTTAAACCAAGTCATTTGGCGTTTAGCATACCTTCTTGTATCTGTTTTTATATCAGAAATTGCTTCCTCAAGAGTGCACTTTCCATCCAGATAATCAAAAAGCTCTTTGTATCCCACAGTATTGAGTGCATTATGATCTTTATACTTGTAAAGAGATTTAACTTCATTTAAGAGCCCCATCTCCATCATCAGATCAACTCTATGGTTTATTCTTTCAAAAAGATCCTTTCGATTCCGAACAAGACAATATTTATGAATATTAAAAAAACGTGTTTTAGAAACAGCTTTCAAAAAACTTGAATAGGGTTTTCCTGTCTGCAGTGAAACCTCAATTGCTCTCATAAGTCGTTTATGATTTGCAATATCTGTAGTTTGATAAAAATCAGGGTCAAGGAATTTAATTTGTCTTCTAAGTTCTTCTATTCCCCCTTCTTTGTATTGATTAATAACTCTTGAACGGATCTCCAGATCACAATCGGGAAGATCATCAATTCCTTTACAAACAGCATCAATATAAAGTCCACTGCCACCTGTCATAATAACCACAGGAGACTTTTCAAACAATGATGGAAGGAGCGACAGAACATCCTGTTCAAATTTTGAAACGCTATAATAATCCATAATTGACAGATGCCCAATAAAATAATGGGGAATCTTGTTTAAGTCTTCCATAGAGGGTGCTGCAGTTCCTATTTTCAGTTCTTTGTAAAACTGTCTTGAGTCAGCTGAAATAATGGAAGTATTTAAATAATCAGCCACCTGAATTGCAAAATCACTCTTTCCGACAGCTGTCGGACCTGTGATAACTAATAAAGTTGGTTTATTACAATTCTTAAGAAAATCAAATATACTAATATCTTGACTCATGCATAATTACATTAGTCTTTAAAAATTCGGACTAAAGTCCTCAATATTAGTAAGATCAATTTGATCTTCTTCATTCAAGCCCTCTTGAAAATCATCATCATAATCTTCAACTTCTTCCACATAGTCATCTTCGGGATTGGGAATATGCAAATTATTTGTTTCTTTGGGAAGTTCTTTGAGCGAATAGGAACATCTCGGGTAAGTAACATCTTCTTTAACCGGTAAAATTTTCAATAATTCGATATAAAAAATTTTGGGATTAAGGAAATCATATTCATATATAATATGTTGATGAGGGTCAGAAATAAAGTCTTTGAGGACAGAGTCTTTCATCACAAATTTCGGTAAATTTGATTTGGTAGTAAAACCGTCATTTTCATCATATTCGGGCAGAGCAGCAACAGAATCATCCCCCATATCTATTAAAGTTATCTCTTTCTGTTTGTTCCATTTTACATCGCATAGAGAAAATGAGGCTAATTCATTACCCTTTAATCCAATCGAAGTATAAAGAATTTTGTGAAAATTCTCAAAATTATCACTTGAAAGGATTTCTATATCCCGAACAAAATCCTCAACTTCATCAAAATTAACTCTAAACTTATAATAAAACATAGCTTATAAAAATTGGTGTTTTAATTATTCTATTTCCATATTGTGAAAAACATTAGTCACATCATCATCATCTTCGATTCTTTCGAGCAATTTTTCAACTTCTTCCATTTGCTGAGGATCCAGTTTTTTCATATCGTTTGGGATTCTTTCAAATTTAAAAGTTTTAATTTCATACCTATTATCTTCCAAATATTTTTGGATTGGTCCAAAATGCTGAAATTCAGCAAAAATAGATATTCCATCCTCATCCTCAAAAAGTTCTTCTGCTCCGAAGTCAATCAGTTCCAGTTCCATATCTTCAATGTTAACCCCTTCTTTTTTGGCAACTAGAAAATTACATTTTCTGTCGAAAATAAAATCCAGCATTCCGGTAGTTCCAAGTGCACCTCCCAGTTTATTAAAATAACTTCTCACATTGGCAACTGTTCGTTGGTTATTGTCGGTAGCAGCTTCAATCACAATGGCAACACCATATGGTCCATAGGCTTCATAAACCATTTCTTTATAATCTGAAGTATCTTTTTCGAAGGCACGCTTTATGGCTCTGTCAACATTTTCTTTGGGCATATTTTCAGAACGAGCATTCTGAATCAAAAGTCTTAGTTTGGAATTGGTATTAGGGTCTCCTCCTCCTGCCTTAGCCGCCATTGTAATTTCCTTTCCTAAGCGAGTAAATACTTTTGCCATATTTCCCCATCTCTTAAATTTCCTTGCTTTTCTATATTCAAATGCTCTTCCCATAATTATAAAATTATAAATCTAAATTACTACTTTTTCAGGGTGCAAAGATAAATAAATTTCTTTTTTCTTGCTTTTTTGAATGCACTAGAGAATAAATTTTTATGCGCAGTATTGTCAAACGATACATTTTTTTACTTTTGCCAATCTGATTATAATAATCAATAAATTTTAAATGCTAGTTTCATTATAAAATCAAAAAAATATCTATGAAAAAAACATACACTATCGCTTTGGTAGCCCACGACAATTGCAAAGACGATTTGGTAGAATGGGTTGCTTTCAACAAAGAGAAACTTAAAAATCACAAACTTGTATGCACAGGGACAACCGGCAAGCTTGTTGAAGAGGAGATCAATAAGGGTATTTCACACAATTCTACTGACTATTTTAACATTTCCCGTCTGAAGTCAGGACCTTTAGGTGGGGATCAACAACTTGGTTCTATGGTGGCGGAAGGGAGAATAGATATGATGTTTTTTTTCTGGGATCCAATGACTCAACAACCGCACGATGTTGACGTTAAAGCACTGCTAAGAATCACTGTCTTATATAACATTCCCACCGCATGCTGTAGATCAACTGCCGATTTTCTGATTTCCTCACCACTCTTTGAAAGTGCCGACTATGAAAGTAAAGTATATAACTACAGTCATTACACAACAAGGAAATTAAAATAAAAAGAGGGAATAGAAAATAAACAATGAATTATTATCTCTATTGAAGACAAAAAAATTGTCATCTAAAAAGACAACAATTATAGACTATAAAAGGAAAGAGCCGGCATAAAAGCCGGCATAAGTATTCTTATTCGCTAGGAAATTTATTTTATTTCCACATCAACACCACTTGGCAACTCAAGTTTCATAAGAGCATCAATAGTTTTGGGAGTAGTTCCGTAGATGTCCAATAATCTCTTATAGGTAGAAAGTTCAAATTGCTCTCTGGATTTTTTGTTTACAAAAGTTGCACGATTCACAGTAAAAATCTTTTTGTGAGTTGGCAATGGAATAGGTCCGATTAAAACGACTTTATCATCTTTAACGGAATTAACTGCCTTGACAATTTTTTCTGCTGATTTGTCAACCAAAGTGTGGTCAAATGATTTTAATTTAATTCTAATACTGTTATTCACTTTTATTTGTTTTTAGTTATTTTTTTTAATTTATGTCTATAATAAAAATCTTCCTGCATTTAATATATAATCTCTAATATCTTCCGGAACCACTGCATATTTAAGGAACTCCATTGAGTAGGTAGCTCTTCCCGATGTAATTGAACGTAAATTTGTCACATATCCAAACATCTCTGCCAAAGGAACTTGCGCCTTAATAATTTGAAATCCAATTTTGGCATCTATTTCATCCAGCACCGCTCTCTTTCGGTTTAAGTCACTGGTAACATTTCCGATATAATCGTCGGGAGTAGTAATTTCAACTTTCATTATCGGCTCTAAAATGACAGTTTTCGCTTTCTTACAACTTTCTCTGAATCCAATTTTTGCGCAAATTTCAAAAGCAAATGCATCAGAGTCAACCGAATGAGTAGCTCCATCAAGCAAAGTGACAGATAAGCCTTCTAAAGGGAATCCATATTTTCCGTTAGACATGGCAATTTTAAATCCTTTTTCAATACCGGCTACATACTCTTTAGGAATAATTCCACCTTTAATTTTGTTTTCTAAATGCAACCCTTTTTGATCAAACGGCAAGGGATTAATTTCAAATTCAATTTCTGCAAAAGAACCTTTTCCACCACTCTGTCGTTTATAGGTTTCTTTATGTCTCACAGTTTCAATAATAGCTTCCTTGTATGCCACTCTTGGTTTTCCGTGATTTGAATCCACATTAAATTCTCTTTTCAAACGGTCGAGAAGGATATCCAAATGAAGTTCTCCCATTCCGCTGATAACTGTCTGATTAGACTCTTCATCAACTTTAACAATAAAAGTAGGATCTTCTTCTGAAAGCTTTGTTAAAGCAGCCATTAATTTGGCCTCATCATCCTTGGTTTTAGGCTCAATAGAAATAGTGATTACCGGTTCCGGAAAATCAATGTTTTCCAAAATTATAGGATGCTTATCATCTGTCAGACTATCTCCGGTGTGAATATCTTTCATACCAACCAAAGCCACAATACTACCGGCAGAAATTGAGTCCAACTGAATTTGCTTATTAGAATGCATTTGCAGTATTTTAGAAACGCGCTCCTTTTTCCCCGAGGTAACATTATAAACTGATTCTCCTGAATTTAAAGTGCCGGAATAGACTTTTATAAAAGTTAATCTTCCCACATAAGGATCTGAGGCAATTTTAAAAGCAAGGGCAGCAAAAGGTTCGGCTTTGTCAGAGTACCTGGTCTCCATTTTTTCAGTTTTGGGGTTTATTCCTTTCACTGCTGGCATATCCATTGGTGAAGGCAAATACCTCACAATTGCATCAATAAGCCTTTGAACACCTTTATTTCTAAAAGATGCACCACATAAAACAGGGTTGATTCTATGACCAATGGTTGCACAACGAATAGCCGCTATCAAATCATTTTCAGAAATTGACTCCGGATCCTCAAAATATTTTTCCATAAGGGTATCATCAAATCCGGCCAGATTTTCAATCATAGCAGTTCTGTATAATTCAACCTCCTCTTTCATCTCTTCCGGTACAGGTATTTCGTAATAGGACATTCCCTGATTCTCATCATCCCACTTATATGCCTTCCTTTCAATCAGATCAACCACTCCCGCAAAAGAATCTTCAACTCCAATTGGGAGCTGAAGGGGGATCGGATTAGCATTAAGTTTCTCTTTAATCTGTTTTACAACACTATAAAAATCAGCCCCAGAACGATCCATTTTATTTATAAAACAGATTCGGGCAAGATTGTACTTATTTGCCTGTCTCCAAACGGTTTCCGATTGAGGTTCCACGCCACCAACAGCGCAGAACAATGCTACGGCTCCATCCAATATTCTCAAAGAACGTTCAACCTCTACTGTAAAATCAACATGACCGGGAGTATCGATAA
>Ga0209099_1003466_pt1 | contig 12743 bp, 12 predicted proteins | sample AD_JPNHW2_MetaG_FD_184430 | JGI IMG/M metagenome (GOLD analysis project Ga0209099, IMG submission 184430) | Active sludge microbial communities of municipal wastewater-treating anaerobic digesters from Japan - AD_JPNHW2_MetaG (SPAdes) (version 2) | ecosystem: Engineered > Bioreactor > Anaerobic...
GCAGCCGAAGAGAGGTCTCACCCTGCTGAACACATACTTTTCTACGGTCCTCCCGGTCTTGGGAAAACAACTCTGGCTCATTTAATAGCCAAAGAAACAAATCGTCAGATGAAAGTTACTTCTGGACCAGCTATTGAAAAGGTTGGAGACCTTGCTTCTATCCTTACGAATCTTTCACCAGGAGATATTGTTTTTATAGATGAGATTCATCGGTTAAATAAAATGGTTGAGGAAATTCTTTACCCAGCTATGGAATCCGGCGTCCTTGATATTATAATCGGGAAAGGTCCATCTGCTCGAACAATACAACTTGATCTTCCTCCTTTTACTTTAATCGCAGCCACAACTAGAGTAGCTCTTATTTCCTCACCTCTCAGATCTCGATTCTCAGGAGGTGTGTTTAGGCTAGAATTTTACAATAACGAAGAAATTAAAAAAATAATAAAAAGATCAGCAAAGATTCTTGGTGTTGAATTAGAAGAAGAAGCTTTAGATGAAATCGCCAAGCGCGCACGCTTTACTCCAAGAACTGCAAACTATTTACTAAAAAGATGTCGTGATTATGCGCAAGTAAACAAGACTATTCTTTCCAAGGATTCTGTTAAAAAAGCCCTTGCACTACTTGAAATAGACGAGTTGGGGCTATCTTCATCCGACCGAAGAATCTTAGATATTATAATCAGTAAATTTGGTGGTGGACCTGTAGGTTTGAAAACTGTTTCTGCGGCTACTGGCGAAGAAGAAGCAACTATCGAAGAAGTTATTGAACCATATTTAATTCAACTCGGCTTACTAGATAGAACCACCAGGGGCAGGATTGTGACAAAGAAAGGTTATGAACACCTTGGCTATGAATATGATAAAGAGTAGGATATTAGCAATTGATCCAGGATATGAAAGACTAGGCGTTGCTGTTTTAGAAAAAAATTCTTTAGGGAAAGAAGAGTTATTATTTTCTGAGTGTTTTAAAACATCATCTAAACTCCCCCACTATGAAAGATTGGCAGCTATCGGGCAAGAACTTATTTCTGTTATAGAAAAATATAAAACAAATGTTTTGGCAATTGAAAAATTATATTTTACTACAAATCAAAAAACAGTCATGGGGGTTTCAGAAGCAAGAGGAGTAATTTTGTTTGTGGCCAAAATAAACAATCTAGAGATTTTTGAATACACTCCACCTCAAATAAAAATCGCTGTTACTGGATACGGTAAGGCTACAAAAGAAATGGTTATGTCTATGGTGCCAAAGTTAATTAAAATAGAAAAGGAAACAAGGTCAGATGACGAGTTAGATGCGGTTGCAATAGGGCTCACCTGTTTCGCTTGTGAAAAACTATAGATTAACCAAAAAACCCTTATTTAATAAAGATTTTTATACTATTGCAAAGTATATAATATTTTGATACAAATAATTTATTATTAAAGAGTTATTTTTTAGTTCACATATTTAGATATGGACAAAGACGACATAAAAGATATTGATTTGGAAGAAGAGGAAGAAGATATAGACTTTACTAAAAAGAAAAAAAGTAAGGGTGTTAAGGGTGATGAAGATGAAGAAATTATAGGTGAAGACAAAGACCAGATCGATGACGATTTCTTAGGAGACGATGATGGCTTTGATGAAGAGGAAGAAGGTTATTACATAAATGAAGACGGGGAAGAAGCTGACGAATGGGATGATGTTTATGGATATAAAGACGAGTACGAATCTTAATTCTTAAAATCCCTATCCAATAATTTGGATAGGGATTTTAAATTATTTAAAAGATAATTTTATGAATCTTTTTTTACCAATTCGGTAAACACCAGGCTTTACCTTTTGTCCAAGATCTGTAACTTTTTCTTCGTTAGCGAGAATTACAACAGCTCCTCCTTCTATCAGCCTCCTAAAATCACTTTTAGAAGAAACTATCTTTTCTGCAATAAGTACATCTACCAGTAAATCTTCAGGCTTCACTATAATATTATCAACATCGTCGGGGATTTCTTTTTGTGAGAAAGTTTTTTGCCAATTCTTTTCAGCTAATTCACTCTTTTCTTGGCCGTAAAACACTGAGACAACTTCTCTCGCTAATCTCATTTTAATTTCTTTAAAATCAGGATTTTTACCACTAAGTTCTTTTTTGATTCTCTCAATTTCTTCATCTTCGACATTAGTACAAAGCTCAAAAGCTATCGGAATCATTTCATCTGTCCAACTCATAACCTTACCGTACATATCGTCTGGTTTATCAGAAATAGTGACCATATTACCTTCTGTTTTTCCCATTTTCTTGCCGTTTGGATCTTCGAGCAATTTCATGGTAATAACAAACTTTTCTTTTCCTTTCATATTCTTAATCATGTCTCTTCCGCAAAGCATGTTAAATGTCTGATCGTTGCCTCCAATTTCACCATCAACATTCATGGCAACAGAATCGTAGGCTTGCATTAGTGGATACATAAACTCGTGTATAAAAATGGGTTTGCCTTCGTTCATTCTTTTTTTAAACATGTCTCTTTCTAACATTTGCTGAACGGTCATTTGAGATGCTAGAGACAGAACATCACTAAATTTCATTTTAGAATGCCATTTAGAATTAAATTTGAGTTCGGCTTTGTTTTTTCCACTAAAAGAAATTATTTTACTAAGTTGTTTTTTATATCCTTTTAAATTATTGAGTACGTCCTTTCTTGAAAGCTGTTTCCTTGCAGCACTTTTATCGGTTGGGTCCCCTATCATAGCCGTAAAATCACCCAAAAGAAGTATTATCTTATGACCAGCTTTCTGAAACTCGCTTAATTTTTTAATAGGGATAGCATGTCCTAAGTGTAAATTGGGTCCAGTAGGATCAATGCCTAAATAAATGGTCAATTTCTCTCCTTTTTCTAGCCTTGATTTTAAATATTCACGAGATGGGTAAATAGAGGCCACTCCGCGGTTTAGTATCTGTTCGTTTATCTTATTCATTGTTATATTTTAACATATTTACAATTTTTTAAGAACATTATATGGTATGATATTAAATAGTATTGTCCTCCTGTTTTTGGGAGACCAATCTATATTATTTTATAAAACAAACTTTAATATGATAAAAGAAATCAAAAAAAACATAAAGAAAAATCCAGCAAAAACAAAAAACTTAATTTTTGTTGTTCTTGGCCTTGGAATTCTACTCCTTGGATTATTTATCCTTTGGATTAGTACATTAAAAATGCCTGATTTCAAATCCTTTACCGAGAGAAAAATACAAAGTTCTACAAAGATATACGACAGAACAGGTGAGATACTTCTGTATGACGTACACCAAGATATTAAAAGAACAATTATCCCCTACGAAGAGATGGGCGATAACATTAAGATGGCGACTATAGCCATAGAAGATTCTGAATTTTTTAACCACAAAGGAATAAGAATTTCTTCTATCATTAGAGGAACTATTTGGGCCAAACTAACAGGTAAAAAAATTCAGGGCGGTTCAACTATTACACAGCAACTAATTAAAAACACCCTATTAACGCAGGAGGTTTCTATCACAAGAAAAATTAAAGAATGGATTTTAGCTGTTCGACTAGAAAAGATAATGACAAAAGAAGAAATTCTAGCTCTTTATCTTAATGAAGCCCCATACGGAGGGAGTGTGTATGGCATAAGAGAGGCCTCAAAAACATTTTTTAACAAAGAACCTAACGAGCTTACTTTGAACGAAGCGGCCTATCTAGCGGCTATTCCAAACGGTCCAACATATTACTCTCCTTATGGTAAAAATGTTGATAAACTTGAGAATAGAAAGAATTTGGTACTATCTAGAATGCTAGAAGTAGGATATATAAATCAAGATCAGTATGATGAGAATAAAAACACTAAAGCTACATTTCAACCTCAAAAAGTTTCTAACATAGCAGCTCCTCATTTTGTTTTCTTTGTTAAAGACTATTTGGAAAATAAATATGGATCAGACACTTTAACCGAGGGTGGTTTAAAAGTTATAACAACTCTCGACTACGACATACAGAAAAAGGCAGAAGAGGTTGTATTGTCTAAGGCTAAAGAAAACGAAGTCAATTGGAATGGAAATAATGCAGCAGTGGTTGTAATAGATCCAAAAACAGGACAAATTTTGGCCATGGTGGGATCTCGAAACTATTTTGATAAAGATATTGATGGAAACTTTAATGTAACAACAGCAGCAAGACAGCCGGGTTCTTCTTTTAAGCCAATTGTTTATGCTTTAGCGTTTGAAAAAGGTTACACAGAAGATACAGTTCTTTTTGATGTAAAAACAGAATTTAATTCGTCTTGTAATCCACAGGGTGAACCAGGAAATGATAAGTGTTACACCCCAGGCAACTATGATGATTCCTTTAGAGGGCCAATGACGTTACGCAACGCCTTGGCACAATCCATTAACGTTGTTGCTGTAAAAATGCTCTATTTGGTTGGCCTACCTGACACCATCAAATTGGCTCAAAATTTGGGTATAACCACAGTTAGAAACGATCCAGATAGATATGGTCTATCTCTAGTTATCGGAGGTGGGGAAACAACACTTCTTGATATGACATCTGCGTATGGTGTTTTTGCAAACGAAGGTGTTAGAAACCCATATCAAAGTATTTTGTCTGTGGAAGATAAGTCTGGTAATGTATTAGAAAGTTTTAAAGAAGATTCTAAACAAGTATTAAAACCAAACTCAACAAGAATACTGTCGAGTATTTTATCTGACAACACAGCGAGAACACCAACCTTTGGTGCAAATTCTATTTTGAATATTCCAGGAAGTGAAGTTGCTGTAAAAACCGGTACAACAAACGACAACAAAGATGCTTGGACTATTGGATACACACCATCTGTAGCTGTTGGTGTTTGGGTTGGAAATAACGATAATAAACCTATGAAAAAGGGTGGAGCGGCTCTTGCTGGTCCTATTTGGAACGCTGTGATGACTGAAGCAATTAGAAAAATGCCAAGCGACAACTTTAATCGACCAGAAGGAATTGATGTAACTATTCCAGCTATTTTGAGAGGTTTTTGGCAAGGAGGAGAAACGTTTACGGTTGATAAAATATCCGGTGGGCTAGCTAACGAAAACACTCCGGCAGAATATCGAGAAGAGAAATCAGTAACAGATGTTCACACTATTTTATATTGGTTAGACAAAAAAGACCCCCTTAAAAAAGAAAGTGGGCTAACAAACGATTCGCAATTTAGAAATTGGGAATATGGAGTAAAGAAATGGTGGGAGTTAAATAAAAATAAATATCAAATTGTCACAGAAAACAATATCCCCAGTTTTTATGACAATGTTCATACAGAAAAAGATCGCCCTGTAATAAAAATAGATGGTATAACAAATGTGGTCTACAACAAAAACGATTTAATGAAACTTGTTTTGGATATTACAACCAAAAACATCATAAAAAAAGTAGATGTCTTCATAAATGACTCTTATATATCATCACTTAAGTATTATCCATTCGAAACGACTGTTGATCTAGGAAAAATAAGTGGATTAACAAACATAAATAACTTGAGAATAGTGGCTGTTGATTCTCTGGGAAATGTTTCTGAACAGAGCACAACCTTCTTTGTTGCTGAATAAAAATTTACTTAATATCTACAACACAAAAACTTGAATCAAGTTCTGATTTAAGTTCCTTTAGAATTTTTTCTTTGCGCATTATAACCTCGTTTTTTAAAACGGGGGAACAATTTAAAAATATAATTCCATCTTTATAATTAAAAAAACTATCATCTACCTCAAATGAGATATTTTTTGAGATAATATTTTTAATTATTTTTTTGGTTTCTTGTTTTTGATAAATTATTTTTTTAAATTTATCAAAAAAACCATTTATATGATTAAAGTCCATTATCTATTCATTGGCATTACAAGATACATAAACGAAATGTCCCCCACTCCCCTAAGTATCATTGCCTTATTATTACCACTAAGTTCTAGACTTAAACTATCAACAGAGATTGATTGTAAACAATCTAAAATATATTTAAAATTAAAACTAGCTGAAACATCTTCCCCAGAAAGAGCGCCGTCTATTTCTGTGTTGTTTTCTCCAATATCTGAATTTTTTGATTCAAAATTAAACAACTTTTCTTTTGGTTTTATTGTTAGTTCTACTTGATTAAATTTATCTGAAAATATGTTTGATATTTTTAAGGAAGATAATAGGTCTTGTTTTAAAATAATTGCTTTTGTTGATGGAGTCTTTGGAATTATTTGTTTATAATCTGGAAAGTTTCCATCTACAACTCTAGAAGTTAAATATATGTTATTAGAGGATAGAGAGATTTGATTTTTTTGTAGATTTATTTTTAAATCATCATCTATATTTTCAAAAATCCTTATTATTTCAACTGTGTTTTTAAACGGTATTAAAATTCCATCGAAGTTCAATTTCTGTTTAATTTTTATTTTTTTCTCTGCTAACCTAAATGAATCTGTCGAAACAAAAACCAACATATCATCTTCTGGATAAATATAAACACTTCCTATTTCTGGTTTTATCTCTGAAATAGAAGCACTGTAATAAACAGACTTGATTCCTTCTATGAATTTTTTGCTAGGCAAAACAATTGATTCCCCTTCAACTGTTGGAATCGTCGGAAAATCTTCGTGGGGAATACTTTTTAATAAAATAGTACTGGTTTTTGTTTTAACCAAGAGATTTCCATTTATTAATTCAAAAACAACATTTAAATCGCCTTGTAGAATAGAAAACAAGGATGATAAAATATCGCCTCTTACAGCAACAGTGCCCTCTTTTTCTATTTTTGCAGGAACTTCTATTTCAATTCCTATATTTAAATTAGTTGCTCTTAGTTTAAGTGTTTTACCAGAAGCAACCCACAAAACAGATCCTAATACAGGCAAGGTTAGATTTTTACCTGTTACTCTCTCAACTGCAATGAGAGCATTTTTTATTTTATCAATTGAACATTCTATTTTCATATAAGTTATTAGATTAATTATCTTTATTTTATATATTATAAATTATTATTAATACTATTAGTGTGGATATGTGGATTAGTCAATTTTTTGTTCAAAACACTAATTAAAATTGAAATTTATTTTTTGATATCTTACTTTGTTATTGTTTATTAAAATAATAAAAATGTTTTATTTAATAATTTTCCACTTTTTGTTTCCACAATAATCACATCTTATCCACAAACTTATTACTTGAGCATAATTCGAATCTTCTCTATCTCTTGTAATAATGAAGGATCTGTTTTTAAATCCTCTTTAATCTTTAAATGAGAGTGAATAACTGTTGTGTGATCTCGGTCTCCAAGTTTTTGTCCAATCAAAGGATAAGAGATATTAAAATCTTCTCTTAAAATATACATTGCAACTTGTCTAGCTCTGACAATTTCCTTTCTTCTTGTTTTATCGTATATAACATTAGTAGATAAATTGTAGTGATCAGCAATTACTTTAACAATATCAGTGATAGCGACAGATTTTTTAGGCTTAATATTGTTTTTGATAAGATTCTTTACCTCAGTGATTGTTAAAGCCTTGTTTTTGAGCTGTGATTGGCATAATACGGCATTTAAACTGCCTTCTAGCTCTCTTATGTTACTATCAAGAGATTCAGCCAAAAAACTAATAATTTCAGGATCTACAATATTGTTAACGGATTCAAATTTGGCTTTAATAATAGCAATTCTTGATTCGTAATCAGGTTCTATTATTTGGACTGTCATTCCGGAAGCAAACCTTGATTGAAGTCTCTCTTCCAACCCTTGAATAAAATTAGGGTGTTTATCTGAAGAAAAGATTATTTGTTTATTGTTTTCATACAAGGTATTAAAAAGATGGAACAATTCTTCTTGTGTTTTGTCCATTTTTGAAATGAATTGGATATCATCCATTATAAAAACGTCGTATTTGCGATATTTTTCTTTAAAAGCGTTTGGGTTTTTGTTTTGAATCGAGTTTATATAATCAATGGCAAATTTTTCTAGACTAACATAATAAACACGTTTTTCAGGATACTTTATTTTGATAGTATTTCCTATTGCTTGAATCATGTGAGTTTTTCCTAAACCTGTTCCACCATAGACAAAAAATGGATTATAGTTTTTGCCAGGATCTTGAATAATAGCTTGTGCAACAGCATAAGCTAATTCATTAAAAGGTCCAACGATGAAAGAATTAAAAGTATATTTTGGATTTAGGTTGTCGTCCTTGTTTATATATAAATCATTTAGAGGCAGTTCTTTGTTTAGATTAACTTTATGAGTCGCTTCCCCATCTTTGTTGTCGGTTCGCATCTCTTGTTTGTTAATAACATACTCAACACCTCGAATGTTTTCATTGTTGCTAATTAAAGTTTTCAAAATTAGTTTATGAAACTTGTTGTAAAGCCAGTCCTTAACAAATTCATTAGGAACACCTATCTCAATAATTCCATTTTCTTCTTTTAAAATAGAAGTATTTTTAAACCAAGTTGTAAAGTTGGCTTTAGAGATATTTATTTCTATTTCGTTTAAACACTTATTCCAAAATTCTTTGTTATCCATTAGTATGTTTTATGTTATTAAATAAAATTAAATCTATCTACAAGATTCATTATACATTTTTTCTAAAATCTAAAAAAATCAAAAGGTTAATTAAGCTGTTGATATCCTGTGGATATTTATTTTGATGAGTTATTGCAATGTTTTTAAATATGTTATATATTCTTGGTATGTCACAAACATATCAACCAAACAGAAGGAAAAGAGCAAAAACTCATGGATTCTTAGTTCGAACTAAAACGAAAGATGGTAGAAAGGTAAATACCGCTAGACGTAGAAAGGGTCGCGCTAATGTTTCTATAAAAAAGTAATATGCTTCCTAAAAAAAAGCGAGTAAATAAAAAGGATTTTGAGTTTATTATAAAAAACGGAAAAACCTTATATTCCTCGCTTTTTTCTTTTTTCTACATACACTCCCCCTCCCCACACTACTCATTTGTTGCTCCTAAAAAGGCTTTCAAGGGGGCTATTAAGAGAAATAAATACAGAAGAATCGGATATAATCTATTAAGAGATATTCCTTACAGAGAGGATGTCTCTGGTATTTTTATGTATAAAAAAGAGTCTTTGTTGGCAACAAAAGAAGAAATAGGTAAAAATATAACATTTTTACTCAACAAAATTCCTAAAAATGAAGAAGTTTCTAATTAATATCATAAATATATACCAAAAAATCCCTTTAAAATCTCACTATAACTGCAAATTTATACCGACTTGTTCAGAATACACAAAGGAAGCAATTGTAAAATACGGATCACTAAAGGGGTTATTTTTAGGCTTTTTGAGGATAATTAGATGTAACCCTTTTCATAAAAGTAAATATGATCCGCTAAAATAGCTTTTTATTTTGAATTTTAGCCTTTTTGATATACAATGGCTAAATGACTAGTTTGTGGAACACCTTTTTATACGAACCAATATATAATGCCCTTATATTTATAATCAACAATGTCACTTTTGGTGATGTTGGTTTTGCTATTATAATTGTCACTATAATTGTTAAGGTTGCACTATTCCCTCTAACTAGAAAATCAGCTCGAAGCCAGATTTTAATGAAAAAAATGGAGCCCGAACTAAAAAAGATAAAACAAGATTTTCCGAATAAAGAAGAACAGGCTAAAAAGACAATGGAGTTATATAAGAAATATGGGACAAACCCGTTTTCTGGTTGTTTGGTTGTCCTTTTGCAAATGCCGGTCATTTTTGCCTTATATTATGTCTTTTACAAAGGTTTAACGATTGACGAGTCTTTAATTTATTCTTTTATACAAGTTCCAACAAATCTATCAACTAACTTTTTAGGCATATTTGAATTGAGCGAAAAAAGCTTATTTTTTGGTATTTTAACTGGTTTAAGCCAGTTTGTTCAGGGGTATTTAGCCTCTCCTTCAAAACCAAAACAGATTGAAGTTATAAAAGACAAAGAATTAATAAAGGACAACAAGTCAGACTTCCAAGATCAATTGTCTGAAAGTATGCAGATGAACGTTAGATACATATTACCTATATTTATTGGTTTTATTGCATGGAAAATATCTGCAGCTGTTGCTTTATACTGGACAGTCAGCAACATTTTTACTATTGTACAAGAGTGGTACATAAGAAGAAAATTATCTAAAAATATTATATAATTACATTATGAAAGAATCCAAGATAAAAGAAACCATAGAAGAAATTTTTAAATTAACCTCTTGTTCCCTAGCAAGCTTGGATATTAAAGATGAGAGTAATATGATTTGGTGTGCAATTGAGACCCCTGATTCAAGATTTATGATAGGACGAGATGGAGAAACACTTAGGTCTCTTAATCATCTTATTCAAAAAATGCTTGAAAAAGATTTTGAAGAAAACGAGGTTAAAAACATACTAGTTGATATTAATGGTTATCAAAAGAAAAGGTTTGATAATCTGAAAAACATAGCTCATATGATGGCTGAAAGAGCTAAATACTTCAAGAGTAATATAGAGATTGATCCGATGCCTGCTTTTGAAAGAAGAATAATACACCTTTTCTTAGAGAATGATAAAGAGATTAAAACAGAATCAGAAGGAGAAGGACCAAACAGAAGAGTTGTTATTAAATACATAAATAATCAAATATAAAACCCTGGGTAACCCCAGGGTTTTATATTTGATTATCTTATGTCTATTCCCCAAAGTGTATAATCTTTCTTGTTTATAAAGAAGATAGTATCTTCACTCTTATCCAAAATTAGATTAAAGCCATCAAGTGGTGTTTCGTCTTTGGAATTTGCATAAGTCGTGCTCTCCCCTGTGTTTGTATCTATTTTAACAACATAATCATCAAACGAAACGGTGCCCTGGTACCAAGAATCAGGATACTGGTTACCCCTTATAGTGTTTGGAACAAAACAATAAACGCTTATATTGTCCCCACTCCAAATACATTTATCAGCTAATCCATAAGTATCTAAATCCTTAGTTGTCCTGCCGTTTTCTATAAAGGTCATCAACATAGGGCCCTTATCGTTTGTAGAGCTATACAAAACTCTTTTACCATCAGGACTAATTTTTGTAGTTAAACCATTAATGCCACCTAAAATTTTTCTAAGAGTCCTGTTGCTTTGGCTCAATATATACATATTGCCAGGAGAAGTAAAAGAAGGTTTGGTGGTCAAATATACATTTCCGTTATTGTCCCAATCAGATAGCCACTCAGTAAACTGGTGGTTGAATATAGTTTGGCTTGCACCTGTTTCAAAATTTCTTACAGTGCCAACTGAAGCGTTATTGCTCTTTGTGATATAAAAGAATTTGTTTTGATCTTTTGAAACACTTAAATCTGTGATATTGGCTGGCAAGTACTCACCTGTTGGCTTCCCTAGAGTAGCCAAGAATGTATTCACAACGCCCTCGGTTGATAAATATCGATATATTGTAGTATTCCCCTCTTTGTTAAAAAATGCTTCATAGATACCAGGTATTGTTGAATTAGATATTTTTTCTTGCTCACGGTTTTTTTCAAGCATTTTATATAGGTGGCCGTTTTTTCTTTCAACATATCTGATAGCTGGTAACATTTCATACTCTGCTTTACCCACTTCTGTTTTTGGTTCTGTAAAAGTTGGAGCTGTGTTTTTATCTAGCTTACCTGTAACAGGCAAACCTTTTTCTTTTTGGTATAGCTTAATTGCTTCAACTGTAGCTTGGTCCATGATTCCATTCTCGACTAGTGGACTAGGGAGCTTAACGTTTTTATTTAAGATTTGTTGAATTTTTACTATTCCCTCTTTGGTTGTAGTATTTATTTGAACTTGAATTTCTTTTGGCTTAACGGAATCTTCGATTAGTGATTTTTCTTCTGTATAAGTAACCCCAGACACAGCGAAGTCTGTAATCTTGAAGAACCTTGATTTGGTTGCGTTGGTCTCCTCTCCTGTTCCAAGATCTGTTCCTCCATCTGGACCTGTTGGTTGTCCAACATTTTCACTGGTTCCAAAGGGGTTAAATTGCTGATACCAAGGCATTTCCTCTTTGGGTGTTTCTTTACTGCCTCTATTAAACCAGAAAAAGCCAAGAATAATAAGTATTCCTACTATAATAAACGTAACTATAAATATTTTTTTCTGTTTATTAGACATAAATTACCAGTTAATTACATGATAATGATTGTTTGGTTCTCTCATGAACTTTGCACTGTTTTTTACAAAAGTAACAAAGCTTGTATTTTTTACCTTTGTACCTGTATTATCTTTTTCTATATACGAGACTAGAGATGTTGTTGTGCTTAAGTCCACAATACTGTTGCCTGGGAGGTGTTGTGTCTTTTGTGAATGTAGCCAGCATTCTGTTCCACCCGTAATAACAATGTCACAATTTGGACATGCTTTTTTAAGGTTTATTACACTAGAAGTGTTTAAGCCTGCCAGGCTAGTACAGTTAGATTGCCCGACTTCGGTGCAGTTGTCTTTGTTTATTGTAATTCCAGCCTTTTTAACCAAATCTCTTTCTTTGGTGTCTGATGGCCATGGTGATTTTGCATCATATTTTCCATTGCAATATTTTCCATTTACAGGAGAATGGGGGTCATCCCCGTGCACTTCTAAATCTATCTCTGCTGTTACCGCTCTTATGCTTAACCCCTCTCCCCCAAGAAGTCGTGGGTCTATCGTGTTTAGAAGAGCATAGGCGCTGAGAGCAATTAAGAGCCCAAATATAGCGCTTTTAAATCTTTCTCTCCACTTACTTTTCT
>Ga0209099_1003467_pt1 | contig 12739 bp, 8 predicted proteins | sample AD_JPNHW2_MetaG_FD_184430 | JGI IMG/M metagenome (GOLD analysis project Ga0209099, IMG submission 184430) | Active sludge microbial communities of municipal wastewater-treating anaerobic digesters from Japan - AD_JPNHW2_MetaG (SPAdes) (version 2) | ecosystem: Engineered > Bioreactor > Anaerobic >...
TCAAAGTTTTTCCCGGCGGCGACAAGTGCAGTGAACATATCGTAGGAATTCTGGGGATGTACATTGTCGTCGGCCATTCCATGAATCATCAATAGGGTCCCCTTGAACGCTGCAGCATGGTTGACGGGTGAATTGTCCTCGTACCCCGAATTATTCTCAGCTGGGGTCCGCATGAATCGTTCCGTGTAAATATTATCGTAATATTTCCAGTTGGTGACCGGTGCAACCGCAATCCCAAAGCTGAAGTAATCGGCACCACGTGTCAGGCACGAGAGGGTAAGATAGCCCCCGAAACTCCATCCCCACATTCCGATCCTCTTTCCATCCACATAATCCAGAGAGCCAAAATACTTTGCCGCATCCACCTGATCCAGCGTTTCATATTTTCCCAGCTGAAGATAGGTGCATTTTTTAAAAGCCTCTCCGCGGCCTCCGGTTCCGCGATTATCTACCGAAACAACCACAATCCCATTCTGAGCGCAAAGCTGGTTCCAGGCTGAAAAAGTTCCCCAGGCATTCAGCACCGTCTGGGATCCTGGGCCGCCGTATATCGTAAACAACACAGGGTACTTCTTTTTCGGATCGAATTGAAATGGTTTCAAGACAACGCCATTCAACTCTATACCTTCAGATGCCGGGATTTTCACAAATTCAGCCCTGGAAAATTGATAGGATTCCAGGGTCTCGCGCAGCCTTGCATTATCCTGCAACATTCTTATTTCTTTTCCGTCGGCGCTGTTCAGGGTGTAAACCGGAGGAGTATTGATATCTGACCATTTTTGAATATAACAGGAGTAAGTTGCGTTGAAGGCAGCAGAATTGGTACCCGGCTTCTTGGTTAACCTTCTTTTCCCGGAACCATCCAGGTTGACCACATAAACATCCCGGTCCATCGGAGCGTTTTCAGCAGAAGCATAATAGACAAGGCCATGTTCTTCATCGACTCCGTAAAAATCGGTCACTTCCCATTTACCCCGCGTAATCTGACAGATTTCCTTACCCGATGAATCGAAATGATAAATATGCCGGTAACCGTCTTTCTCACTTGAAAGAATAAAACCCCTGTCATTTTTTAAAAATGTCAGATGATCATTAATCTCAATATAATAAGGGTTTGTCTCATGATAGATAACCCTTGTTTTTCCTGATGAAGCTTCGACCAGTATCAGATCCAGGGTATTCTGATGGCGGTTCATCCGGTAAAGGGCAAGAGTTCCGGGATCCTGAGTCCACTTGATCCGCGGAATATAGATATCCTGCACCTTACCCAGATCCACATCGATAACAGAACGGGTTTTCAGGTCAAAAATTTTTATCCCGACCACAGAGTTCGATTCACCGGCTTTTGGATATTTATATTTGTATTGATCGGGGTACAGCTCGCCATAGTATGTCAGCTGATATTCCCTTACCTTGCTTTCATCAAACCGGTAGAATGCAATTTTTGATCCATCCGGCGACCAGCAAAATGCTTTTGAAAATTCAAATTCTTCCTCATATACCCAATCGGTGGCTCCGTTGATAATTTCATTTTGTTTACCATCATTCGTAATCCGATACTCAATGCCACTCCGGTCGGAAGTTTGTTTTCCTCCCATATTCATTAATCCGATCGTGAGGTCTTTAATGAAGAGGTCATTATCCCTGACAAAAGCAATTTTGGATCCATCAGGTGAAAAGGTGGCCAGCCGTTGCTTCCCTTTGTCTGAAACCGGTGCAAGTGTTCCTGTTTTTCTGTTATAAACATAGTACCAGGCTTTGGAAGAACGGCGGTAAATAGGTTCCTCGTCTTTTGCAAACAGCATAAGGTTCTCATCCTCACTGAATTCAAAGCCGGCAAGAGGCAAAGGCAAGGTATCGTCCGCCGGAATCAATTGTCGGGAAGTGACCAGGGTTCCTGCAAAGTTTCCAGTTTCATAATCATAGTAATTCAAACTATCCTTCTTCAACTGACAATAATGAACACCATCGCGCAGTGATTGCATTCCGGCAATGCCTTTTGAAGCAAACTTCCGATTCTTAAAAATATCCTCAAGTGTTATTGGCTTCTTTTCTTCCTGGGCTAACCCGGTGGCCTGGAAAAGCAGTATAAACATTAAACCACAAAATGATGTTACAGAATGTTTCATGATGTCTTTAAATTAAAGAATTTGGTGCGATTTTGCTTTCAAAAATAGATAATAATGTTAAAAATGGTTGATTTTTTCGATATAACTCATGAAACACTGGATAAACTCAGGGTTTGTAAAACCTGGTTTGTTTTAAAAAACTTCTGTTTACGATTTAACATGACTTCCGATTTATGAACGATGAATGAATTTATGAGAAATGAAAATTTTTTATAATTTTGCAGTCCCACGGGATGTTAGCTCAGTTGGTTTAGAGCATCGCCTTGACAGGGCGGGGGTCGTGGGTTCGAATCCCTCACATCCCACCAGGATTCCAAGCGGATCCGGCAGATGCCCCTGAGCGGGCATTTTTTTTTCAAGCCATTCATTTTTCCACACCGGTCGTTTTTCACTCTTTACCCGTCATAAAAGTCGGAAGTGAACTTCCATATGCGATTCATTGAAACCGGCACCGAACATTAAAATCAGGTGACGATTTCCGAAATTTGTACCTTTATCCGCTGATTTTAGAAAACGAAACAAATATTCCGGCTATGAAAATATCATTTTACGGGGCGGTAGGTGGCGTTACGGGTACATCTTATCATTGCGAATCTACAGCAGGTAACATCCTGGTAGATTGCGGCATGTTCCAGGGAGGTAAGGAGGCAGAGAAGGCAAATAAGTCGGCCCCACCGGTCAATTATGAAGATTTATCCGCTATTGTACTTACCCATGCCCATCTGGATCATTGCGGAAGGTTACCCCTTGCGGTCAGGGCAGGTTATAAGGGACCCATTTACGGAACCCCTGCCACCATCGATCTCACGGAACTGATCCTGAAGGATTCACTGAAAGTTCAGAACAGTGACCTTGAAAAATTGAACCGGATGCTGGCCCGTCAGGGAAAACCCGGCGTGGTTGCCTCATTTGACAAGGAGGATGTGGAAGCTGTAATCCGGCAAATGCAGCCAATGCCCTACCACAAGAAGTTTCCGATCACAAAAGGGATGCATATTACAGTTGATGAAGCAGGCCACATCCTGGGATCAGGGAGTATTTTGTTGCAGGTCAAAGAGAAAGGAAGTAATAAAACAGTGATCTTTTCCGGTGATCTTGGCGGACGTGGAATGCCCATCGTGAGAGATCCGGAACCTTTCACTGAGGCGGATATGCTGATCCTGGAGACGACCTATGGCGACAGGGATCACAAACCCCTGGATGATACCCTTGAAGAAGCGGTTGAAATCATCCGGAATGCCATCCAGACGGGTGGAAAGATACTTGTTCCTTCTTTTGCGATCGGCCGCACCCAGGACCTGATTTATTACATGGAGCAAGCATTTATAAAAGGAGAACTTCCAAGGTTTCCCATTTACATCGACAGTCCGATGGCCATTGAAGCCTCCAGAATCTATATGGATCACCCGGAACTTTTTGACGATGAGATGCTGAAGTTCTTAAATTCCGGGGCAATGGAGCGGGATAAAGGTTACATACGGCCGACCCCAACGCCCGAGGAATCAAGGAGGTTAAATGATATTAAAGGTCCTTGTATGATCATCGCGGGATCGGGAATGTGCAACGCAGGAAGGATACAGCACCATTTACGCCACAATCTGTATAGACCCGAAACCTCTGTGTTGATCGTAGGATACCAGGCCGAAGGGACACTGGGGCGTCAACTTGTCGATGGAAGGAGATCTGTCAGAATTTTCGGAGAGACAATCCGGGTCAGGGCTCAGATTCACAAATTGGGAGGATTCAGCGCACATGCAGGACAAACCGAATTGCTCAAATGGTTCAATGCCATTGCGCCTGCCCGTCCCAGAGTCGTTCTGACCCACGGTGAAGATCACGCCAGAGAGGTTTTTGCTGATCTGATCCGGCATCGTTACGGGCTCAAACCCATCTTGCCCATGTACGGAGAGACCATTTTATTATAGGCATGCTATAACATGAAAATAATGGTTCCGGGCTCAACGCTTTTATTAACTTCGTGTTCCAAACAAAGGACAAAATGCAAAACTGGCTGAGGCGCACTAAAATAGTGGCTACTCTAGGACCGGCGACATCGACGCCGGAGATGATCCGTATTCTTATTGAAAACGGCATGGATGTAGCACGTTTAAATTTTTCTCACGGAAGTTATGAAAGTCATGCCAGGGTCATCAGTCACCTGAGAGCCATTTCAGGGGAGTTAAACAAACCGGTTACCATTCTCCAGGATCTTCAGGGGCCCAAGATCAGGGTAGGTATCTTACCCCAGGGAAAGATTGAACTGACGCTGGGAACACGGATCAGGCTCGTACCGGTTGGGGATTACGACCAGAGCCCTGATTCTGTTCCGATCGATTATCCTTTTCTCTTTGCTGAAGCGCTGCCAGGAATGCAGGTATTGCTTGCGGACGGCCTTTTTGAACTCAGGGTGGAGGAGATCGTTGACCGGAATGTGATCTGCAGCGTCACCGAAGGAGGCGTTCTGACAGACCGGAAAGGAGTCAATTTCCCGAATCTGAATTTAAGATTACCAGCCATGACCGATAAGGACATCCAGGATCTCGAATTCGGACTCAGCCAGGATGTGGATTGGATTTCGCTCAGTTTCGTGAGGACGGCCGAAGATGTTCTGATTCTCCGCAAACATATCACCGATAAAGGTTTCATAAAGCCCATTATTGCAAAGATCGAAAAACCACAGGCCATCGACCACCTTGAGGAGATCGTGGGGGTGGTCGACGGGATCATGGTAGCGAGGGGCGATCTCGGAGTTGAAATAAGTCCGGAGCGGGTACCCATGCTTCAGAAACAGATCATCGGGTTGTGTAACCAAAAAGGAAAGACTGTCATCACCGCGACACAGATGCTCGAAAGTATGATCCATGAGCCGCGGCCAACCCGCGCTGAAGCAAGCGATGTGGCAAATGCCATAATCGATGGTACCGATGCCATTATGCTCTCCGGAGAGACAGCCATGGGAGCTTTCCCGGGGAAGGCAGTGGAAATGATGGCGCGGATTGCCCGGGAAGTGGAAGAAAAAATTGATTTCAGGACTTATCCTCCTGATGACCACACTGAAATCACGGCGCTCAGCCGGTCGGCAAACCAGATCGCCAAGGTCATGAATCCGGCTTGTATTGTTGTTCTCACGGCTAGCGGAAGAAGTGCCCAGTTTGTCGCCTCCGAGAAGCCTGTCGTTCCAATTTACGCACTCACCGCGCACCGGAATGTTTATCACGCCCTTAACCTGTTGTGGGGGATCCGACCCATCCTTATCGAGGACCACCCGGACAGTTTCGAAGAGATGGTTTCAGTAACGGAGCAGAATCTCCTTACCCGAAATCTGATTACCCCCGGCGATAAAATTATCCTACTTGGGGGGGTACCGGCGCACAAGCCGGGAGGCACCAATTTTATTAAGATACACACAATCAGATAATTCCTGGTAAACTCCGGAACATGACCCATTGACGAACAGCAAAAAATCAAAAAATCAGCACCATGAAAAAGATGAAGATGACCTTATTGCTTCTAATTGCAGTATTGTTTTTTATCCCCTCCCTAAACCAGGCCCAATCAACCAATGCAAAATCACCCCAGACTGCATCCTCTGTTCTTCAGAATTCCTGGCCTAAGGAGATCCGGTATGATCAAGGAAAACTTTTGCTTTATCAGCCCCAACCTGATTCACTGACCGGGAATAAGCTCTACGTCAGGTCTGCTGTCCAGATATCGAGGAACGGAGCGACTCCGGTTTTTGGTGCAGTATGGATCATGACAACCATCAGTTCGGACAGAGAAACCCGACAGATCACCCTGCTGGATGCTAAGGTGCTGAACACGCGATTCCCTGGTCAGGATACGGTTAAAAAAGAGGTTACAGCCAAATTCAAAGCCCTTCTGGAACGGGAAATCCCTAAATGGACGTTCCAAATGACGATGGACGAGCTTACAGCGACCTTAAAAGATGGTTCCTCCACCCCAAATAAGGCAGAGCATTTCAACGATACGCCACCTGAAATAATATTCATGACGGAGCCTTCAGTATTGATCCTTTTTGAAGGTGATCCAGTTTTCAAACCCACCGACAATAAGAATATTGAGTACGCGATTAATACACCCTTCACGGTAGTCAAGTATCTTGTCGATAAACATTTCTATTTCTACGGTGGCACATCCTGGTACAAGACCAATGATGTTATAAAAAGTGCCTGGTCGGTTGTGACTGATCTTCCCGCTGATCTGAAGAAGCTGCAAAAAGAGCTTCAGAAAAAAGCCGCGCAGGGTGATTCAGCAATTGCTTCATCCTCAGGAAAGCAGGGCACCACGCAAAATAGTTCTGTTCGGATAGTGGTACGGACTCATCCTGCAGAGTTGCTGCAGTCGAACGGTGCACCCTCTTTTTCACCGATCAGCGGAACCCAGTTATTATATATGACCAATACCGACAACAATATTTTCATGGCCATTGATTCCCAGCTCTATTACGTTCTGATTTCAGGCAGGTGGTATCAGGCCCGGGCAATGACAGGTCCCTGGTCGTATCTTGCACCGGATAAATTGCCTTCAGATTTTGCCAAAATCCCTGAAGGGTCTGAGAAAGACATTGTACTGGCATCCGTTCCGGGTACACCGGCTGCCCGCGAAGCCATCATGGATGCCCAGATACCCCAGACTGCTGCGGTTGATCGCAAAACTGCAACCTGCTCGGTGAAATACGACGGGGATCCAAAATTTGAGCAAATCAAAGGTACTTTACTTTACCGGGCAGTCAACACAAATTCGACCGTAATTCTCTCCAATAAAACCTATTATGTTTGTGAGAATGCAGTTTGGTTTACCGGAAAGACACCTACCGGACCATGGAGTGTCGCGACGGAAATTCCTGCGGAAATACAGAAAATTCCACCTGATGACCCGGCATACAATGTGAAATATGTATATATCTATGAAGTTCAGCCCACTGTGGTTTATATGGGATATCTGCCCGGTTACATGGGGTGTTACGTTTACGGGCCGACCATTGTTTACGGCACAGGTTATTATTATCCCGGATGGTACGGTCCTTATTATTATCCCCGGCCGGTGACCTGGGGGTTCTCCATGAACTATAATCCCTGGACCGGTTGGAGTATCGGGTTTGGTGTATCCTTCGGATGTTTTCATGTCGGGTTTGGAGGCCCCATGTATTACGGCGGATGGTGGGGACCTCCCATGTACCATCCTCCTTATGCCATGCATTACAATCATTATTACGGGCACGGACCTGTTTATGTGCGGAATACGAATGTCAACATCAATGTGAACAATTACAACAGGAACACCTTTAACCAGACGAATATCTATAACCAACGGCAGGGAATGCAGCCGGTGAACCAGTCTTCTTCAAGGAACCCGGGAAATACTGACCCTGCCGGACGCACTTCCAATCAAAATATGGAAAAACCACCAACCGGCGGTCGGACTGCAGGAGGATCAGGCACATCCGTTCAGGGAAAGCAGGGCCAGATGGCTCCAACAGCAAAGGATACCCGGAATAATGTATACACCGACGGAGATGGAAATGTTTACCGAAAAAATGGCAAGGACTGGGAACAGCACGACGGAAAGAGCTGGAAGCCTGCTGATCCATCATCCCCGACAGGAAAGCAGAACACACGTACCAAGCCTACGTCAGCCACTGGGAATCCGGGGCAGTCAGCGCAGGGAGGAGGACAGGGTAATTTTGACCGGAAACAGATGGATCAGCAATTGCAACAGCGGGATCGTGGTTCTCAGCGTGAGATGAACAACAAAAACGTTCAACAAAGTCGCGGCAGCATCAACAGGGGATCCGGAGGCGGCGGAAAAAGCGGAAGGAGATAAATCACATATTCAGCATTTGCTTCAGAATCTTGTATCCCGTTGTCGATGCCCTTAGCTTTGCTCCCTGTTTCATCAGAACTGCATAGTTTTCCTTGTCGTAATATTCAATCCGGTCGATGAACTGTACGTTTACGATGTAGGAACGGTGAATCCGGATAAACCTTGAAGGATCGAGGTGGGCTTCGAAATATTTCATCGTTTTTTCCTTCAGGTGCCTGGAATCTTTTGTATGAAGCATCACGTAATCACCTTCTGCTTCAAGGTATACGATATCCTCAATCGGGATCACACTTACTTTGTGCCTTGATTTTACTGCGATCCGATGCAGATATTCAGGGTTTTCATCGAGGGTTTTCACAAGTTTCTGAACTGGAGCCGGGGTATTCTGACCCGATCCGATTATGGCAATGGCTTTCTGAAGCGCCTGGGCAAACCGATCTTTCGAATAAGGCTTCAGCAGATAATCAATGGCATTCATTTCAAAAGCTTTGATTGCATATTGATCATAAGCTGTACTGAAGATTATCTGGGTCGGTTGGTCAAGTAGTTCCAGTAGTTCGAGACCGGTAAGTTTGGGCATTTGAACATCAAGGAAAACCAGATCGGGTTTAAGTTCCTGGATTCCTTTCAGTCCGGTAAAGCCATCTGCAAATTCACCGATAATCTCTATCTCTTCAAAGTCTTTCAGATAATATTTAATGACCTCCCGTGCGGGTTGTTCATCATCAATTAAAATGGTTCGGATACTCATGTTTTATGGTTTTTTTCAATATAGTCCGATGAGGGGATGCTTAACAGAACTATAAATCTGGTACCCTCAACGTGTGTTTTCAGTAATTGATCATTTTTATAGAGAAGTCTGAGTCTTTCCCGGATGTTATTCAATCCCAGACCGGTTCCCTTTCGGGCACGTGCCTCCGGGTCAAAATCATTGACAATTTTCAATTCGAGAAATCCATCTTTGTACTCACAATCCATTTCAATATTTACCTGTTCGGTGCTTTCATAAACACCATGTTTTATTGCATTTTCAAACAGGGGCTGAAGGAGCATTACCGGAATCTGATGTCCGGAACAGACCTCTTTTTCAAGTTGGAAAGAAAAATTCAGTTTATCCCCGAATCTGACTTTTTCTATCTCAAGGTATCTTCGGATATTGGAAATTTCATTTTCGAGAGAGGTAAAGGTTCCGGCGCCTTTCGACACGGAATACCTCAGAAAATCAGAAAGTTTAATGACCATTTCGCGCGCTTTGGCAGGATCGGTAATAGTAAGAGAACTGATTGAATTGAGGCTGTTAAACAAGAAATGGGGATTGATCTGCGATTTCAGCATGGTTAGTTCAGTCTCTTTCAACACTTCGCGAAGCCGGGATTCGACTTTGATCTTTTCCTGCAGGTTCACCTGATAAATATAAAGGTAGTAGATCAGTGCGATTACAACGTAATAGATACTTCCCGTGAAAATCTTATTGGGAATGGAGTTCAGCAGTAATTCTCCATAAACTTTGTTATTGCCAAAAACTGCGTTCAGGATGGTAATTGAAAGCCCGATCCATACCACGAGGGTCAGCGTCAGGAAGGCGACATGATTAAAAACGACATTCCAGATATTCTTTTTATCGGGCACTGAATAGCGTACCACGAACCACATGGAAATTCCGATGATACAAAAAAACAGATTATTAACCAGTGTATCACCAATGGTTATTTCAATGGGGAAAAGGTATACGAAATAAAAAACAGAAAAGTGGACTCCCATGATGAGAGCCCACAAACCAAAATAAACGGAAACGGATCTTTTATTAATAAAAACAGGATGTTGCATGGGTTTCCTGTCGGTTTATCAGAAATTCTTAATTTCTCCACCTCCAAAAATGGTACTTCCTTTTATGATCAGAATCCGCGAGGAATCTGATGCTTCACGGATATAAGCCCGTTTATCAGAAAATCCACCCAGTATGGAGGTCATTTTAGACTGTATTTTCCAGTCAGCCGGCACGATCAGTGTAACACCGCCAAAAATAGCGTTGATTTCCAATTCACTTACACCCTCGGCCAGGGTTGATTGTGAAAGATCCACTTCTGAACCTCCAAAGATGCAATTGATATGACCACCGCGAAAAACCTGGTGCATGAAGCGTTGCTTACCGCCGCTGAAAATATTTTCTTCGTGGATATAACCCTCATCCAGGGATCCGGATTCAATATTTTTCTTTGGAGATCTCCACTGTTGGTGCGGGATCCTGCGTGTAAGGATCAAAACACCGATGGCGATCAGGAGCACCGGCCAGAAAAGGTGCCAAACATTAAAGGAGAGATCGAAAATACGGGGAATGATAAAAATGGTTCCAATCAGAATCAGGATGGTACCGGGAGTCCGGCTTTCGCTGTTCAGCAGGCTGATAATTCCGATACCGATCAACAACATTTGCCATGAAAAAATCACATGTTTGAAATCCCAGGGCAGAATGCCGGTATTCACTAAAAGCAAAAGAAAGCCAAATACGATGACAATAACGCCCAGCGTATATTTTTTCATATTCCGGCTTGTATCGTTTTTTACATCATTGGGGTCCATGGTAATTGGTATTTAAAATTAACTGACAGGCAAAAATAACACGTTGCCGGTGCCGGAGAAAATAATTTATCGATAGAAACCGAAAAAAAACCGATAAACAGAGAATGAGGCTGTTGATTCGCGAACTCATAGATTTACCATATCCATTTTCCTAAAAGATTTCCTGCGCCTGGAGGTACATTCCCAAGGATTGCTGTCCCAACCCGAAATCGATCAGAATGTTAGTCCGGTCATTCTTGCCTACCATGATTCTAAATCCAAATCCACATCCGACTTTCAGGTAGCCGAAAAGCGGAACTTTCATATCACGGTTTGAGGCGGTTGTGACGTTGGCAAACAGCACCCCTCCGAAAATACGCGAACAGCGGGATATTGGAAACCGGTATTCGGCCTCACCGTATATAAAATCATCGCCGCGCCATCTGCCCTGGACATATCCCCTGCCCGAAGAATTCATCTGATCGAATCCGTTTGACATCAGATTCAGGTAAGGGGTGCTCCCCGATAGTTTAAAACTGCCGAAAAACCAAAATGCAAGCAGGTGACGTGGCATCTTTTCTGAAAGTCCGATATAGGTCCTGAATTCTGTCCACAAGCGGGTTCCGTCTTTCGTGCTGCCAATTTCCGTAAAATTTGCAAGATACTGTACATTGACATAGATTCCCTTATAGGCATTGATGATATTATCGCGTGAATCATATGCAAAATTGAGGCTCAACCCACTGGACGTATATTGGGTCGGATTATAACCGTGGTTCATGGAGTAGGAATAATGAGGAGTTATGCGGGTCTGGTATTCACCAAGGATGAGGTTTTCATCACGGATGTCGTAATAGTCATCAAAATGGTAACCCAGTCCGAAATAGTAATACCGGGCAATCTCTCTGAATAGAATATTATGAAATTTAATCCAGTTGTATTTCATGGGGAAGGAACCTCCAGCGTAAACCGATTCTGCAGGCTGATAAATCACAAGTCCCGGAATTTCAGGGATATTGGCTGAAGGACCTGTCCCGAGGCCGTAGGTTGGATTATTGAAAATGTACCATCTCCAGTCGGATTTAATAAACCACTTGTTACGGCTCAGGAACATATTTGACCGTACCTGGAAGATAAGCTGCCGTTCCGTAGTCCAGGTTAGTTGTACCGAACCGGCCGATAAATTGGTGGCAGGGTTTTTCCCCATGGGCCATGACAAAGAAGCACCTGCTCCAAGCTGGAATCCAGTTCCCGGTGAATATCCGATGATGGGGATCATGATGGCACGCACTTTCCGTGAAGGAATCTGGGTGCTGATCTTTTTTTGAGGGAATAAAACATCAAAGATATCCTTTTGATAGCAGGAGTCGGGGGCTGAAACGGAATCGGTTACCTGCCGGGATTCCATATTGAGGGCGTGTGATGAGAAGGTCCATCCCACGGATAAGTAAAGGAACAGAGAACAAAAAAAAACAATGCGCATCTTGCCTCAAAAGTAATAAATTAATCGGTTTTCTTTAGTTTTGCATCGGCTTAAGCAATGAAAATAGACTTTTTCAAATATCATGGCGCCGGGAATGATTTCATCATCATCGACAACCGGTTTACCGGCTGGATTCCCGGACTAAAAACGATCGCCCGTTTATGTGACCGGCATCTCGGCATCGGCGCCGACGGGTTCATGCTGCTTTCGGAAGAGAGAGGCTATGACTTCGGTATGACCTATTTCAATTCCGATGGAAGGGAAAGTACTCTGTGTGGTAACGGGGGACGGTGTATTGCCGCCTTTGCGCATTTTATTAAAATTGCCGGTGACCGCATCCGGTTTCACGCAATCGACGGAGAACACATTGCTGTTTTGCAATCCCCGTCAGAATACGGCCCGGAGGTACAGGTTCATCTCCGGATGTCGGATCCATCGCCTGTAGTGAGCTATTCCGACGGATTTTTCACCGATACCGGCTCACCCCATTTTGTCGTTCCAGTATCAGGGGTATCTGATATCAAGGTTTTCGAGGCGGGCCAAAGTCTGAGGAATGATCCTCGATTTTTACCGGGTGGAACAAATGTGGATTTTGCAGAGATCCGAAATGACCATTTGTTTGTCAGGACTTACGAACGGGGTGTTGAAAACGAGACGCTATCCTGTGGCACCGGCGTCACTGCTTCAGCCATCGTTGCAGCGACTCTCAATCCCCTGAACAGCG
>Ga0209099_1003468_pt1 | contig 12738 bp, 13 predicted proteins | sample AD_JPNHW2_MetaG_FD_184430 | JGI IMG/M metagenome (GOLD analysis project Ga0209099, IMG submission 184430) | Active sludge microbial communities of municipal wastewater-treating anaerobic digesters from Japan - AD_JPNHW2_MetaG (SPAdes) (version 2) | ecosystem: Engineered > Bioreactor > Anaerobic...
CCGAACTTGTTGCCCTGTGCGATATCAAGCCCAAAGAAACCTTAGGTATTGACCAATACGAAGTTCCTTTTTTCAGCGATATCGACGCGATGCTCAAATCGGATATCGATTTTGATGTGGTAACTGTATGTACACCCAACGGCTGGCATGTTGACCACACGTTCAAATCCCTGTGCGCCATGAAGCATGTTGTCTGCGAAAAGCCTATGGGGCTTACGAAAGCTTCCGTTGAACAGGTAATTTTTAAATCATTGCAGGTGTCGCGCCATCTTTTTCTGGTGATGCAAAACCGTTATTCACCGCCATCAGTATGGATCAAAGAAGTAGTGGATAATAAATTATTGGGCGACATTTTTCATGTGCAACTAAACTGCTATTGGAACCGCGATGAACGTTACTACAAAAAAGGCAACTGGAAAGGGACATCCGATCTTGACGGAGGCACGCTGTTCACCCAGTTTTCGCACTTCATTGACATCATGTACTGGCTCTTTGGCGATATAAGCGACATTCAGGGAATTTTTTCCGATAACAATCACCAGGGGCTGACAGATTTTGAAGACAGCGGCATCGTTAGTTTTAAATTTATACAAGGTGGCATGGGGTGCATTAACTATTCCACTTCCGTATGGGACACCAACCTGGAAAGCAGCATCACCATCATTGGCAGCAACGGCAGCATCAAAATTGGCGGTCAATACATGAATGAAGTGGAATACTGCCATGTAAAAAATTATACCATGCCCACGCTCGATCCGGTAAATCCCGCCAATGATTACGGAACCTACAAAGGCAGTGCTGCCAACCACCATTATGTTATTGAAAATGTGGTTAACACCCTCAAAGGCCGAACCACCATTACCACCAATGCGCTGGAAGGCATGAAAGTAGTGGATATCATTGAGCGTATTTATGAAGTCAGAAACAAAAATTTCAAAAAACAATAATAAAAACTATAGTTAAATGAATACTTTCGAAAAATTAATAGCAAAGCAAACAAAACTCTCTGTAATTGGGCTGGGATATGTTGGATTGCCAATAGCCCTGGAATTTGCAAAAAAAATTCAGGTCATAGGGTTCGACATCAAGGATGACCGTGTCGAGATGATGAAAAACAAAATGGACCCCAGCGAAGAGCTCCCCTCTTCCGCTTTTGAGGGTTGCGATATTCTGTTTACCTCAAAACCCGAGGATTTAAAAGATGCCACTTTTCATATTGTGGCCGTTCCCACGCCTATTGACAACCATCAGCTTCCCGACCTTACGCCGCTGCTTGCCGCCACTCGTACCGTTGGGAAAATACTGAAAAAAGGCGATTATGTGGTTTACGAATCCACTGTGTATCCGGGCTGTACCGAAGAAGACTGCATTCCCATCCTGGAACAATTATCGGGTTTAAAATTTGTGGAAGATTTCAAGGTCGGGTTCTCACCTGAGCGCATCAATCCCGGTGATAAAGACCATACCATTACCACCATCAAAAAAATTGTTTCGGGATGCGATGATGAATCTCTGGATATTGTTGCCAAAGTATATGAAATAGTCGTGAAGGCAGGTGTGCACAGGGCTTCCTGTATAAAAGTGGCCGAATCGGCAAAAATAATCGAAAACACCCAGCGCGATGTCAACATTGCCTTGATGAATGAGCTTTCAATTATTTTCAACCGTATGGGCATTAACACTTATGAAGTGCTGGATGCAGCAGGAACCAAATGGAACTTTCTGAAATTTTATCCCGGTCTGGTCGGCGGACACTGCATCGGGGTTGACCCATACTACCTCACCTATAAGGCCAAAGAATACAGGTATCACGCTCAAATCATCAATTCGGGACGTTTTGTCAACGATTCCATGGGGTTTTACATTGCCAAACAAACCGTCAAGAAAATTATTGCCGCTGGAAAAAACGTGCTCAACTCAAAAGTTCTGGTGATGGGCGTTACCTTCAAAGAAAATGTCAGCGACATTAGAAATTCGCGCGTGGCCGATGTGGTTAGTGAACTAAAGTCTTATGGCGTGCTGGTTGATGTGGTAGATCCATTTGCCAACAGCGAAGAGGTAAAACACGAATATGGCTTTGAAATGGTAGAAAAAGCTGGCGAAAATTATGATGCCATCATCGTGGCTGTTTCGCACCTCGAATACGCCATGCTCACCGAAGCAGATTTTAAACCCCTGGCTGCCGACAGGTGCATCCTGGTGGACGTAAAAGGAATGTATCGCGATAAAATCAAACAAATGAGCTACTGGAGCCTGTAATATCATGAAAATTCTCATCACAGGCGGAACCGGGTATATAGGGGCGCACACCGCAGTGGAGCTGATACAATGCGGCCACGATGTGCTTATCATTGATAATCTTTCAAATTCCTATCCCGAAGTGGTTCTGTCAATTCAAAAAATCACGGGGAAAATACCCGTTTTTGAAAAAATTGAACTCTGTGACCCTTTGCAGACCGATGATTTTTTTCGACGGCACCCCGGCATCGACGGTGTCATACATTTTGCCGCATTAAAAGCCGTGGGAGAATCCACCAGGTTGCCACTGAAGTATTATCACAACAATCTTTTTTCGTTGATCAACCTGCTGCAATCTATGAACAAACACCAGGTCAACGCACTGATCTTTTCCTCGTCATGCACCGTGTATGGCCAGCCCGAAAAACTTCCGGTGGACGAAAATTCCCCGTTGCAGCCACCCATGTCGCCCTACGGCGACACCAAACAAATTGCCGAAAGAATCATCACAGAGCAAATAAAGGTTTCAAGACTTAAATCCATACTGCTCAGGTATTTCAACCCTGTAGGGGCTCACGAATCAGCGCTTATCGGCGAGCTGCCCATCGGTATCCCCAACAACCTGGTGCCTTTCATTACCCAAACCGCAGCCGGAAAACGCGATTGCCTGAGTATTTTCGGAAACGATTACGACACCCCCGACGGAACCTGCATCCGCGATTATATTTATGTGGTAGATCTGGCAAAAGCCCATGTAACAGCCCTGAACAGAATCCTTGAAGAAAAAAATGCAGCCAATGGCGAAGTGTTTAATCTGGGCACAGGAAATGGTGTTTCGGTGCTGGAAGTGATACAATCTTTTGAACGTGTCTCCGGAAAAAAACTCAACTACCGCTTTGCCCCCCGCCGCGAAGGTGATATCACCAGCATATGGTCGGACTGTGCACTCGCCAACAACGTGCTTGGATGGAAAGCAGAAAAGAATCTTGACGAAATGATGCTCTCTGCATGGAACTGGGAACAACACCTTGGTAAAAACAATTAAAACTACCGATATGTTTAAAAAAAATATTTTAATAACAGGCGGCGCCGGATTTATCGGGTCTCACGTGGTACGTTTGTTTGTTAACAAATATCCGGATTACCGTATTGTCAACCTCGACAAACTGACCTATGCCGGCAACCTGGAAAACCTCCACGACATTGACCATGCCCCCAATTACGTGTTTGTCAAGGGAGATATTACCGACCCATCATGTGTACAGAATCTCTTTCAACAGTATGCTTTTGACGGGGTGGTACATCTTGCCGCCGAATCGCATGTGGACAGGTCAATAACCAATCCCCTGGAATTTGTTGTTACCAATATCATAGGAACTGCCACATTGCTCAACGCAGCCCGTAATGCCTGGAAAGAAAACCCCGAAAACAAACTGTTTTATCATATTTCTACCGATGAGGTGTACGGCTCGTTAGGAAAAGAAGGTTCCTTCCTGGAAACTACAGCTTATGATCCCCGCAGCCCTTATTCAGCATCTAAGGCCAGCTCCGACCATCTGGTACGGGCCTATCATCATACGTTTGGCCTGCCGGTAGTGGTTTCAAACTGTTCTAACAATTATGGCCCTAACCAGTTTCCTGAAAAATTAATTCCACTGATGATAAACAATATCATTCACAACAAACCACTTCCTGTTTACGGAAAGGGAGAAAATGTCAGGGACTGGCTGTTTGTGGTGGATCATGCGCGGGCCATCGACCTGATTTTTCATCAGGGTAAAACCGGCGAGACATACAACATTGGCGGGCACAACGAGTGGAAAAACATCGACCTGGTGCTGCTGCTTTGCAAAATTATGGATGCCAAACTAAAACGGGACCCCGGCACGTCCGCAACACTGATAACTTACGTGAAAGACCGTGCCGGCCATGATCTGCGCTATGCCATTGACTCGTCAAAACTTACCAATGAATTGGGATGGACGCCTTCGTTGCAATTTGAAGAAGGCCTGGAAAAAACTGTGGACTGGTACCTGACCAACGAAACCTGGCTAAAAAACATCACCAGCGGAGATTATCTGAAATACTACGAACAGCAATACCACAACCGGTAGTTATGTACGAAAACACTTACCATACTGCCGATATCAGCCGCTTGCATTTTCTGGTAACCGGAGGCGCCGGATTTATCGGTTCAAATATCGTGGAATACCTTGTAAAACATAAAGCCGGAAAAATTACCATACTCGATAATTTATCCACCGGTTTTCTGCACAATATTCAACCATTTCTGAATCATCCCAACGTACAGTTTTTTCAGGGCGACATTTGCGATGCCGACACCTGCGAAACTGCCTGCCAGGATATTGACATCGTGTTGCACCAGGCCGCACTGGGGTCGGTACCGCGATCTATTAAAGACCCTGTGGCCACCAATCACGCCAATGTAGATGGATTTTTAAACATCCTCACAGCAGCAAAAAACAAGCAGGTAAAACGTTTTGTTTTTGCCAGTTCTTCTTCGGTTTATGGCGACAGTCAGCAACTTCCCAAAACGGAAGACATCATTGGCCAGCCCTTATCTCCTTATGCAGTTTCCAAGTATGTGGACGAATTATACGCCCGGGTATTTGCCCGCTGTTACCATATGGAAATCATCGGACTCCGATATTTCAATGTCTTCGGGCCAAACCAAAGCCCTGAAGGCGCTTACGCCGCCGCCATACCCCTGTTTATCCATGCGATGATTACCAACCGTAGTCCGAAAATTTTCGGCAATGGTGAACAAACCAGAGATTTTACCTTCGTCGAAAATGCCGTGCAGGCCAACATTAAGGCGGCCTTAACCCAGAATACGGAAGCCCTCGGAGAAATCTTCAATATAGCCTGCGGCGACCGATCCACCGTTAACAAACTTTTTCAGTTTCTCAAAGATATTTCCGCTGCAAGCATTACCCCTGTTTACCTCGAGGAAAGACCCGGCGACATACGCGATTCGCTGGCCGACATTTCAAAAGCTCAGCGCATCCTCGGATATACTCCCATCGTGAAAATTAAAGATGGCCTGAAATTGACCTATCAGTGGTTCACAGATAATTTTTTGAGATTGTATGGGGATATTTAACTTTCGACATAAACAAAAAAACAACTCTTTCAACTATACTGATTTTTATAGTACAGACCTTCATTCGCACCTTATTCCCGGCATCGACGACGGATCCCCTGATTTTGAAGAATCTCTGAAAATAATTGCCGCACTAAGCAACATGGGAATAAAAAAAATTATTACCACGCCTCATATTTCGATGCTTTACCCGAATACCCCCGAAAAAATCTATGACATCTTTACAAAACTTCAACAGGAAGTAGCTGCCAAAAATATCGAAATCAGCCTCGAAGTAGCTGCCGAATATATGATTGACGAAAACTTTGTGGAAATTTTAAAAAACGAAAAACTGATGACCTTCGGCGACAACTACGTGCTGATAGAATTAAGCTCATACAGCCCTTTTCCGATTTTGTCCGACCTGATCTTCGAAATGCAAACAAAAGGGTACAACATCGTGTTGGCCCATCCTGAACGCTACCTCTACTGGCAATATGAGTTTTCCGGACTTGAGAAATTAAAAGACCGCGAACTGCTTTTTCAGCTTAACATTCTCTCCCTGACAAAGATTTATTCTCCGGACGTACACAAACTGGCTGTCAGACTAATAAAAGAAGGCATGATTGATTTTGTAGGATCAGATACTCACAGTGTGGATTATATACCAAAAATGAATGATGTACTGACCGGAAAATTATTTCAGGAATTAGCCGCCACAGGCCAGATGAAAAACAATTTGCTGTCAGATTGATACTTCTTCTATTTCCGCCGCAGGAGCAATTTTTCGCACCAGGCCCTGCAACACGGTGCCCGGGCCCAATTCAGTAAAAACAGTGGCTCCGTCACCAACCATATTACTAACACTTTTCGACCACCGGACAGGAGCCGTGAGCTGTTTGTTAAGATTTTCTTTTATGATCAGCGGATCTGTCGAGGGCTGGCCCGTTACATTCTGATATACCGGGCATAGCGGTTTCTGAAAGAGTGTTTGTTCAATGGCCTGCGCCAGGTCGGCACGGGCCGGTTCCATCAATGGTGAATGGAAAGCCCCGCCCACATTCAAGGGCAGCGCCCTGCGCGCCCCTGCCGCTTTGATGCGTTCACAGGCCAGGTTGATACCGCTGACACTGCCCGAAATAACCAATTGTCCGGGACTATTATAATTGGCGGCAACCACCACGTCATCTATTTCGCTGAGAATTTCTTCCACCTTTTCATCTGCAATACCCATAATGGCCGCCATAGTGCCGGGGGTTGATTCGCAGGCTTGCTGCATGGCTTGCGCACGTTTTGATACCAGTCGTAATCCGTCTTCAAACAACAAGGCCCGGGCGGCCACCAGAGCTGAAAACTCACCCAGCGAATGTCCGGCTACCATATCTGGCCTGAATTTATCCCCCAGAATTACTGAGAGTATCACTGAATGAAGAAATATAGAGGGCTGCGTAACTTTGGTTTGCCGCAAATCTTCATCAGTGCCGGCAAACATCAGGTCGGTAATCCTGAAATCAAGAATATCATTGGCTTGTTCAAAAAGGTGTCGGGCTTCAGGAAATTTTTCATAAAGATCCTTGCCCATTCCTACATATTGGGCCCCCTGACCGGGGAAGACATATGCTTTCATAAAAAATTTATTAACTATTCTCTGCTGCCAAACAGGCGGAGCAAAAACAAGAAAAGGTTGATAAAATCGAGATATAGGGTCAAAGCGCCCATGATTGTCATTTTTCTGATGTCGGTTTGTTCAACGCCAATGCCCATGCCGATACGTTTTAACTTCTGCACGTCATAGGCTGTAAGTCCCGTGAATATCAACACCCCGATGACGCTGATGACATATCCCATCATGCTGCTTTTCAGGAAAAAATTTACTATCATGGCAATGATTATTCCTATAACACCCATCATCAGTATGGACCCAAATTTTGTGAGATCGGTTTTGGTGAAATACCCTGCCAGTGCCATCACGCCAAACATTCCTGCAGTAACGGCAAAAGTGATACCAATGGTTCCCAGGCTAAAAGCAAAAAAAATAAAACTGAAGCTCATGCCCATCAATACAGCATATACAATGAACAGGAGGGTCATCAGCGGGGCCGACAATTTCTGATATCCAAAAGACATCAGCAGCACAAACCCCAGCGGGGCAAACATCACTATCCAGCCTAATACGGAGAGACCGCCCTCGGGTTTCAACAATACCGACATCAGCGAAGGTGATCCTGCCCATAGAAAAGAGGTTACGGCTGTAATAGCCAGGGCAAGAAACATCCATGAAAAGACTTTCGACATAAATCCGCGGGTTACAGAAGCTATTTCTTCGGGATCGCGGTATTTGATACTAACATTTTCTTCGTTAAACATATTCATATAAAATTTTTTACAAAATTAATAAAAATCAATGAAGCTTAGCGGCGATGAGCGTTAAAAACTCGGTGCGCGTCTTTTCGATAAGAAAAGCCCCTGTAAAATCCGAGGTGGTAGTTACCGAGTTTTGTTTTTGTATGCCACGCATCATCATACACAGGTGGTTTGCCTCAATTACCACGGCCACCCCCAGCGGGTTCAAGGTTTCCTGTATGCAGTTTTTTATTTGCGAGGTAAGCCGTTCCTGAACCTGCAAGCGTCGTGCAAAAGCATCGACCACACGGGGTATCTTGCTTAATCCAACAATGTATCCATTAGGGATATAGGCCACATGTGCCTTGCCGACAAAAGGCAACAAATGGTGTTCGCACAAAGAATATATTTCGATATCCTTTACGATGACCATCTGTCTGTAATCTTCTTTGAACATGGCCGAGCGCAGTATGTCTTCAGGGTTCAGGTCATAGCCGTGAGTCAGGTATTGAATGGCTTTGGCCACACGTTCCGGAGTTTTTAATAAGCCTTCCCTGTCGGGGTCTTCCCCAAGCAACTGAAGCACTTTCCGGTACGAAACAGACAGTTCTTCCGTAATGCCGGAGTTTGGCCTGATAACCTGACCAGAAATATCATCCATTTCATTTTCTTTTAGCATTTCTTTATCTATTGCTTTCATTTAGATATTATTACTTCATTCACCATAATATTCCACATAATTATTTTCTGTTTCGCAAATTTTCACACAATGAAGTTTTGCATGGTGTTTGGCAACGGGTCCCGACAACTGTTCCCAGATAGCCACCGCCAGATTTTCGGTGGAAGCCATCCTGCCTTTCATAAAATCAACCTCTATATTCATATTTTTATGATCGATTTTTTCAATAATCTGCACTCTGATAAGTTCACCGAGCGTTTTGAGGTTAATAATCATTCCGGTCTTCGGATCGGTATCGCCGCAAACGGTAACAAAAAGTTCGTAATTGTGCCCGTGCCAGTTGGGATTGGAGCATTTTCCGAAAATTTCCAGATTTTTTTCATCAGAAAAGTCTTCGCAGAACAATCTGTGTGCCGCATTAAATGTTTCTCTTCGGGTTAGAAAAATCATCTCATATTTTTTGCAAAATTACAATAAAAACGTGATGCTGTCTGTTTTATTACCAACAATTAAATCAGGCTATTGCTATCTTTGCAAAAAATAAAAAATGAAAAAAATCACTCTCCTGCTTGGGTTGCTGCTTTTACTATACCCCTATCGCATTTTTTCGCAGACCGCTGAAGACTTTTATGCTGCAGGAGTGGAAAAATACAATGATGGTTTTTATGTTGATGCGCTGCTGGATTTTACCCAGGCCATAAAAGAAAAGTCATCCTATACCGATGCCTATATCTACAGGGCTATGTCTTACAATGCCATTGGCAATTATGCCGAAGCTCTCGACGATTACACTACGGCAATAGAACTTGACCCTGCTAATGCCGATGCCTGCACCAACCGCGCGGTGCTTAAAAGCAATCTTGGACAAAACAAAGAAGCCATTGAAGATTGCCAAATGGCTATCGCTGCCGACAGTGGCTTTTTTCGCGCCTACTTTGTTCGCGGGTACTGCAGATACCTGCTCAGAGATTATAAAAATGCCATCAGCGACTATACCCAAACCATCCTATTGCAACCGTCATATGTCAATGCTTTTTACAACAGGGGGATGGCATACAGCGTTCTGGCCAGCTATAAGGCGGCCTGCGAAGATTTCAGCAAAGTGATCGAACTGTCGCCAAAAGACTACCGCGCATACGTGAGCAGGGGAATGGTAAACGGCAAACTGAAAAAATTTCCCGAAGCTCTTAGCGACTACGACAGCGCCATTGCCATCAAGCCCGACCATGCAAATGCTTATTACAATAAGGCCTACACGCAATTCGAAATGAAAGATTTTGCCAATGCCGAAAAAAACTACTCCAATGCCATCATGATTAAGGCAGACTACTATGATGCATACTATAATCGCGGACTAAGCCGCTATGAACAAAAAAAATATGAGGAGGCAATCAATGATTATAACATCATCCTTGATAAAAAACCCAAGGACTTTGAAACCTACCTGAACAGAGGGTTATGTAAAAACCAACAGAAAAACATTGCCGGGGCAATAGAAGATTTCAGCAAAGCCATAGAGATCGAGCCAACTTACGTAAAGGCGTATATCAACAGGGCCCTTTCAAATCAAGCACTTGACAGGCATGATGAGGCATGTGCCGACTGGAAAAAAGCCATGGAACTAGGCAGCAAAACAGCCGAATCAAATTATTATCAACATTGTAAATAGTGTCTTTCAGGCAAATAAACCATTAGTTGCATCAGCTGACTAGCCATTATAAAATTATGCCAACATACCGTCAATCCCTTTATTTATGGGACTTTGAGAACATAAAAACTATATGTAAAGAAAGGGAGTAAAGAATCGCTGACAAAAATGTTAAAAATAAAATAATATTTTTATTAAATTTCAGTCCATTTTTCCCCCACAAGCAGTCGGGGTTATTAACAATGACCTGATGATAAAATTTTAAACAATTATTGCAAATATTTGTTTATTAGATTATTTTTGCACCAATTAATAATTAATTAACGTTAAAATTTTAAGACATGAACAAACAGGAATTAATCGATGCTATTGCAAAAGAAAGCAAATTATCAAAAGCCGCTTCAAAAAAAGCCTTGGAAGCCTTAACAAAATCTGTTGGCGGTGCCATGAAAAAAGGTGACAGAGTTGGTTTGGTAGGTTTCGGATCTTTTTATGTTGTAAAAAGAAACGCCAGAACCGGTCGCAATCCCCAGACGGGAGCAAAAATGACCATCAAAGCTAAAAAAGTTGTGAAATTCAGAGCCGGCTCCAAACTTATCTAAAACAATAAATCGATAAAAAAAATCCCGGAGTTTTTCGGGATTTTTTTTTGCCAGTAAAGCCCCCTCCGGGCAGACTATTACTGTTGAAAATATGCTTTCCCTTCGCGATTATTGCGGCGTTCATAATCTCCTATTACCACCAGGCGAAAAAACAACAAACCGGCAACGCACACCAGAGCATTTATCCAGAAAATTGCCGACAAGGAAACTTTTTGTGCGATAAGCCCGGCCATAACCATACCAAGGCCCATACCGAGGTCCACCGCCGTGAATAATGTTGAATTTGCAGCCCCGCGGTGTGAAGCGTCGGCAAGGTTATTTACCATGGATTGAAAGGTTGGAAATATTACTCCATTGCCAAAACCAATAATTACTGCTGAAACAAAATACAACACAGCGTTTTCTGCCAGTGCAAGCACAGGAAACCCTACGATTAACAGGATAATACACACAGTGATAATCCTGCGGGGCCCGTGCCTGTCAAATTCCTTCCCCGAGGTAAGCCTGGCAATGGCAATACCTACAGAAAAAATTAAAAAGTACAGAGATGCATTTCTCACACCTAATTCCTGACCATATAATGCAATAAAAGAAAGCAAGCCGCCATAGGCAATCATGGTTATAAACACATTTGCGGAAGGCCGCACAGAGTTTTTATCAAACAAAGCATTCCATTGCATCTTTATTCTCTTGCCGACAATAAAACGTTTGCGCATGTGTATAACCCAGGCACATGCCAGGCTCGCCAGGCTGATAATGCACGCCGCAACAAACACCACCATAAAGTTCCACTGCTGGCAGATAAACAGCCCGATTAGCGGCCCCACCGACATTCCCAGGGTAGTGGATAAGGCAAAGTACCCGATTCCCTGCCCACGCTTGGTCACGGGAACTATATCTGCAGCCACCGTAGACCCCGAAACCGTCGTAAATCCCCAGGTAAGGCCCTGTGCAAACCGGATCATCAGTATTGCGGTAATGCTCAACGCTACCAGATATCCGGCAAACAAAAAAGAATAAACAACCAGGGCTATCAAAAACACCGAACGCCGGCCAAACCTGTCAAGGGCAAAACCCGAAAATGGCCTCACCAGTACCGAGGCAATAGTATAAGCGCCTACCACAAGGCCTACCTGCATTTCTGTTGCATGAAGATCATTGACCAGATAAAGAGGCAGGGCCGAAAGTATAGCATAATAGGTGATATACATCAAAAAGTTTGACAAAATTAGGAATACAAAATTCCTGCTCCATATCCTCTCGTTCATCAGGTTTTGATTTCTAAAATAACGAGACAAAATTACCAAATAAAGCACTATTGCATCGTTATAAAACGACAACAAATTTTATTGCAAAATAATTAATGCTTTAATAGTATCCCCCCATAATCAGGGGCACTATCTGCAAAGATTAAAAAATCAAACAAGTTATATCAACAAAAAAACTGACGGCGGTGCTTAAGCCTTTTAAACAGTTTTTTCCACATGCCACACAAAGGCCCTGATACCAATCTCTTTGTTAATAGTGTCCAGTTTTTTTATCTTTTCCAACACAGTATCCACTATGTCCTCTTCAACGATGGTCAACAGAGCAGAATTAAGTTCGGGCCAGGTGTGAGTTCCCATTCGCGGTTCCCCATCGGTGGTGCCGGTACCATAAACAGACGGCCACTGAGTAAACCCACGTATGTTAAGCATTTCCAGAAGGCACTCAACCTTTTCAGTCATGGCCTGATTATACATAATCATTATTGCTTTCATGTCAACACATTTTTAAATATTAATAGATTTCATCACAGCCACGGCATCTCTTTTTGCTTTTCGCTCAGTGCGTCTGACTACGATACGATATACCACCGGGACAATAACCATGGTTACAAGTGTACTGAATACTAAGCCACCAATAACCACAATACCCATCGGTTTCCAAATTTCGGAGCCTTCACCTGTGCTGAGCGCTAGCGGAAGCATACCTAAAATAGTGGTGGCGGTAGTCATAAGTACCGGGCGCAAACGTGATCGTCCGGCTTTCAGAATAGCCTCATCCAGGCTGTTTCCCCTGTCGCGCATCAGGTTGGTAAAGTCGATTAGTACAATAGCATTTTTAACGGCAATCCCAATAAGCA
>Ga0209099_1003477_pt1 | contig 12729 bp, 14 predicted proteins | sample AD_JPNHW2_MetaG_FD_184430 | JGI IMG/M metagenome (GOLD analysis project Ga0209099, IMG submission 184430) | Active sludge microbial communities of municipal wastewater-treating anaerobic digesters from Japan - AD_JPNHW2_MetaG (SPAdes) (version 2) | ecosystem: Engineered > Bioreactor > Anaerobic...
TTTTGTCATGATTAAAAATCTTTAATTATCAATTGATTATACTTGTGTTTTTTAAATCGGACTGCAAATATAAATGATTTCTTATTATAAATGAAATACAATCTGATTATTTTTGATAACTAATTTTACGGTTCAATTTGATCCTATGGATTTTAAGTCAGTCATTATAAAATGGTATAACCAGAACAAGCGTGATTTACCCTGGCGTAACACCGATAACCCTTACCATATTTGGGTTTCGGAGATTATACTTCAGCAGACTAGGGTGGTGCAAGGACTCGATTATTACTATCGTTTTATCAATACTTTCCCTACCATAAAAGATTTAGCTGAAGCAGATTTGGATAGAGTGATGAAAGTTTGGCAAGGCCTTGGTTACTACTCGCGCGCTCGGAACATGCATAGCGCAGCCAAGCAGGTAATGAGCGACTATAACGGAAAACTACCAACTACATACGCTGAACTGCTTAAAATAAAGGGTCTTGGCCCTTACTCGGCAGGAGCGGTTGCCTCGTTTGCATTCAGGGAGGCTGTTCCAGCCATCGATGGGAACGTTTATAGAGTGCTTGCCCGTATCTATGGTGTTTTTGCTTCTACTGAGACTTCCGGCGGTAAAAAGGAGTTTTTTGACCTAACTATGGAGTTGATTGACAAAAAGCAGCCAAATACCTTCAACCAAGCACTACTCGATTTTGGCGCACTGCAATGCGTTCCTCGAAGTCCGAATTGCGGAATATGCCCATTCGATTCCATTTGCTACGCATACAGGAATAACCTAATTAATCAACTTCCGGTTAAAGGGAAGAAGATTATTGCTCGCGATAGGTTTCTAAACTATATTATAATAAGGTATAAAGACTCAACATTCATCCAAAGGCGTGAGGCTGGAGATATATGGAACTCGCTTTACCAGTTTCCGTTGATTGAAACAAGCAAGAGTGTCGTTATTGATCAACTTACAACAGATGGTGCTTGGAAAGATATTTTTGGTAGAGTTGATGTGAGGATTCTTTACGTATCTGATCTAATTAAACATCCATTGAGTCATCAAACATTGTACACCAGGTTTGTGATTGTTGAAATTGACAAACCATCATACTACCTAAAATCGAACTACCAAAAGATAGCAATAACGGATATACAGGAGTACTCCGTTCCAAGGGTGATCGATAGTTTTTTGGCAGCCGAACCAGCGGAGAAATATTTTAGAAAAGAAAGAAGCAAGTAGACAGAATGCAGAAGTCAGAAGGAGTTAAAGAAGTTAGATAAGAGTTTAAATTGGGTATAACCGCAAAGGCCGCGGAGATTAGCAAAGACCACAAAGAATAAATTACCATAGTTTTACTTTTGCGTTCTTTGCAAATAACTTTGTGTACTAAGCGGTAAAAAAATCTTACTACCTTTTAGTATATCAATCGACAACTAAAAAAGTTTGATTTTTTTGGATGTTAGTGAATTTTTGAGTTCAGAACAAAATCTACTGATGAATCGGTTTGTCAAACTTAAAATTATTTAACCGCAAAGGTCGCTGAGATCAGCAAAGACCACAAAGAATAAATTACCATAGCTTTACTTTTGCGTTCTTTGCAAAAACTTTGTGTGCTTAGCGGAAAAAAAATCTTACTACCTTTTAGTATATCAATCGACAACTAAAAAGTTTGATTTTTTTGGATGTTAGTGAATTTTTGAGTTCAGAACAAAATCTACTGATGAATCGGTTTGTCAAACTTAAAATTATTTAACCGCAAAGGCCGCTAAGAGATTAGCAAAGACCACAAAGAATAAATTACCATAGTTTTACTTTTGCGTTCTTTGCAAAAACTTTGTGTTCTTAGCGGTAAAATATTTTCCAATACAACCTTGTAAATAACAATTTGCAGTTTTATTATTGCTAACGTCTTAATAATCAGCCAATTTTTAAGGCCATATAAAATTTGAGTTTTTTTGAAAAAGAAATCCATATCTTCGAAGACATTTTAGTTACCTAGTTATCTTAAAGAGGCTCTGGGAAAGGGTTGTGTGTATATATGTGTAATAAAATGTTCTAAATATTGTTATTTTTTGATTTTTTCATAACTTTACTATAAAGCATTAAATTACTAACAATAAAAACATTAAAAAATGTCAGTAAACAAAGTTATCCTTGTAGGTAACGTGGGTAAAGATCCCGACGTTCGTCATCTTGATAGCGGTGTTACCGTTGCTCGTTTCTCGTTGGCCACAAACGAAACCTATACCGATAAAAGCGGAAAAAAGGTTACGCAAACAGAATGGCACAATATTGTTGTTTGGCGTGGATTAGCCGAAATTGCCGAAAAGTATGTAAAAACAGGTAAATTACTTTTTGTCGAAGGTCGTTTAAGAACTTCTTCATACGATGATAAAGACGGTAATAAAAGGTACACCACAGAAATACTTTGCGATAATTTCAGATTCTTAGGACCTAATGCTGAAGGTGGACACGCTGGAAAATCAAATGAACAACCTAGCGTTGCCGAAGCCGAAGTTCAAATTCCTGAACCAGACGATTTGCCATTCTAAATATTAGTATAAATAAACATTCCTGCGGAAGCAGGAATCCATTATGAATATATAATATGGATTCCCGCCTTTGCGGGAATGAAAACTGGTTTAGCCCGTTTTGCGTTATCAGCGTCAAAACCGGAGGCTTTGCGCGACAGAATAAATACACAAAGGTTACTGTTTGATTGGTATTTACGTCAAGCAGTAACCTTTCCTTTTTCTATTCAGATAAAACACCTAAATTCAACCTGTTTTTCATTGTATCACACTGATACATATAAATCATATTATTAGGTTTTTAGCATGAAAAAGTTGAGTTGGGTTAGACTGTTCCAAATAATTTTATGTTGCTATCTGTTCGTTCTGGTTGGATGTGATTCGGCAACTGTTCCAAAGCCACGTGGCTACTTTAGGCTAGAATTTCCGGAGAAGAGTTATAGACTCCTTGATACAATATTTCCATATAAGTTTTACTATCCCACTTACGGAAAAATTACACAGGATAAGGATCGTGGGGCCGAGAAGTATTGGATAAATATTGAGTTTCCAAAGTACAAAGCTAAAATTCACATCAGCTATAAAGAGGTTTCAGGGAATATCGATGCCTTAATCGAAGATGTTAGAGAGCTTGCCTATAAGCATACCATCAAGGCTGATGCTATAAACGAGCGACTTTTTTCTAACCCGGAGAAAAAAGTATACGGTACGCTTTACGATATTCGCGGTAACGCGGCAAGTTCGTTTCAGTTTTATGTAACCGATTCAACTAAGCACTTTTTACGTGGTGCTTTATACTTTAGCGTTCATCCCAACAAAGATTCTCTTGCTCCGGCAATTGATTTTTTTGGTAAGGATATGGTTAGTTTAATCGAGTCGCTTGAATGGAAATAGCAATTTGCTAATATGGGATTCTACAAACAAATTGACGATGATCAGGCTCAGGTTGCACTTTGGCGAATTACCGAAACCGAAGAGGAACTGAAAGCCCTTACGGGAATGGATTTGACATCTAAGTATGCATACCCCCGAAGAAGGCTTGAGGTAATGGTAGTGCGTGCGTTGTTGAATCACCTGAATCGCTTTGAGCAAATAAATTACCATCCTAATGGACGACCCTTTTTCTCGAATAACGATCCCCATTTATCAATTAGTCATACTGCGAAAATGGTGGCTATTGAGTTTAGTTCCAAACATAATATAGGAGTGGATGTTGAAAGGGTGAATCGTGATTTTGCTGAAGTGGCTTACAAGTATTTATCTGAAGATGAGTTTAAATGGGTTGATCTTACCGATCAAAAGTTGCTAGCACTTATTTGGTGTATTAAGGAGTCGATTTATAAGTTGCCATGGGAAAAACCAAAAAATTTCTCTGCTGATATAAACATTTCAAAGATTGATAAATTAGGAACTGAAGGGGCTGTTAAGGTTGAAGTGGCTGATTTGGAGAGGCAAATTGATCTTACTTTGAAATATCAATATTTTGATGAGTTCTGCCTATCGTGGGTTTTAAGCAACCACAAATAGTATTACTTTTAGAAAGCAAATCGATTTCAGCAATGATATATCAAAATATAGTTCAATCAAACGGTAAGGAAAAACTCTTTGCACTGCTTCTCGATCCCGATAAATGCGATAGCAAACATCTTAACAGATTGCTTTCTATTGCGTCGAGCTGTGGTGTTTCGATGGTGTTTGTAGGTGGTAGCCTAGTTAATGCGAATGTTGATAATTTTATCTCTGAAATAAAGAAAGAATCTAACCTTCCAGTGGTCCTTTTCCCTGGAAATGCCTTGCAGTTTTCGGCTAAAGCCAATGCAATTCTATTCCTTTCGCTTATCTCTGGAAGAAATCCTGATTTCCTAATTGGGAACCATGTTATTGTATCTGGGGCAATAAAACGTAGCGGGGTTGAGGTTATACCAACAGGATATATCCTTATTGATGGTGGTGTTCAAACCTCAGTACAGTACATGAGTAGCACAATGCCTATCCCTTCAACTAAAATTGATATTGCGGTTGCAACTGCTCTAGCAGGAGAACAGCTCGGCTTAAAGATGATTTACCTTGAAGCAGGAAGTGGTGCAAAACAGCCTGTACCAGTTGAAATGATTAAGGCGGTAAAATGCGAGATTAGCATTCCACTTATTGTTGGGGGAGGGCTAAAGACTCAAGAACAGGTAAAAGCCGCTTGGGATGCAGGAGCCGATATGGTGGTGGTTGGTAACGCTTTGGAGAACGATACTGATAAACTACCGTTAATGGCTAGAAGAAAGTAGGGAGTAGCAAGTAGTGAGTAGTTTGTTGATAGTAGTAAGTAGTATTATAAAACCCTTTTTACTTCTTCTAACTTCTCTAACTCCTTTTAAATTCAGTATTCTGACTTCTGTATTCTGTCTACTAACGCTATTTTTATGCCATATTCACTGCAACAACCTCTTTTATTTCTGGTACATCGCGACGAATGGATTGCTCAACACCATTCTTTAGGGTCATCAGGCTATATGGGCAGCTTCCGCATGCGCCATGTAGTTTTACTTTAACGGTTAAATCGTCTGTTACCTCAACCAATGAAATGTCTCCACCATCATTCTGTAGGTAAGGACGAATAATTTCTATTGATGAGTTAATTTTTTTTACTATTTCCTCTTTTGTTGCCATGATAATATTTTTAATGATGACTACTGTTTGTTTTTACATCTACTTTACGTGTAGGAGGCATATTTAGGTTTCGCTTTTGAACCTCCAAAATTAAATTATGTGCAAGATTATCAAAAGCTTTTGCTAAAGTTTCTTGACCAATGGCGGCAGGTTTTCCACTATCGCCACCTTCTCGTATGCCTTGAACGATTGGAATTTGACCAAGTAGTGGAAGTTTCATGCGCTCGGCAAGTTTTTTGCAACCATCCTTTCCAAAGATGTAGTACTTGTTGTTTGGTAGCTCCTCGGGGGTAAACCAAGCCATATTCTCAACCAAACCAAGTATTGGAACATTGATATTCTCCGAAGTAAACATGCTCACTCCTTTAATTGCTGCTGCTAGTGCAACATCCTGCGGGGTACTCACGATTACTGCTCCAGTTACCTGAATTTCCTGCACCATGGTAAGGTGAATATCGCTGGTGCCGGGTGGTAGGTCGATGAAAAGGAAGTCGAGATCGCCCCAAGCACCTTGATGGATAAGTTGTTTTAGTGCACTAGTTGCCATTGGACCACGCCAGATTAGGGCATTGTCGGGCTGTACAAAAAAACCAATTGATAATATTTTTACTCCGTAACTCTCAACGGGTTCAATCAAATCCATGCCATCTTCCTTGAACATAGCTGGCTGAGCTTGCTCCATGCCAAACATTTTGGGAATAGTTGGGCCAAAAATATCAGCATCAATTAAACCAACCTTTGCACCTGTTTTAGCAACAGCAACAGCAAGGTTTGCTGCTATGGTTGATTTTCCAACCCCTCCTTTTCCTGATGCAACAGCAATAATATTCTTTACCCTGCTTACAGATGCCTTCGATTTGTAAGGAGACTCTGCCTTAGGTGCAACATTTGCTTTTACTTTTACATCAACAACAATATCCTTTCCTAGTTTCTCTTCAATCGCTTTTAAGCATGCTTTTTTAATTGAGCTTGCAAAGGGATCGTTTGATTTAGGAAGCGATAAGTTGAAGTTGACGTTTTTGCCTTCAATTGTTATATCTTGAATCATTCCAAGGCTTACAATATCCTTCCCGTGTTCAGGGTGGATAATTTGCTTTAGAACTTCAAGAATTGAACTATTTGATAATTCCATTTTATAAAGCGATTACAATATTCTTAATAGTATTTATGATTATCCGATTGCATACCTAAAAAGGATTACGTTTCCCAAATCATTCCTGCGAACCGTTAGCTCATGAGCGAAGCGAATAAAGCAGGAATCCATAAGCAATAGTGATGGATTCGCATCAGGTGCGGAATGTCGGGTAAACTTCTCCAATGTTTAAGAATGTTTATAGATACTCATAGTAGTATTTACCTTATATGCTGTAACAATTATTCCAACTCTTTGTTCGGATCCCAAAAAAGATTTTTCAAAATCAACAACACGATCATCCTCAATCGTTATTCCCTCGCTTTCGAGCAGCTGCTTCATGGTATCCGACCCCGAAAAGTGATGCTTGCCGCTTAGCAATCCAATCCGATTAACAACTCTATGAGCAGGAATCCATTCCGCATTGCTATGACATCCATTAAGTGCCCATCCAACCATACGTGATGATTGCCCCGATCCTAAATACCTCGCAATTGCCCCGTAAGAGGTTACTCTTCCGTAAGGAATTAGCTTTGTAACCTGATACACTTGTTCAAAGAAATTAGGTTCGTTAGTATTTGTGTTCGACAATCGGTTCGGAATTAGAAAGTTCAAAGCAGATGTAAGTTATAGGAAATCCTTTTTCAAGGAATTGTTCTTCATAGAAGGTTTTGATTGAAAGAATGGGATCGTTTTTTACATTTGAGTACAAATCGTCGGTGCATTGATGCACCTTTAATCCATTGTGTTCAACCAGCGCACGAGTATACCGATGAAGATCGATGCTATCGGTTTTTAGGTGGATCAACCCTTGTGGCTTTAGGAATGTTTTATAGGCGTTCAAGAAAACGCTTGATGTTAAGCGCTTTAGCGCTCTAATCCTTTTTAGTTGTGGGTCAGGAAAGGTAACCCAAATCTCACTTACCTCATCTTTTGTAAAGAACGAAGTGATATTTTCTATCCTTGTCCTTAGAAATCCCACATTATCCATATTATTCTCGTGTGCGGTTTTTGCACCGCGCCATAAACGAGCACCTTTAATATCAACCCCTATAAAATTCTTCTCGGGGAACATACTTCCCATTCCAACAGTATATTCTCCCTTTCCGCATCCTAATTCAAGTACAATCGGTTTATCATTTTTGAAAAACTGCTCACTCCATTTCCCTTTAATGGGATGATCCTTTTTGAATACTTCTTCAAATTTAGGTTGTATCAGGTTAGGACGCGTATCGTTTTCGGCAAATCGCTTTAATTTATTCTTACCCACGTTTTGATTCTTAAATTTCTGAAAGGAGGATTTTCTTTAGTTCTTGCTTCCCAAAATACTTTTTTCAACTCTAACGCCAACGGATGAAATACCTTTAAGTTCTTCAGTTCGCATGGCTTGTCTGATCGCAATTTTGTAGTCGCCCTTTTGAGGGAATCGGATATTATGCTTGTAGATGATTCTGTTATCGTGAATGTACCCAAAACCTTTCCCAAGCCATTTCCCCTGATCGTCGGCGAGGATGCCTTCTATGGTATCGCATAAGGTGGCTCCTGATGGTGACGTGGTTGTTACGAATAGGTAAAGGTTTGCATTTGGGTAGTCAGTTGTATTGCGGATGTTGACTATTATATTCTGAAATGATACAGTATCAACAACTGGAACAGTAAATGTTACAGTATTATTAATATTCCAGCAATCATTTTGGGTGTCAATGTTTGCTTCGTAAACCCCATTCCTATCACAAGAAAATAATGCTAGTGTTGAAATGAATAGTATAATAAATCTAGCTCTGAACATTGTTATCGGGTCTTCTGTGCTTATGTTTTTTCTTTTTCTTTTTATGCTGTGAGCGCTCATCAAATCGAGTTAGACTTTCTTCCTCAATAACGCCATGGTAATCTAAAACAGCTCTTTCAGCGGGAGTGGTCTGAGTTTCATCAACTAGTTTATCAGCTCTAATCCCCTTTTTGTTCATTTCAATGATCTCTTTAACCCTGCCGAGAGGAACTGGAGTCATATTTACAGCAGAATCGGGATCGGAACTATACCACATAACTCGCTTAAAAATATCTGTTTTGAGATAGTAGTAGGTTGCATCCTTGGTTTCTAAAGGAACAGTGGTTTCAGGAAAATCCTTGCGTGCATCAACGTAGCAATCCAACTCGTAGTTTAAGCAACATTTTAGCTTGCTGCACTGACCTGCAAGTTTTTGTGGGTTAAGTGATATTTCTTGAACCCTAGCAGAGTTTGTTGTAACCGATACGAAGTTGGTTACCCATGTTGAGCAGCAAAGTTCCCTGCCACATGAGCCAATGCCACCAATACGCCCAGCCTCTTGACGAGCACCTATTTGGCGCATTTCTACCCTAATCTTAAACTCTTCGGCAAGTATTTTAATTAACTCCCTAAAGTCAACACGTTCATCGGCGATATAGTAAAAAATGGCCTTTGTCTTATCTCCCTGATACTCAACATCACCAATTTTCATGTTAAGCTTAAGGTTTTCAGCTATGCCTCGAGCCTTAATCATTGTTGCGTGTTCAAGGGTAATGGCTTCGAGCCATTTCTCAATATCTACAGGTTTAGCCTTACGGTAAACCTTTTTTAGTTCGGTTGATTCGGGATCAATATTAAGCTTCTTAAGTTGGCGTAAAACAAGCCATCCAGTTAGGGATACAACTCCTATGTCATGACCCGGTGATGCTTCAACGGCAACAATATCACCTTTTTTAAGGTGAAGCTGATTAGCATTTCGGAAGAATGACTTACGAGTATTCTTAAATTGTATCTCAACTATATCATATTCCTGAAGGGTTTTAGGAGTATCCTCTACCCAATCGTACGAGCTAAGCTTTAAACAGCCTTTGCAATGATATAGTACTGGTTCAGGGGTATTGCCCTGTTTTATTTTGACGCCTCTTGAGCTTGTGCTCTTCTCGGTTTCCACTTTATTATCAATTTACAAGATTGCAAAGTTAGTAAAATTTCAAATGGTTAATACTTTGTTATATGAGATGGAGTGTAAAAGTTGCATTTTACCTTTAATCAACTATTTTTGCAATTACACTTGTTTAGCATGACTTTACCTGCAGGCAATTATTCTAAGGAAGAACTTTCGTGGTTTAGGTCGATTTTTGATCAATACTACGAAAGCATTCGAAGTTTTGCTTACTACAAAACAGGTGATGTTGACCTTGCCGATGATATTGTTCAGGAAGTCTTTCTTAAGCTTTGGAATAACAGGAACGACATAAAGAACGAAACGGTTAAGTCACTACTTTATACCATTGCTTCAAATACGATAAAGAACCATTTTAAGCATCAGAAAATAGTTTTCAACTTCCAAAAGGAGGAGCAATCGAGCGATACATTTGAAGAGGCTGATTCAGCGTTAAGGCAAGAGGAGTTGAACAAAAAACTACAGGATGCGCTAGCTGAAATTCCCGAAAAAGCTCGTGAAGTTTTTCTGATGAATAGGATAGAGGGTTTAACCTACAATGATATTGCAGAACGTTTAGGATTAAGTGTAAAAGCAATAGAAAAAAGGATGTCCGAGGCGCTTAGCATCATTCGCTCGCGCATAAGTTATAAAATATGAGCAACGAGGAAAAAATATTAAATGATTCAAACGAAAAGGACTTCGAAAAATTCCTTGAAATGACCTCGAAGTTCAAAGTGCCTGCTTCAAGCCAAAGTAAAGAAGCTGCGTGGGATAAGCTCGTTCAGTCTATAGATCAGAAGGAAAAGCAGGAAGCAAAAGTGGTTATGTTCGCTTCTCGTAAGGTGTGGTATAGCATAGCAGCTTCGCTTGTAGTTCTATTTACCATTGCTGCATTAACCTATAGATATTCAACTGTTGAGATTGAACTTTCTAAAGGAGAGATTACCAACCGAATTTTACCTGACGGATCAGAAGTCCAACTGAATGCTGATTCAAAAATAAGTTATCGTAAGTTTGGATGGTTGTTGAATAGAGAAATTAAACTTAATGGTGAAGCATTTTTCAGTGTGAAGCATGGAAATAAGTTTACTGTTATTACAGACTATAATAGAAAGGTTACAGTAACTGGAACAAAATTCAACGTTTTTGCAAGGGGGCCTCAGTTTGAGGTAAACTGCTTTGAAGGCTCTGTAATTGTTGAAACACCAACAACTAAGCCAATCTCCGTAACCAAAGGAACAGGGATTAATTCAGTAAAAATTGAAGAAGAGCCGGAACAAATACTTCTTGATTCTATCCCAGAACCAACGTGGACAAAAGGAGAATTTTACTTCGATAACACACCACTTAATGTAGTTTTTGATGAGCTAAGTAGGCAGTTTAATGTTTCTGTTGATATTAGGATTGAAGTTGAAAAAAGAATGTACACTGGTTTCTTTAAAAAGGATCAGTTAATTAAAGCCCTCGATTTAGTTTGTATCCCGATGGGTTTGACGTACCAGATTTCAACTGATTCTACTCACATTACAATCGATAAATAGAATGCTTAAGGTAGGGTAAAATGAGGTTTGATTGTATTATTCCTAAATACACCTATTTTAACCTTAATTTGCTCAAATGACAATTGGGTTGAAACATTTAATTGTAGCACTCTCTATAACCCTTTTGGGATATCATAGCTTATTTGGTCAAACTAGAATTTCGGAGAAGTTTGATAATGAACCTCTAGTAAAAGTTCTTGAGAAGTTGTCAAAGAATTATAAAATAAAATTTGCATACGACAACACGGCCTTAGGATCTACTCTAGTTTCCGGAGAGTATCGAAATATTACTATTGAAGATGCACTCAATGAAATTCTTAAACCAACTTTGTTTGATTTTATACTGATTAACAATGTTTATATAATAAAACAAAGGGTTGTTGAGGCAAATAATGAACCTAAGGTAAAACCCAAGGTTGTAAAATATAAACTTCTAGGTGTTGTTAAGGAGAAAGGTACAGGCGAGAATCTACCTTACGCAACAATAGCTGTTGAAGAAACAAATAAGGGTACTTCAGCTAACTCCGATGGTTACTTTTCTCTTGCTAGCAGTAAATCTGACTCAATGATACTAAAGGTTAGCTACCTTGGTTTTAAACCCGCTTTTGTTAAGCTACCTCCATTAAATAATGATGAGGCTATCACTATTGAGTTGGAGAGGAATAGTGCTACAATTACAGATGTAGTTGTTACTGTTAAAAAGCAAAACGAGCTAATGGCCGTGGAAAACTCTCCTGGGGTTATACAGTGGAACTCAAAAAAGAATTCCGATTTACCTTCCCTCTCAAATTTAGATGTGGTAGCACCACTTCAGCTTTTACCAGGAATCGATGGAACCACCGAGTCGTTGTCGGGTTTGATGATTCGACATTCTGCTTCGGATAAAAATCTCTTTATTTATGATGGTTTTACAATTTACCATATCGATCACTTTTTTGGTGCCTTTACCAGCTTTAACTCAAAAGCCATAAAGGATATTCGGGTATCAAGGGGTGGCTTCGATAGCCATTGGGGTGGACGTGCATCGTCAGTTGTTGAGATAACCGGTAAAACCGGTAATGAAAACAAGTTGGTTGCCGATTTTGGAACCGATCAGCTTAGTTCAGATATTGAACTGGATGGTCCTATTGGAAAGAGAACCACTTTTGTGTTTGCAGCCCGTCGCTCGTTTACCGATGTTTACCATAGCGATTTGTATTACAACCTTTTTGAAAGCGCCCGCTCTGACCTAGTTGCATCAAAAAGAGTTCCGACATCGCTCAGCGTTGATCCGGACAAACCTAATTTTTACTACTATGATCTTAACGCGAAGCTAAGTTTTAAACCAAGCACTAAGGATATTATCTCTATAAGCGGCTACAAAGGCTATGACGATATGGCTCTTGATGAAACCGAGACGGTTCCCATTGTTAATGAAAACTCAAACTGGGGAAATTATGGTGCGGGAATTCGTTGGGCAAGACAATGGAATGGTATATTCTATCATAGTTTAACGGCTGGAGCATCTCGATATAGCACTTATTATGATCACATTGACTATAAACTTCGGAAAAAACTTGCTGGTAATGAGTACGATACAATTAGGCATGTCTATCTTGTTAAAAACCATATTGATGATTTTAATATGAATTTCAATGGGGAATTGAAATTAGGAACATCAAATACTCTTGAGTTTGGTATTGATGAAAACAATTTAAGTATTGGCTCTGTGTACAACTATCAATACACAACTTTTGGTGTAAAGGTTATCGATACGCTAAGACAGTATGATAATAGGATGAACAATCTTACCCTGTGGGCTCAGGATAAAATTTCGATAGGTCCATTAAAATCTTTAAGATTTGGCGGAAGAATAACCTATAACGATTTAATCAAAAAATACTACTTTGAGCCGAGAATCCAATTATCATTGGAACTCTCGAAGAAGTTTTCGATAAAGATT
>Ga0209099_1003481_pt1 | contig 12724 bp, 8 predicted proteins | sample AD_JPNHW2_MetaG_FD_184430 | JGI IMG/M metagenome (GOLD analysis project Ga0209099, IMG submission 184430) | Active sludge microbial communities of municipal wastewater-treating anaerobic digesters from Japan - AD_JPNHW2_MetaG (SPAdes) (version 2) | ecosystem: Engineered > Bioreactor > Anaerobic >...
AACTTGGTGGGCTTTCGCGTCGATTAGCCAGCGAGTGTTAGTTTACTTTTTTATTTTTATGTTTGTCACGTGGAGTATGCCCACTTAGTTTTAGCGTTTGTTGTGCTTTCGTGCTTTATTTCAGACAATTTGGAAGCATTTCTAAAAATCCTAGACACTTGTCATAGTTAAGATTATAATAATCTACACCAAGATTAATTGTTTCATAATACCTTTCTTGATTTTTTTTATAATATTCTTCTGATGAAATTTTCCAATAATCACGCCCTAATTTCTCAGTAATAAACCATTTTTCAATCAATCTTGCAGCTCTGCCGTTTCCGTCTCTAAATGGATGAATGTGAGCAAAACGGAGATGTATTAATGATGCAAAATAGAAGACTTCGATCTCATTAAGGTCAGATAAAATCAACTCACTAATATCTTGAAAAAACAGTTTCATCTCTTTCTCTACAAATTCTGGCTCAACAGCCATATATGCTAAGCCTGATTTCCCAAATACTCCAACTTGTTCAATGCGATATTTTCCTCTTTTACTTCTTATTAAAAATGTATCTGAAAATATTTTATGACAATTCAATAAATTTTTTTCATTTAATTTGTTTATTTGTGCAAATTCATAAGCTTCAATTAAATCTTCAATTTCTTCAATTTCTTTTCCAGTTTTGAATTTTTCTTTATTCATTTTATAATTCATAAAGGAATTTAAATCAATACTATTCCCTTCAATATTTGAAGAATAAACAGCTGATGATTTTGTCAAATATTCAAATCCACCTCGATGTTCAGAAAAATCAAAATTCTTAATTCGCTTAGGAATTTCATGTCCTATTGACTCAATAAATTGCTCTAAATATTTTCTTTCAATGATTCTCATATAATTCAAATTTCAAGAACAAATATACTACTTTTTTTTGACAAAACCTTCTTTACTGCGATTTTTAAAGCATGAAGCACAACGGTTGGCGGTATGGTTAGTTGCCGCTTAAAAAGTGTATTTATTCATCCATTTTGGTATGTATAGTGTACCTTTTAGTGTTTTTATAGGTGAATATTATTTTTTGCAAATATAAAACATTTTTTGAATTTGGTATGTCAAATTTTGATTTTAAAAAATAAAAAATACCCATTTTTAATACCTGTTTTTCTAAATTGCTAAATCTTCAAATGGAGACTTTACTTTTAATAAACTGGATTCTGTTACATGAGTGTAAATCTCGGTAGTCTTACTGCTTTTGTGCCCTAATAACTCCTGAATATATCGCAAGTCTGTCCCAGCTTCCAATAAATGAGTTGCATAACTATGTCTTAACCAATGTAATGTTACCGGTTTATTGATCTTGGCTCCTACTAAGCTATTTTTTAAAACCTTTTGCAAACTGGTTTCACTATACTGCTCTCCTGCTATTTGCCCCTCAAATAACCATACCTTTGGCCTATAAATCTTATAATAATCTCGTAACATCTCTATCACTTTATCTGATATTGGAATTACTCTATCTTTTTTCCCTTTTCCATTTATGATGATCAATAAATGACGCTCCGAATTTATATGCTCCGGCTTTAAATTGATCAACTCACTCCTCCTTAAACCACACGCATATATCAAACTTAACATCGTTTTATGTTTCAAATTCTTGCTGACTTTCAGAATCATGAGTACCTCTTCTTTGCTTAAAATATTAGGTAATTTATGTTCGTTTCGTGGTCGCTCAATCTGCTCAGTGATCATTTTTGTCCCTAATATAGTCTTAAAGAATAATCGCGCTGCATTTACTGCCTGATTCTGATAAGAAAAACTTAGTTTCTTGGGAATCATATACTGATTGACAAATAAAATCATATCATCATTGTTGATCTCTTCTGTTTTTTTGGGCATTATAAACCTTAAAAAAGTACTTATAGCATTAATGTATGTAGCAATAGTGGAACTACTATACCGTTTGTGCTCCATCCACAACTTAAATGTTTCTACCTCTTTTTGCCTGGCTTGATCTAATTCTGGTAATTCTTCAATGACTTTATAAGCTTGTTCTTGAATTGATTTCCCAATAATTATTGCTGGAACTTCTACTATTTGATTAATTCTATCTTTAAAATAATTTTTTAATAATGTTAAATTTTGATCCCTATTTGGAATAATCCACTTGTATTCTATGTTGTCCCATCGTGAATACTTAAAAGTTCTCAAAAATTGTATATCTGCAGTGCTTTTAGGAACTTGAATTGTAATTTTGTTGCCAATAATGGAAATGTTAATGTTTTTTGAATTTTGGAGCGATGACATGAGTTCTGTAATTTATATTAGTAATGTTCATTTTTTTGAGTTCTAATTAGTTTTTCATACTCTTTTCCCTACTTCTCCCTACGGCTTCGCCGTTGTCAGTAACAGGTTGCTGTTTCTAACTCAGGCTATATTATGAATCCTTAAGCAATTTCTTTAAAAAGTTATACCGCTTTTTGAATTTGCTCTTTATCTATCTCAATCGTCGCAAAACTATCTAATCCAGGAATGGAAATGCAAAATCTACTGGTGCCTTTAGAGGATATAACATGTCCTTTCATCCCACTAAAATGCCCGGAGATGATTTGAACTTCTTCTCCCACCTGAATTTTTCGTCTTTCAATCTCTACCTCTCCTAAGTAACTGCACAACCTTTCAATTCTTTCCATCTCTTCCTCTTTCAAAATGGACGCTTTTCCAAATTGGCTGATATACCTCACTATACCGGGTACACCAAAAACATCATTTCGCTCTCTCTCGTCAATCTTCACAAAAATATAGGATGGAAACAAAGGCGTCTCTACCCATTTCTTCCTGTCATTCCATACTCTTAACCTTTTTTGTAAAGGTAAATAACTGATTATATTGACTTTATTTAACCCTTGATTGACCTTTTTTTCAAACTTAGGTTTCGTAGTCAATACATACCAATGCATCTTTGCATCTTGAAGATTAGTATGAGATTTCTCTTTAGTTATTATTTCGCTCTCCACAAAAAACAAGTTTTTATTTCTGTATTAAATATATTTCAAGTGACAAAAATAGGAAATTTTTTCGTATATTCGCCATGTATAAGTATTCAGATAGATTCTCATTAGAACTTTCGTTTCAAAAATATTTAAAATCCTGACAAAAGTTAGGATGTTACCTAGTGCTACAAGCATTCCTGGACTTTTACCTTAAAAATTTATGATTATGAAAAATGCCTTTATTGGAACATACCCTCCAAGGGAATGTGGAATTGGAACCTTTACCAAAAATTTATTCAGTGCAATTAAAAATGCATCTGAAAATGAAAACGAAATTAACGAAAGTTTTGTCGTTGCAATGAACGATTATGACCAGGAATATGTTTATCCTGAGGAAGTTCAACTGACCATTAGACAAGATGCGCAGGAGGATTACCTCTCTGCTGTGAAATATATTAACTTAAGTGGTGCAGATTGTTGCATTCTGGAACATGAATTTGGTATTTATGGCGGTCAAAATGGAGTTTATGTACTTCCTCTTTTGCATCGCTTAGAAATTCCTTTGATTGTAACACTCCATACAATTGTTAAAACCCCAACATTTACTGAAAAAGCAGTATTGCAGGAGATTTGCAAAATGGCGAACAAGGTTGTTGTGATGAGTCATAAAGCGATCGGTTTTCTAATAGATATTTACAATATTCCGGAAGAGAAAATTGCCTATATCGAACATGGTGTCCCGGACTTTCAGTTTACGCAGGAAGAATCGAAGAAAGAGTTTAAATTAGAGAATAAGAAACTGCTTCTTACTTTTGGTTTTATTAGTCGCAATAAAGGGATAGAAACCGTTATTAGAGCGCTTCCAAAAGTAGTTGAACAGGATCCAAGTGTTTTGTATATTGTGCTGGGTAAAACGCATCCCAATGTGTTACGTCATAACGGTGATGAATACAGAATTTTTCTGACTAAACTGATTCATGATCTTCATTTAGAGAATAATGTCGTTTTGTTGAATAAATTTGCGAGTCAAAAAGAACTTTTTAAATACTTACATGCGACCGATATTTACATCACCCCATATTTGAATGAAGCTCAAATAACAAGTGGCACGTTCTCTTATGCAGTAGGAGTGGGTTGTGCTGTAGTTTCTAGTCCTTACTGGCATGCGGCTGAACTTCTGGCTGACGAAAAAGGGGTTCTTTTCGGGTTTAATAACTCTGAAGAACTTTCAGAAATATTGATTGATCTTCTTGAATTTCCTGAAAAGAGATTGAAGCTGAGGGAAAAAGCGTATCTCTACGGAAGAGAGATTACCTGGCCTAAAATTGGAACCAAATATCATCAGTTAATCAGTAATGTGATTGTAGATGGTTTTAATTTGGAAAAGAAAGAGTCAGTTCCTTTTGATATCCTTCTTTTACCCCCTTTCTCTTTGACTCATATCAAAAGGCTGACTGATGATACCGGAATTATCCAACATGCTAAATATGGGATCCCTAACTTAAAAGATGGCTATTGCTTAGATGATAATGCAAGGGCATTACTGATGGTTATGATGGTTTTTAAACAAAAAAAGGATTATACGGCACTGGAATTGTGTCCCATTTATTTGAGTTACATTCATTATATGCAAAACAAAGATGGAACTTTTAAGAATTTTTTAAGTTTTAACCGTAATTTTTTGGATGAGGTGGGTTCTGAAGATTCTTTTGGTAGAACAATTTGGGCCATTGGTTACATGTTGGCTAATGCTCCTAACGATTCTTACAATCAGATGGGCCGTCAGATTTTCTTTCAAGCACTTCCCCATTTTAAACATTTGAAATCTATAAGAAGTATTGCAAATACCATGATTGGAATTTGTTACTATCTGAAAACTAATCCATCTGATGATGAAATGATAGAAATTTTAAAAGAAAATGCCTATCTTTTGATTGATCGATATAAGATCCATAAAACCAAAAAATGGCATTGGTTTGAAGAATTATTAGCTTATGATAATGCCATTTTGCCTTATGCTTTGCTTCATGCATCTGAAATAATAAATGATGAAGTTATCAGAAAGACTGCTTTTGAAACGATGAACTTTTTAACAGATGTTACTTTTTCTGAGGGATATTTATCCATTATAGGAAACGATCAATGGCATATTAAGGAGGGACATCGCTCCAAATTTGCCCAACAACCGATTGATGCCATGGCAATGGTATTGATGTATCAACAAGCGTATCATATCACAAAAGATAAATTGTATTTAGATCAAATGTTTGCCTCTTATATGTGGTTTCTAGGTGAGAATGATTTGAGAATGACCTTGTATGACTTTGAAACCAAAGGGTGTTGTGATGGATTAGAAAGCTATGGGTTGAATAGAAATCAAGGTGCTGAAAGTACATTAGCGTATCTAATATCATATTTAACTGTTTTAAAAGCGTATGAAGAGTATTATAGAAAAGAACCCACCAATTAAAAAATGATATAATGTTAATAACAAGATATATACACAATCCAATTTTGACCAAAGAGGATATTCCCTATCCCGTGGCAACCGTTCATAATGCAGGAATTGTTAAGTTTAAAGGAATTTATATTATGATCTTCCGTTCGCATAAATTGAATGGTAGAAGCATTTTAGGAAAAGCGGAAAGTATGGATGGGTACCATTTTGTAGTCAATAAAGAACCATTTATGATCCCTTCAACTGAAGCATATTTTAAAGAGTATGAAGAATATGGGATTGAAGATCCTCGAATTGTGGAGATTGATGGGGAATTTATAATTACCTATAGTGCTTATTCTAAAAATGGAGTTCGGATTGGCTTAGCTAAAACTACTGATCCCATTAAAACACCACGTGGCTGGTTATCCATTTATCATGGCGTTTTTCCTACTATGGATGGTTCCGTTTATAGATTGGGCGTTGCGTTGCATAGTCTTAAAGATCCTTCCGTTATTTTAGGGGTAGGGGATGAATGGATTTTACAGCCGGAAGAAATATATGAAGTGACAGGTTATGTGCATAATGTTGTTTTTACTTGTGGTGCAGTCCCTGAACCGGATGGTACCGTTAAAATTTACTGGGGCGGTGCAGACACTGTTATGTGTATGGGAACCGCAATTATTAATGAATTGGTTGACCACTGCCTTGTAAACTCCAGAAATCCTTTACCATCATGAAAATAGCTGTTCTATCTCCCATTTCTTGGAGAACGCCACCTTTAAAATATGGTCCTTGGGAGCAAGTAGCCTCCAATATTACTGAAGGTCTTGTTGAATTGGGTAACGATGTTACTCTTTTTGCTTCGGGAAACTCTGTAACAAAAGCAAAGCTCCAATATGTTTCAGAAACGGCATACTCTGAAAACCCTGATATAGATACTAAAGTCTGGGAGTGTTTACATATCAGTCATTTAATGGAACAAGCGGATCAATTTGATATCATTCATAACAACTTTGATTTTCTTCCCCTTACTTATTCAAAACTGATTAAAACACCCATGGTTACAACTATACACGGGTTTTCCTCTCCAAAGATCATTCCTGTTTTTGTCAAATATAACGATACCAATACTTATGTTTCTATCAGCAATGCAGATCGTTGTGATCAATTAACATATATGGCAACTGTGTATAATGGTATCAATCTGGATCTCTTTGATTTTAATCCAATCCCTAAGGATTATTTGTTATTCTTCGGCAGAATTCACCCTGAAAAAGGGACTTACGAAGCGATTAAAATTGCGAAACAAACGAAAAAGAGATTAATCATTTCCGGGTTTATCCAGGATCAACATTACTTTGATGATAAAGTTAAAAAATTTATAAATAATGAAGATATCATCTATGTTGGTAATTTAAATCCAGTTGAGAGAAATGATCTTCTAAGGAACGCCTTCGCTTTGCTTCATCCGATTAGCTTCAATGAACCTTTTGGATTAAGTGTGGCAGAAGCAATGCTATGTGGAACACCCGTAATCGCATTTAATCGGGGCTCAATGCCAGAGTTGATTCAACAAAACCAAACCGGATTTTTGGTCAGAAATGTTCAAGAAGCTATAGATGCTGTCAATTGTATTTCAAAAATCAATAGAAAAGATTGTTATGACTGGGCAGCTTCCCGTTTCAGTCAACAAAGAATGATAGAAGGATATCTTGATGTCTATCAAAAAGTACTCAATAAATAACTAAAATACAGATCCAATATGATGGAACATAAAACCATAATTTCAAAATTTATAAAAAGAAAAAAGATTAGAATTGACAGAGATCCTTCGAGAGTTATTACCAGAGCGCATATCCCAGGAAATTTATTGAGAATAACCAAAATCATCAACAGAGTGCTCTCACTTTCCGAAAATGGAGCTAAACTGCTTCTAGATTCCGTTATTGATAATTTTGCTGACAGACATAAGAATATTCAAGAACAATTATTATTAAACTTTGATAAAGTATCTGAATATTTGCCACCCAATACAGTAGTGAGTTCATCAAAAAAAACGCTTATAGGGGCTTATTTCACCATGGAGTATTCTATTGAATCTGCAGCGCTTTTTAATCCTTCCATGGTGCCACATCCCAATCAAAATGGAGTTGCTGAGGGTTCATTACGTTTTATTATGAGTTTACGAGCCACAGGGGAGGGGCATATCTCGTCGATTGTTTTTCATAGTGGAGTTATTGACAAATCAAGTTCCATTGAATTTAACAATGTGTCAAACTTTGTTCAAACACCAACAATCTCTCATGATCCGTTTTATAATAATCAACTTTTTAAACTTCAACTGAAAGAGATGAATGCTTGGGATAATACCAGCAAAAGGGTGTTAGATCAACTCCCGGAAGTATTTACTTTTGAAGAGCTAAAAGTGATTCTTCACGTTCTTCATATCAATCCAGAGTTTGAAAGTGATAATAAAACAATAACCATTATTAACTGGCTTGCAAATTCCAATTACAAAATCAGATTTGATGAAAAAACCAAATTATCTGAAAGGGTAGTGTTCCCGGTTTCAGAAAATGAGAGTAAAGGGATTGAAGATGCCCGTTTTGTTAAGTTCCTGGATGAAAAAGGGGAGGCAACCTATTATGGCACCTATACAGCCTACAATGGAATCACTATTCTGTCTCAATTGATTGAAACTAAAGATTTTATTACTTTTAATATTCATACTCTCAACGGTAAAGCGATTCAAAATAAAGGGATGGCACTTTTCCCCAGAAAGATTAATGGAAAATATGTCATGTTATCTAGACAAGATGGAGAAAATAATTATATCATGTATTCTGACAATATCCTTTTTTGGCAAAGTGCTCAAATCATACAGGAACCGAAACATCCATGGGAGTTTATTCAGCTAGGGAATTGCGGCTCCCCTATTGAGATTAACGAAGGTTGGCTGGTGTTAACACATGGTGTTGGTCCTATGCGACAATACTCTATTGGTGCAATTTTATTGGATTTGGAAAATCCCTCCAAGATTATCGCTTACCTAGAGGATCCTTTGTTAGCACCTAATGAGGAGGAACGGGACGGTTATGTTCCGAATGTTACCTACTCTTGTGGAGGATTGGTTCATAATAACAAACTGATCATCCCTTATGCCATGTCTGATATCTCTTCAGGTATTGCAACGATTGCCGTTAAAGATTTGTTAAGTTGTATGAAATTTGCAACTACCACTTAATCACACGAGCATACGAGCACATTGAGCACACTTTTAGATTTGCAATGTAACTTTTCAATATAGAAAACGTGTTAAATTTTATGTTTAACAGTTAACTGGAAAGAGAAAGTGAACTATTGAGCGCACTAGATTTTTATATCTATTGTTCGTATTAGACTTTCTCTTTCTTATATTGAAAAATTACTAATTAGAATTTTAGATGTAAGGATCTATTAAAAGTATTAGCTTATTTCAATATCCAGTTAACACAAAGCTTACAAAAGTATGAAAAATTATTTTATTGGAATTGATGTCTCCAAAAAGACATTAGATGTGGCCCTTCACTCATTAGAAGGTAAACTAAACTGCAATCACCTAGTGATTGAAAACAATGCAAAAGGTTTCAAAATAATGATGACCTGGTTAAAAGACAAGAAGATTAACAACCAAGATGTATTAATCTGTATGGAACATACAGGAATATATGCTGATAAAGTGGTTGATTTTCTTGAAACAAAGAACATTGCTTATAGCCTTCAAAGTGCTTTGCATGTAAAAAAATCGTTAGGATTAGTGAGGGGTAAGAGTGACAAAGTTGATGCTTTCCGATTAGCAGAATTTTGCTATGAAAAAAGGAATACAATAAAAGAAAGCCAGAAGCCTTCACAAAACATTATTGTACTCAAACATTTGTTTACTGAAAGAAGAAAACTAGTAGGGAGCCGGGCACAATACAAACAAATTCGTTCAGAGATTGCCATTTATCAAGGTAAAGGATTTGTCAAAAGAAAAGATCGTATTATCAAGAATTTACAACGTGAGATTGATGAGATTGATGAAGAGATAATGGAGATAATCACGTCAGATCCTGATATTTATTGTAATTTTCTTTTGCTAATCTCAATTATCGGCATTGGAATGGTAAATGCAGTTGGCACAATTATTTACACCAATAATTTTAAAAATTTTTCAGATCCAAGAGCCTATGCCTGTTATGTTGGAGTTGCACCATTCCCTCATAGTTCCGGAACCAGTATTAATAAAAAAAAATCTGTTTCAAAGATGGGAAGATTACAGTTAAAGGCAGATTTATCTCAAGCGGCAAGGTCGGCTATTCTTTATGATCCTCAAATGAAAGCATATTTTAAACGCAAGTTTAATGGTAAAAAAGGTGCTGAGAGTAACTATGGAACCGTTCTTAATGCTGTGAAATTCAAATTAATATGTCGAATTTTTTCAGTCATCAGAAGACAATCTGCATATATAAAATTTGCATTTTAATACATTAGATGTACAAGTTGAACTATTTTACAACCATTTTGGTTTAGTGCTTGTAATAGTAAGGATTATTTGAATCCAAGTAGAATAATAGATGAAAGATCTATACAAAGTTTTAGAAGATCCTTATAAAAAACATGTGATAAATTTGTTAAATGGGAAATAAAGAGCTCAACCATCAACATCACTAAATAACTGAAAAACTAACTTTATTCTCATTTAACAAAGTTGGTGAGAAAAAGCGAAAAAACTTCTAAATTTACAATCAAAAAACCCCTGAAAATTTAATGAAAATTAAATTTTCAGATAAATATTGCTCATAACTAATTGATTTTATGTATTTAAGAGAATTTTCAATTTTTATTAAAAAACACTTGACAAAGTCTTAGAATACGAATTAAACCCAACTTACCCGGATCCGGGCCTCTTTGAGCTATAATATTTTTTTTTGATTAGTCCAAAAAAGTTGTTGATGGTGAAATATTCAACCATATCACAAATAAAACCGTCACTATTTGTGCCCTGCATACTCAAAAAGTTACAAATCTATTTACAAAACTAAATTTACCGCACTAAAAGTGACAAGTCAGGACATTAACACAATTTTTGTCCTCTGCACATCCGCCTTTCTCTGTTTCCCTGCATGACCGAAGTCATGCAGGTATCTTTAACAGTATTATTTATGGAAGAAACAGAGATTATAAATCATTTTGCAGTGCCCTTATGAGAAATCCAAAATCATTGTTTTACAATTTTTCTGTATTCAAAATACTTCCCATTTTTAATTTTAATCAGGTAAACACCGGTTGCAAAGTCTGTGGTTTGTATAGTAGTCTTTTCAAGCATCATGCCCTTAAAAACTACTTGTCCAATCAGATTCAGTATCTCAAAATTTGTAGCGATCGTGTTTCCTTTGATTTCAATAGTTAATTCATCTGAAACAGGATTTGGATACAGATCAATCATCATACTATTTGCAAACGGAGCAATACCAACGCTTGAAATTTCGGTACAAGCAGAAGTATCGGAACATGATCCTTGGGTAATGATAACGGCATAATTACCATTGGCGGTGGCTGTAAAACTCTGGTTTATTTCTGTAGCCAGCGGCGCAAAATTGTTGTCGCAATCCACCCACTGATAAGCATCAGCCGCTGAATCGGCTGAGATGGTAACGCCAAAGTTAGAAAGTGTAACACCAATGTCAACGGTGTTTACCGTTAAAATCAATGTGTATACACTGTCGCAACCACTAACGCTGGCGTAAATAGCATTGTATTCTCCTGTGGAGGTGTAATTGTTTCCGTGCCACAAATAAGAGTCACCATTACAAATGCTCTGGTTTTCAGTGTAGGAATATGAGGGATTGATTGTAACTAAAATAATGGTTGGTATTCCCGAACAGCCATTGGCCGAAGGTGTGACGATATATTCAACAGTACCTGCAGTTGTCCCTGAATTTGTGAGAGTTTGTGCAATTGCTAATCCGCCTGAAGCACTTGCTCCTGTTATACCGCCGCTTATTGTTCCGATGGTCCAGTTATAGGTAGTTCCTGTAACACTGCTGTTCAGTGCGATATCAGTGGGGCTTCCTGTGCAGATAGCTGTCGGGCTTGTGGTGTTGACATCCGGTGTCGGATTTACAGTTATGGTTAATATAAAGTCAGCGCCTGTACAGGGCACAGCTGTCGATGGTGTAATAGTATAGGTTGCCGTCTGTGGCGTATTGGTTGGATTTGTCAGTGTTCCTGAAATGGAAGATTGCCCGCTGCCGGAAACGCCGCCTGTGATGCCACCCGAAACTGTAGGCGCATTCCAGCTATAGGTTGTACCTGCGGGAACAATGCCGTTTGTAATATCGACAGGGGAAATTGTGAATCCGGCACCGTTGCAGACTTCAGTAGTCATATTTGAAATGGCTGGAGCTGGATTAACCGTGACCACGTTATTTGTCGTAACGCCGGGGCAAGTGTTTGCTGATGGCGTAACAACATAAGTGACTGAACCTGTAGATGAACTTGGATTAGTGAGCGTTTGAGTTATCGATGGTCCGCTTGAAGCGCTTGCTCCAGTGATGCCTCCCGTGATAGCACCGATTGTCCAGGAGAACGTAGTGCCTGACACATTACTGTTTAAAGCGATGTTGGTTGCAGATCCACTACATATTGTTGTCGGGCTTGTGGTTAATACATCAGGTGTTGGATTAACTGTAACAACAATATTAGTCGCTACTCCGGAGCATGAGTTGGCAGAAGGAGTTACAATATAGGTAACGGAACCAGCTGTGTTTCCTGGATTTGTGAGAGTCTGTTCGATTGTTGTTCCAGACGATGCACTGGCACCTGTAATTCCACCTGTAATTGCTCCGATCGTCCAACTGAAACTTGCTCCGTTGACATTGCTGTTCAAAGCAATATTTGTGGCAGTACCGCTGCAGATTGTTGTTGGGCTCGCTGTTAATACATTTGGCGTTGGATTTACCGTTACCGTAACAATAAAACTATTGCCGGGACAAGGAATGGATGTTGTAGGTGTAACAGTATAAGTTGCTGTCTGTGGCGTATTGGTTGGGTTTGTCAATGTTCCTGAAATGGAAGATTGTCCGCTGCCTGCTGTCCCGCCTGTCATGCCACCTGTTACGGTTGGCGTTGACCAACTGTATGCAGTTCCTGATGGTACAATGGTACCCAGAGGGTTATTTGCGGGAGTTACGGTGAATGTTCCACCGCTGCAAATGGTTGCAGTCTGTGCAGGTACAACAGGTGTTGGGTTAACAGTTACCGTAACCGTGAAACTTGTGCCCGGACATG
>Ga0209099_1003485_pt1 | contig 12715 bp, 10 predicted proteins | sample AD_JPNHW2_MetaG_FD_184430 | JGI IMG/M metagenome (GOLD analysis project Ga0209099, IMG submission 184430) | Active sludge microbial communities of municipal wastewater-treating anaerobic digesters from Japan - AD_JPNHW2_MetaG (SPAdes) (version 2) | ecosystem: Engineered > Bioreactor > Anaerobic...
GCGATTTTACCCGACAGAGGAATTTCTGAAGCGTAGTGAAATGGGGTACTTCTGATAGATCAAGGATCTCCTGAACTCCCTCCATATCTCCGACGTCTTCAATGAATTCCCGATAGTGCTGGTTACGAAAATCTTTGAACAAAATCAGGATGAGCAACTGGTGTTGGGTGTAGATCTTCTTTGAAAATTTACAGGAATAGGGTTTGAGATGCGCGGACTTTACGATAGAAATGGCGGCTTGGATAAACCTGATATTCCGACTCGCTGATTTCTTAATTGTCTCCTGACTTTTTGAACACACATTCAGGTTAGGAGACAATGTACCTTAGATCTTTCGATCGTAGGTACAGCCCGTTTTTAAATTAGGATTTCGACAGAGCACAATATTTTAAAGGTTAATTTACCCAAATGCCGAATTAAAAAAGTCTCGGCAACGACCTAACAAGTAGTCCTTTAATTAAAGAGAGATTTTTGTTATGCGGGAACGTTTTATTGTTGAACTCCTGATTTCATATCCGGGACTCTTTTGAAGAGATATCGCAACAAATCTACTTCAGGACAAACGATGCAATAATTTTAATTTGATGTGTGCCACGCCATGAAATATCAGTTGCCCGCAAAAATTATCCGGTCGCGCCGCCGGACCATCTCGCTTGAGATTACAAAAGATGCGGCCCTGATAGTACGGGCGCCACTCCGGGCCACGGACACCCGTATCTTAGATTTGGTCCGTGAAAAGCAGGACTGGATCGAAAAGAAGATGGCTGAAATAAGAAGTCGTCCGGTCCCGCAAAAAAAAGAATTCGTCAATGGAGAGCCTTTCCTTTTTTTAGGGAAAACGTATTGCCTCGAAATATTATCCGGCAGCGATACCGGGATCTCTCTTGGTGAAAAACTGTACGTGGGCGAGCGACGGATGCCGGAGATCCGTAATCTCCTGCAGGACTGGTATGTACAGAAGGCAAAGGAGATTCTCCCGGCCCGGGTTGCCGGATATTCCGCAATTCTTGATTTCCGGCCAAAAAAGATCCGGATCTCAGATACCCGGCGGCGCTGGGCCTCGTGCAGTACATCAGGGACGCTCTCGTTCTGCTGGCGTCTTATCCTAGCCCCTCCCGAAGTGATCGATTACGTGATCGTTCACGAACTTGTCCACATGCGCCAGCCGGATCATTCGCCCCGGTTCTGGGAGAAAGTCCGGTCTGCAATGCCTGATTATGAGATCCATAAAGCCTGGCTGCGGGAAAATGAGCGGATGCTTGAGATATAACTGCCACGTGGATACAACCGGGCCAGCGTGATTATTTTCCGTAAATGTTCCGGCAGGACGACAAGCATCTCAATATACTCTACTGGTAAATGATAGTTCAGGAAGTATCCAAATGGCGCACGTGCTGGTATCACCGCTGAACTGGGGGCTTGGCCATGCTACGCGCGACATCCCGGTGATCCGGACACTGCTTGTGCATGGCCACGAGGTGACGATCGCTGCGTGCGGCAACGCCCTTTCGGTGCTCAGGAAGGAATTTCCAGACTGCCAATGGATCGAGTACCCGGATTACCCGATCCCCTTTGGTTCCGGGCATCTCTTTATCCCGAAGTTCTGCGCGACCCTGCCATTCCTGTTCCGGGCAACGGTACGGGAGCACGCGACCCTCGAGGCGATCCTGGCAAAAGACCGGTACGACCTTGTCATCAGCGACAACCGGCTGGGGGTTTACTCTTTTAAGGTCCCCTCGATCTTTGTTTCCCACCAGCTCCACTACCACCTGCCGCTCCTGTACTGGCCGTTGGAGTGCCTCGGGATCCTGATCAACCAGAACCTCCATGAGCGGTACGACCGCATCATCGTACCCGACAATCCCCCGGGTCCGCTCTCCCTTGCCGGCAAACTCTCCCGGCCTCAGACGGATGTGGCACGTGAACGGGTCTTCTTCTCGGGCATCCTGTCCGGCACCCGACAGATCGCGTGCTCGCAGGACCTCGATTATCTTGTGGTAATTTCAGGACCCGAGCCGCAGCGGACGTCTCTTGAAAAGACCATTCTTGCAAACTTAAAAAACCTCGACGGCTCCGGTGTCGTGCTGCTGGGCAGCCCGCAGAAGCCACGGGCATTGACCCGGACCGGGAACTGGACCTGCGTCTCGTATGTGTCCACGGAAGAGAAGGTTGAGTTGATGAACCGGGCGCAGTGCGTGATCTGCCGTTCGGGATACACGACCATGATGGAACTTGCCGAGCTCGGGAAGGACCGGGCGCTGTTGATCCCGACCCCTGGTCAGACCGAACAGGAGTACCTCTCGTGGTACTACGAGCAGAATGGCTGGTATCATTCGCAGGACCAGAATCGTCTGGATCTTAAAGACGACCTCGAGATGGCCCGGCGGTACCGGGGCTTCCCGGCGATGCCAAAGACCTCGGCAAACACCAGTCGGCTTTACGACGAGATACTGGCGGAGTACCTGGAATGAGGTACTGCCATGGATGACCTTGTGGTGTCTGGTGTCATTGCCTTCGTGATCTTTTATGCAGGCATTGTGCTTGTGGCGTACGGGATCCTCCGGCTGACGGCTATGATGGTACGGGCATTCCTTACCGGGAATTATCTTTTGATGGGCGGGATTGTTGCCTGCATTGCGATGGCAGTCTTGTTGTACGTGGCGATCGGGTTATGGCTGCGGAAGACCGGGATAATCTAAAAAGCGGTCCATGACCGGCCGGTACCGGGTCGCGTGATCCTGCTGAAAACGGGTTATGGACACACGGGTCGTACGGATCATCCCGGCACCCTGATACCGCTAACCAGAACCATCCGCAAAATACTCTTGCGAACCTGTTGTTGTCAGATATCAGGGAAAGCCGGTTTTATAATTTCTGCACGAGAATAGCACACAAACTCCGGCGGCCCGGAATTATCAAACCCCATTACTCTTTCCGAATTTCCCGAAAAATCCTCCTCACCGCCCCGTATCCCTGCGATACCGACTTCCCGATTCCAAGATAATCCGGTATCAGGAAATTTACCCGAAATTTTCCGGTAAATGTCATGACGCTGACACCTTTGAGCCGGTCTTTCTGGAAATGAAGATTCGTGTCACAGGTAACAGGAGCATAAACGTCATAATTCAGTGATTTTGAAAACGAGAGGATGGTATCGACTAATATCTTCTGTACAAATTCATCCCGTGCAGGTTTTCCCGTGAGCTTGTAGAACCTCTTGTAATTCTCCTGGGTGAGTGCATGCCACGGTGTGGCAAATTCATATGAGTGACTTGTATCCGAAAGTCCGAACTCTTCATCCCGGATGGAAATGTCGTGTTCGGCAATCCGGTACGTATCCGGGCCCAATTGTATTTCCTGTGATTCATCGGCGAGCTCTTTGAGGAACACAGCCCCTTCGTTGATGCCGATGACTGTGGGAAAATCCTTAATCATTTTAGACTGCACGACCGGATACCGATGGATAAATGTGTCATCATCCTGCCGGTGGAGTTCGGTATATTCAGTAAACCTCCTCGCAAAATACTCGCGCAGTTCCGGCGCAGAACCGTGGACCGGACGACTGGTGTCAAACGTCAGGGTGAGGGTGTGAAGGATCATATCATCAGGACTCCCCGGTCTTGGGGTATGAATCTGGTTTTAGGATTACATCAGATATAACGTTTCATTACATGAAATGGTGCGGATGATAAGACCCGCAATGAAAATGGTTTTGCAGTTTATTGTTGGTCCAGAGGGGCCCCCATCAGATTTTAATTATTTTGACAGGTTCACACATCTGGTTCCCCTCTGTCGGAAAATCCTAAACCCCCTCGTACTCCCGTACAGGTCATCTACGGTGCCGGAACGGCCCGTGGCATCCGTTCGCCAATCGCAACCACCGTGCCGTTTTTGATCTCCATCAATGTCACGGACTTATCCGGTACCTGCGACTGGTTCCGGTACGATATCGTGCCGGTGAGCCCATCGTACCCTTGTACGGCAGAGAGCCCTTCATGCAGGTCCGCTGATGACGGGGATTCAGTCATTGCCTGTGCCACGACGTTTACCGCATCGTACCCGAGCGCGGAAAAGGCATTCGGTTCCTCTCCGAACTCAGTATAATACCGCTTGATAAATGCATTCACGGCCTTGTCATTTGATGACGTGCTGATATCGGCATGGGTTGTATAATAGACCTGGTCTGCACCCGGCCCGATCGTGCTTGCAAGCTGAGGCGAATCAAGCGAGTCCCCGCCAATTATGGGGGCAGTGATCCCCGCTTCCCGCACCGCACGGATCACAGCTCCGCATTCCGCCGGCCCGCATGCGACAAACACGACATCGGGATGGGTAGTGCCAATCCCTGATTTGATACTGGCAGAGGAATATGTCGCCGCTCCACCCTCATACAGTACGCTACTGGTAATATTTCCCCCTCCCATAGTGAACCGTTCCGTAAAATACCGTGAGAGAAGGCGCGTATATTCCATCGAACGGTCCGTGATGACGGCAGCCGTTGTTGCGTGCAAATCGGACTCTGCAAATTCCGCTGCTGCTGCTGCCTGGGTGTTGTCCGCAAAACAGGAAAGGTAGAGATAGCCTGGCACCTGTGCCGGAAGGAGCGGTGAAGTCGCACCGGACGTAACAAAAACAACGCCGGACTTTGCTGCAACCTGTGCGGCCGGGAGCACCATATCTGAATCGCTCATACCAATCAGTACCTGCACGTGATCTTCGTTGATGAGCCGGGAAGCTGCCGCAGCGATCTCAGTCGTGTTTGTCCTGCCATCGTACAGGATCAGGTTGATGTTCCTGCCATCTATGCCGCCACGTTCGTTTACCTCCCACGCGGCAAGCCGTGCCCCCTGTGCGGAGGGAATATCAAGGGACGACTGTGACCCGTTCAGGTTGTAAATCGCACCGATGCGGATAGTATCGGAAGATTTTGAATTATCAGGGGTCGTAAGCACGATGACCGCAACTAAAATGGCGGCAAGGATCACGGCCCCGACAAGGACAAACAGGAGCCGTCCATCAGATTCAGTTTTCTGTGGCTGATTTTTCTTTTTCATGGATCTTTCCTCATCTCAAGTCTTCATGATCCTGGGCCGGGATCAGATAATGGCCTCTCGTTCCTACTATCCGTGGGAAGCGGCCTGCTTTAAGCCTGCCGGCTTTTACTTCTCTCATGCATAAAAAAAGAGAAAACTAAAAAAACAATTCGATATCGGATTATTGTTGCACATGACGATCCTTTCAGGGGTGGTCAAAAAAATGTCCGGATGTACCCTTTTTCAGGCAGGGGCCGTTTCACGTTCACTTGCAGTGGCAGACAGAACAGATCTCCGGCATCTCGCTTGGGATACCCTCCCACTCTTTCCTGCCCTGGCAGAGCACGCAGGCCCGGTCGCCAATGTCTGTACTGTCGGTTACCCGGTGCGTTACGACTATGCAGGGTATCTGTATCTTTTTTACAAACCGGCGCGTGAGATCCTTTACGGCCTGCGTACTCTCCACGTCAAGAGCGGTGAAAGGCTCGTCCATCATCAGGAGACCGGGTTCGATGACAAGGGCCCGGGCAAGCGCGACCCTCTGCTTCTGCCCGCCGGAAAGGTTCCCGGCTTTGACATCGGCAAGGTCTGCAATGTGCATACGGTCCATCCAGAGTGCGACGCGTTCTGCTATGACAGACCACCCGAGGTGCCGGGCGCGAAGGCCGAATGCAATGTTGTCGCGTACGGTCATGCAGGGAAATACGGCGGAGTTCTGGAGGACATACCCGATCCTGCGATCTTCGACCGGAACGTCGACATCATCTTTAGTCCTGCAGAGACACTGATTATTCAGGGTAATCATTGCGGTATCGGCCTCAATCAGGCCCGAGATAATATTGAGTGTGGTTGACTTGCCTGACCCGTTTCCTCCCATCAGGACCATAATCTCCCCGGGTTGCACGGTAAGTGCGAAATCAAGAGTAAAATCGCGGAGTCGTTTTACCATCACTGCTTCAAGCATGTCCCGCCTCCCTCTTCTGGATTATGCGAACTGCGATCATGATCGTAAACGAGATGATCACAAGCAGGATCGAGATCGTCAGCCCGACATTGACATTGCCCTGCATGCCCACGTACACCGCGAGCGGCATGGTCTGGGTCACCCCGGGCAGGTTGCCGGCAAACATGATCGTCGCGCCAAACTCCCCGAGCGCCCGGCCAAAGGTCATGACCGCGCCTGAAATAAGGCCGCTTGCCGTCATGGGGAGGGTGACAAGTGTCAGGGTCCGCAGCGACGAGGCCCCAAGCGTCCGTGCCGTTTGCTCGTAGGCCGGGTCCAGCTGTTCAAAGAGCGACTTTGCCTGGCGGAGATAGAACGGGGATGCGACAAAGATCTGCGCCATGATCACCGCAAGCGTGGTAAAGGCAAGCGGGATCCCGAGCATGTTGAAGTATTTGCCAAGAAGCCCGACCCGGCCATAAAGGACGAGAAGTGCGACACCAGCGACAGCCGGTGGAAGGACAAGCGGGAGATCGATAAGGGTATCCACGACAACTTTTCCCGGGTATGAGTACCGGCAGTGGTAATAGGCAAACGGCGTCCCGACAAGGATAACCACGGCAAGGGTGATACATGTCGTAAAAAGGCTCAGCCAGAGTGCACTTATCACCTCAGGGTCGTGGATGGTGGCAAAAAACAGGTCCGGCGAGATCCGGATGAAGAGTGCGAGAATCGGCAGGGCAAGGTACAGCGTAACCCCAACGATCAGGATACCTGCGGCAAGATATGTAAGGTTGCGTCGGTATTTTTTTGGCCGGAACCGTTTTGGTATCATGTGTCCGCGCTTCTTTTCCGGCAGGTCTGCCGGCCGGCCCGGCTCATATTAAAAAAAAGTTATGATTTTTTAAAGATTTATGGGGAGGTAAATCCGTACTGCGCAAGGATCTGCTGGCCGGCTGAGGAGAGCATGAACTGCTCGAATTCGGCTGCGACAGCCTTGTTGGAGCTCCCCTTGAGGATCCCTATCGTGTAGGTCTGGAGATAGTTGTCCTTCTTTGGGATGGTGATGGACTGGTACGTTCCTTTTGCCGCTGCGGTTGCCGTGGACTGGTACACAAATCCTGCATCAACTTCGCCAAGGGACACCTTGGTCGCAACGGAGGGCTCGGAAGTCTCATAGGTCACGACGTTCTTATTCACTGCCGTCTTCCAGGTCTGACCATAAGTGGAGTTTGCACTGTTGTTTATGACCGCAGCTGTCGCGGTACCGACCGGGACGGTGCTTGCTGCCATAGCAATCTTCACACCCGGTTTTGCAAGGTCAGAGAGAGACTTGATGTTCGCCGGGTTGGATGCGGGCAGGATGACAATCACGTAGTTTGTCGTCAGCGTCTTTACCGAGTCGTTGACAAAGTAGTTCTCGCTCTTGAGGGTGTTTGTGTAGGCGTTGCTTGCCGAGATAAAGACATCCGCGTAAGCACCAGCTTCAACCTGGGTCTTTAAGGCCTGGGTCCCGTCAAGGTTAAAGACAACCTTGTGGCCGGGGTAAGCTGCGGTAAAAGCCGATCCAATTGACGGGGAGGCACCGGATAACGATGCTGCGGTATACGCGACAAGATTGCCTTGCGTTGCTGTGTAGGTCGGGGCCGGTGTCGCGGTCGTTACAACCTTGGTCGGGACAGCGGTTGTGGCTGTTGCTACAGGTGTGGCTACCGTGGTTACCGGTACAGTAGTTGCAACGGTGGTGGCCGGAGTACTTGTCGTACTCTGCGTGCAGCCGGCAAAGAGTGCCGATACAAGCAGGAGTCCAAAAACCATACTGATGAGGGCAAGTTTAGATGGTGTCAGTGTTTTTTTCATGACTTCACAATCCTCTGAATTAATTTTTCCAGATATACTTTTACCGGAGACTAATTAAGAATTTTGTTTTATTTTTTCGACAAAGATACTATTTGTAGTTACCTTGACCAGCCGGGTTAACGTAAAATAATACGGCGATATTATGGAGATGTGAGTGTTCCGGGCCCCTGAACGTGGCAAATAATCCTTTTTAATAGATCATTGTTAAACAATTTTAATTTATTTTTACAAAAAATAAGTACAATCCTAATACTTATATGCAAATACCGCCCAGAATTATCTAGAAAAATACAAGGAACCACGTGTGCCAGATCCGGTTTTTACTGGCATTTGGTCCCTTTTTCATTGAACCCAAAACAGGCCGCTCCACGAACCGGAAATTTTTTCGGTCATTTCTGGAGTGCTATAACGTGAGGAGGATCCCGTCATGATCACCCGGCATCATATGGCACTTGCCCTGATGTGCGCTCTTATTCTCTGTAGCGCCTTCTTTCTGTCAAACCCGCTCATGATGGCACTCGTCATCGCCGGTACCTGCATAGGTGTACTTTTACCGGACATCCAAATGACCCGGCCAAAACATCATACCCTCCGCACGGTTGCCTGGATAATCGTGCAGTTTCCCCGGAGAATCTACGCGCCGGCCCTGTGCCGGATCTATTCTCACACCCGTTATCCAGTTACAGATCCCGCGGATAAAAGGCTGATCCACTCAATTCCCGGTGTCTTGTTTGTGTATGCGTGCACGTGTGTACTCCTGTTTATCCCGTCATATGCAACCGGCAATGTCCTCATTACCCGATCGGCCGCTGCATTTCTTGGTGGTGTAATTCTGGGCATGGGACTCCACCTGGTCGAAGATCTCTGCACCAGAAAAGGTATTTTCCCGTTCTTCCCGTTCAGCCCCTGGATGGTTTCCGGTTCCATCCGTCCCTGCGACAAGACCGATCCCCGGATCGCCCAGTACCATATCCAGCACTGTACGGTGCTTCTCGTCTTTTTCGGCCTCGATAACCTGGGGATTCTTGTACCCGAACTCTTTTTGCCGCTTAGTATTGCCGGTCTTGGCATCTGCCTTGGTACCATGGTGTACTTTTCGGAAATCTCGATACGGTGTGATCCCGAATCGACAGGTGACGTGAAGATACCCACCCCTGCAAAAAGTACCTGAATAATTAACGATAACTAAAAAAAGTACGGGCCCATCTAATTTTTACAACGTTTACTTCAATAAAAAAGACGGATCATCCGGGTCGCTCACTCTTTTGGCCGGTATCCCTTTGTAAAGGCAAGCGTAACGAGCTCTTCCAGTTGCGCTTCCTGCCGTCCTGTTATCCTCCGTCCTTTCTGGAGCAGCCGTCCGAGCTTGACGATCTTAATCCGGTCCGCGTGAGTAAGTGCATCTGTATTGTGCGCCCATTTCATGAGATCGAACCACTGCTGGCGGCTGAATGCCGGACTGATTGTTTCTGGTACCTGATCGCCACCTGAGGTAGGTTCACCACCGGTTTCACCCGTCTCATCATCACCGGTTTTTTCGCCAGCTGCAGTATTCCCTGCTTCTTCAGATTCACCAGCATCCGGTTCAATGCTGTCATCCCCGGGTGTATCTGTTTCATTATTCACGTCAGGTTCGAAAAGATCCCTTTCTCCCACATCACTCAAAGCAGCAGAGACCGGGGTTGCGTCCGGTAAATCGCTGACATCTAGGTCTTTGGACTCTTCAAAGAGATCTTCCACACTCTGGATCCTGACCTGCGACGCATCAGTTTCTGCGGCAGTTTCGGTCCTTTTCAAATGTGCAAGCGTCGGCTGCTGTACTGGCACCGGGAAATTTATCTCTTTACGGGAAAGTGCCTGTGGCCCATGCATGATCACGGCGGGAAGGTCCGGCCCTTTTGCGACCATCGCATGGTTTTGTACCGGAATTTCTTCTATTGTTGCAGGTATGATCCGGGTGCTTTTCCTGAGGGCTGCAAGGGCGTCTTTTGCCACTGCACACTCCTCTTGTGCCGCATGACGCTCTTCTTTTTCTGCTGCAAGTGCAGCGTCGGCTTCCTCGATCTCTGTCGAGAGGGCCCGGAGTGCCGCCTCTTTTGTTGCCTGCTCCCGCTCGGCATTGCGGAGCTGTTCCTCAAGCGATCGCTGCCGGTCAAGTGCTATTTTGAGATCGTCCATGAATTTTTTAAGATTGGCTTCATGGCGCGCGTCTTCTGTTGCCTTTGTATCCGTTATGGTCCGCAGTTGTTGTTCCACCTGCTCCTTGTCATGGGTCACACGTACGAGCGTCTCCTCTGCCGTGCGATGTGCCTTGCGCTCATCAGTGAGATTATCAGAAAGGTCCTGGACCTTTGCGAGCAATTCACGTTCCTTTGCGGCGGACTGCTCACTTCTGGCATTTACGGTTTGCTCGATATTTCCTTTCGCGAGTGTTACCTCCGAGAGTTTCTCTTCAGCTGTGCGACGCGCCTCACGCTCATCAGTGAGATTGTCCGAAAGGTCCCGGATTTTTGCAAGCAGTTCGCGCTCTTTTGCGGCGGACTGTTCAGTTCTGGCATTTACAGTTTGCTCGATGTTCCCTTTCGCGAGTGTTACTTCCGAGAGTTTCTCTTCAGCTGTGCGACGTGCCTCGCGCTCTGATGTGAGATTGTCCGAAAGGTCCTGAACTTTAGCGAGCAGTTCGCGCTCCTTTGCGGCGGCCTGTTCACTTCTGGCATCTACGATTTTCTCGATATTCCCTTTCGCGAGTGATACCTCAGAGAGTTTCTTTTCGGCATCCTGACGCACCCGCCGCTCGGTCTCCAGTTCTTCCCGGATCTGCTCCAGCTCGGACGCAGCTGAGCGGGCCTGTTTGTCAGACTGTGCCTTATCGAGTACAGCAGAGGTCAGCTCGTCGCTGAGACTCTTATGCGCAGCAGCTGTGGCATCCCGCTCCTGTTCTGCACTCTTCAGATTGGCCCGGGTTTTCTCCAGGTCCTGCCGGAGTGCACCGAGACTCGTGTTGAGTGCCTGTACCTCGCTGTCCTTTGTCTCCGCAATCTCTTTTACGCTCGTTTCCGCGCCGGCACGCAGGCGTTTTTCCTCTTCAAGTGAGGCGACAGTAGTATCGAGTTGCTCTTTTAATACCAGTAGTTCACCCGCGATCTGTTCCTTTGCCGAGGTTATACGCACGAGGTCAGCTTCAAGTGTCGCGCTCTTCTGGCGCTCGGCGCCTACCGATTCTGTGAGCGCGTCGTACTTTTGTTGGAGCGTGTCATGATGCTCCATGAGCGTCCCTTTTTCAGCGACAAAACCCGCCTCTTTTTTTGCCGCCTCCTGCGCGAGTTCGCTGTACTGTTGCTCGGCACGGGTCCGGCGCTCTTTTTCTGCGGCCAGTTCATCCGTGAGCCGCAGGCATTCCTGTGACTGCTGCTTTGCCTTTTCGGTGATGTCCTCTACCATCTGCCGGAGATCCTGCTCGGACCGGCCTTTCTCTAAAAGGACGGATTTGACTTCCATCTCTGAAGCCTCTGCCCGGTTCTTCTCGCCAGCGAGGTCACTTTTGAGCTGCTCGATCTCCATTGAGCGGGTGCCAAGCGCCCTTTTTAATTCTTCATAGTCCTGCGTGAGCCCGGTAAGTTGTGTCTCCAGCGCCTCCCGGTGACCGGAGACCTCTGCGAGTTCTTTTTTTGCCGCCGTCAGATCAACGCGGGTCTGTTCGAGATCCCGGTTCAGGGTCTCTGCATCGCCGCGAAGGGCATGTTCGAGTTCATCCTTTTCAGTCCCTAGCGTACGGATTGTGTCTTCTGCTTCTGCAAACCGGGCACGGGTTGTTTCCAGTTCCTGCGTGAGTGTGGCCAGTTCTGCCTTTGTCCCGGTAACGACCGTCTCGCGCTCTTCAAGACGGGAGCGCAGTGCATCTCCCTCTTTTTTTTGCCCGGCCAGTGCGTTTCTCGCAGTTTCCAGATCCCGGGCCTGCCCGGTTGAGATCGTCTGAATTCGGGCAATTTCCGTGCCAAGTTCGCTGGTCCGCTCTACCACCCGGCGTTCGAGCGTGGATTTCAGGCCGTCAAGCGCTCTCTGTGTCTGTCCCAGTTCTGCGGCCCGGCCGACTGCCATCTCAAATGAGGAGAGTAAGAATTCCAAAAGTTTCCTGCGATCTGCCGTGATCACATAATCGCGGTCTTCGTGATGTATCTTGAACTGCGTTCTGATTTTCTCCGGATCCGGTTTTTCGACCGGGGACGTGAGCATCAGATCGACAAGTGAGAGAAGATAGGGGGGATCATACGGACGCGCGATAAAGTTGTCTGCATTGCTGTCAAGAACGATTAAGAGGTCGCCAAGGCTTGCGACTCCGGTGACGAGGAGCACGGGGATCTTCCAGAGATCATCATCCGTTTTTATCTCCCGGCAGACATTATAACCGTCCAGTTCCGGGCTGGTGGTGTCGCAGATGAGAAGGTTGGGTTTTCCTGCCCGGATACTCTCAAGCAGGTCCGTGCTTTCGGTAAAAAGAGTGATCCGGTACCCCTGGGGGGTCAGCTGCCCGATTAGCTGCTGGGAATCCCGGTCATCTTTACAGAGAATGAAGATATCGATGGCACTCTCTCCACCATGGATGTCTTCATCTGTACCTGATGGTTCAGAATTCGTCTCCATTGCTCTCTAACAGAATTAAAAGGCCTAATATTATATCTATGTTTATATCGCCTGCAGTTACCCGAACCGCCGGCTGCACGCATGGGCACCGTGCGTTATTTTCTTGATTTTTGGCTCCTCGCTATTTCATGTGGGTAAATTGAACTCCAGTTTTCCGAGTCTTAGGTAGATCATGGCGATGAAATATTTCAGGGATCTAAACCCGCGTGCAGCAGTTTTTGTAGATTGGATAAGGCCA
>Ga0209099_1003488_pt1 | contig 12712 bp, 11 predicted proteins | sample AD_JPNHW2_MetaG_FD_184430 | JGI IMG/M metagenome (GOLD analysis project Ga0209099, IMG submission 184430) | Active sludge microbial communities of municipal wastewater-treating anaerobic digesters from Japan - AD_JPNHW2_MetaG (SPAdes) (version 2) | ecosystem: Engineered > Bioreactor > Anaerobic...
CCATTGCCCATCGCACCGGCATTAATTACCAACTGACAAGCCTCGGGAATCGTCATAAAGAATCGGGTAATATCAGGGTCTGTAACCATAACCGGTCCGCCATTTTCAATTTGTTTTTTAAAGACGGGAATAACTGAACCATTGGTACCCAACACATTACCAAAACGGGTTGTAATAAACTTGGTCGTATTTTGGTGAGCATTTAAGGATTGAACATAAATCTCGGCAATACGCTTGGAGGCCCCCATCACGTTGGTCGGATTGACAGCTTTGTCGGTTGAAACCATGACAAATTTTTGCACGCCACACTGAACAGCCAAATCTGCCAAGCACTTTGTTCCTTCAACATTCGTTTTGATAGAAGCACCAACATTTTCTTCCATCAACGGGACATGTTTGTAAGCCGCAGCATGATAAATGATGGAGGGTTTATTTCTGCTGATGATTTCTTCCATTTGAATTTTGTCGAAAACGCTGGCAATTTCAATTTCGATATCCTTCAAACCATTCGTAGAAAAACACTCATTACGCAAATAGAAAACCGGTGTTTCGGCATTATCGACCAATATTAATTTTTTATAATTATAGTTCAAGACCTGCCGCACAATTTCGCTACCAATAGAGCCGGCAGCACCGGTAATCATAATCGTTTTCCCGTTCAAATCTTTGTTAATCAAATCTTTATCTAAAACAATCTCGCCTCTTTCCAATAAATCTTCAATTTTTACTTTTTTAATCTGCTTAAAACTCAACTCCCCGTTAATCCATTTTTTTACCGGTGGCACCACCAAAACTTTTACGTTGTATTGTAGTGCAATTTCGGTTACTTCATTTGTTTTTTCTGGTGAGAAATTTTGAATGGCGATAATTAAAAAAGATATATTATTGTCTTTTAAATATGATGATAATTTCTGATAATCAATAACTTGTACATTCTCTACTTGTTTGCCGATTTTCGTTTTGTCGTTATCAAAAAAGGCAGACACTTTATACTTGCTTTGGGCGTCTCTATCTAATGCACGTTTGGTGGTAATTCCGGCTTCGCCTGCCCCTATAATGACAATGTCTCGTCGAAATTTTGCCGGATTAACGGTTTCTAAGTATAAGATTTTAAATGAAATACGATAAAAAAGCATCAACACCAAGGTAATAAAAAACTCCATCGTCAAAATGGAATGAGGTATTAAGAATGTATGATGTATAAAGTAAGAAAAAATATTGATTACTTCTAAGCAAAGTGCAGCCGAAAAACAAGAAAGAAATATTCGGGCAATATCTTTGGTATTCGTATAGCGCACAACGATTTTATAACTTTTAAAAACAAAAAAGAAAATTATCTGCACGCCAACTATCACGATAGGGAAAAACAGATAGTCAAACAATTGAAAATGAGTCTGACTAAAAATGGCAAAATTGTCACGGAGAATAACCGAGATGACGGAAGCCACAAGCACACAAACTACATCAACGCCCAATACCCACCAACTGGGGACAATATGAAGTGCCTTAATGAACTTTTTCATACTTTAAAATTTAAGGGTGCAAAATTACGAAATAATATCCAACTTTATGCCATCATAAAGTCATTTTATGCATGAAAAAACAAATCTTTCTATTTTGTTGAATACACTGATTATCAATGATAAACAAAATGGCAACGAAAAAAAATACAAGAACTCCCATTTATCTTTTTCCGATACTCCGCTGTTCAATATAGCGTTGAACATCATCTTTATAAGTGGCACTTACAGGCAAAACGATGCCATCAGACAAAACGAGTTCCGTCCGCCGGAATATCTTAATATACTCTAAAGCAACTACATACGAGCGATGTACCCGCATAAAACGATGTGGTGGAAGAGCTTCTAAAATTAATTTCAAACTTAAAAATGGCATTAACGACTTGCCATCGACCAAATGGATGCGAATATACTCACTCATTCCCTCAATGTATAATATTTTATCAAAAAACACCTTTACCGTTTGATTGTCGGAACGAAGAAAAATATAAGAATCAGGGGTAACGGTGATAACCCCATTTTGTGCATGATTTTTCCACTCATAATACTGTTTTACCTTCAGCGCAACTTTCAGAAAATCCTGATAACCATAGGGTTTGAGCAAGTAATCAATCGCATCAATTCGATAGCTTTCAACGGCATATTCTTCGTATGCGGTAGAAAAAACGATGAGTGGCGGGTTTTGCAATGATTTGACGAAATTCATGCCATTGCAATCCGGCATGTTAATATCGGTAAAAACAACATCAACTTCTTGATTTTCAATTATTTCTGCAGCATCTAACGATCTATGACATGCCTTGAGCAGATGCAAAAATGGCGTTTTTTTGACGTAACTTTCAATTTGTCGCAAAGCTAACGGCTCATCATCAATGACAATACAATTAATCATGAGACAGGGATTTTAAGCTCAACCTGATACTCGGTAGCAGTTTCATTGACACGAAAAACGTATTGATGCGGATAAAGAATATCCAAGCGTTTCGTATTGATGTCCAATCCGTAGCCATTTTCCTTAGGTTCTGCATTTTGCTGCGTCGGTTTGCTATTTTTTACATGACAGATGACGAAATGGTCATCCATCAATATTTCGCAAAAAATAAAAGAACGCTCAACGTAAGAGACACCATGTTTAAAGCTATTTTCTACCAAATTGATAAATAGAGCGGGCGGTATGAGTATCCTGGGGATACGATTGGGATAAAGAAAAGTAATATCTACTTTGTCGATGTAACGTTTTCGCATTAAATCGAAATAATTTTGGAGAAAGTCGATTTCTTTGTATAATTCAACTTTTTCTTGATTGGTATCATACAGCATATATCGCATCATTTTCGACAATATACGCACGGAAGTTTGGGCGGCTTCGCCGTCGATGTCGATAAGAGCGTGAATATTATTGAGGCTGTTCATTAGGAAGTGCGGATTGAGCTGATATTTCAGTAATTTAAGTTCGGCTTCCACTTTCAGTCGTTCCATCTCTTTCTTCTCATTTTCGGTTTGTATCATTTTGAGAATGAACTTCATAGTGGTAAAAAAAGCGAAAACGGAAAGTCCAAAAATTGCAAAGACGAAAAAGGGCGGTTTGCGGCGCGGTGGCGGAGGCGCGGACGGAAAGCCGGGTCGCTCGCCACTGAACTGAGTAAGAATAGCGGCACCGGACAGAGTATCACTGTCAATCATTTCCACTAATTGCGCCTGCTCACGACCATTTAAGATTAAAAGCGACGACTGGTCCATAGGATCTCCCATATCCTCTTTTCTTCCACCTTCGTGTGATGATGGAAGATATGGTGTAATGAAAAAATACCAAATCACGGTGACGACTAATACGCAAGAGATGGATAAAATCAAGTATTGCGTTAATCTATTATTCTTCAAGTAACGCGGAAACAGCCATAACTCAATGGATAAATAGATAAGCAAAAACGGAATCAGGTGAAGTGCCCCCTTTGCATCAAACGACCACTGACTGGCATTGGGTTCTTTGTCGAAAATAAAAAATAACAAGATGATAAGTCCGAAACAAACACTTATCGATGTAGATAGAATGGATTGAAGATTATCGTTTTTCTTCATTAATGTTTAAATGTGTATGCAATGCCGATGTAATAAACATTAGCAGGGTCTTTAACTTGAATATCGTTGTCGGCGCGAAAATAAACATCAAGGAAATTATTTTTATCGAATCGGTAACTAACCCCCAGAATAGTACGGAATGCATCTACAAAATTGGCACCCGGTTGATATAATCTCAAAAAAAATTCGGTAGAAGCATAAATCTCAACCGGTTTTTCAAAAAACTCGTAGCTTAATTCCAAACGGTTTCTCAGATACGTTTTGGGATTAAAGCGATGGTCTTGGTGTGTTTCTTCATAGATGGTGGTCTGCCCGCGCAAACGATAACTGATTTTAAACTGTTTTATTTTTTCGGTATAGGTCAGGGATAGATTAAAACGGTAGCGATTTTCAAAGAAATCAATTTCATTTTTTAATAAATAATCAAGAGTGCCCGCCGCTTTCAGCCGTTTTTTCAAAAAAGTAAAATCAAAACCGGTGGATGATTTCAGGCGGTCAAAAGAGGTAAAGTTTGCACCTAATTGTCCTTCGCCGGCTAAGGAATAATTCCAAGCCTTATTAATCTCCTTTACATAATTGACTCTTATAACTGCTCCAAAATCAGTTGTTTGCGAATAAGAGACGAAAGAAATCGACAAACAAACTAAAAGAGACGCAAACCTTAAAAATCGGTATTTATTTATCATAAGTATCAATTAGTAAACTAATAAACGATAGATGCAGTACATTATTTTGAATAAAGAAGAGTTATTTCGTAAAATCTCTGTATTTTACCATCGTATCAATGGAATTAATTTCGTCATTAAAAGGTTCATAATAGACTTTAATGTAGGCAACATCACGCAGAAAGTCGATGTGTCCCACTTCCATTTTCAGAATGTTCAAGCCTGTTCTTTCTTTTAAATCGGCGAGGAGTTCAGCTTCGCGACCATGTTTGACGAGGTCAATTTTTTCGTACAGAATAATCTTGGCTGCGCGGTGTTTTAAAGCCTTATTGCCATCAAAAACCCAGACCACAATTATAAATAAAATATTGATAATCAATAAATTAATATAACCATGTGTCATTGCCAATCCGTTGATGACAGAAATGCCAATGGTAACGAAAAGGTAGGTCATTTCGCGAATGGGGACGGTTTCGGTTCGATAGCGTATCATTCCAAAAATAGCAAAAAGACCGAGTGCAAATCCCATCGCCAAATTGACATTATTGAGTAAGAACATTAAGAGAAAAACAGTGGTACTGAACAAGATAAATGTGAAATAATAATCTTTTCGTTTGCTTTTGCGATAATAGAAGAAATGAACGATTATCCAACAAACCAATAAGTTGAAAGCAAAAAGAATGAGCAGCGAGCGCAAACTGTCCATTTGAATAAGCGGGATGCCGAGTATATCGTTCGGCGAGGCAATTTCTTGAAACGATTGTGACCCAAACTCGCGGGCGATGTCAGGGTCAAACATTTCGCCGGATTGAATGGGAACGGAATCGGCAGCTTGTGCGCCAAATTCACGCGCAATATCCGCATCAAAATTTACGTCATCAGGTATCATAATTCGGAATTTTTATGGTTGCTTTTAATTAATTTATTGATATAATAAATTTTACATTTATATCGGTTTTGTTTAACGGTAGGATTGGTCAAAATGGTTCCCAAACAATATTTGCTGATTCGATAAGCGGGGATTCTCATTTCCAACAAAACGTTTTTAAAATAAGAAGGACAAAAACCATCTTGTTTTAATTCGATGATGATTAACGGCGGTATGTCTGCCGACAGATGCGTAGCGCGGTTCGAGAATCTAAGACTACCGTCAATGGTTAAACGCTCTGTCCGTTGGTCATTTACCAAGGTAATTCTTTCAAATTGGTTTTCTACCTGTGGCGTTAATTGGTCGGTGTTATACCTTAGATACTGACGAATAAAATCGGTAATATTGGGAAAAGATAGAATACTGCCATACTGTTCGGTTGCGATTTCAATGCGTTTCTTTTTTGTTCTTTTTTTATTGTTTTTATTTTTAATTTCGCAAAAAGCGAGTTGGGAATCGCAATAAATGCGGGTTCTGATTTTTTGTCGGGTTAGTTGTCCGTCTTGATGAGCAATATACATTTTGACATCGGGCGTATCATAATAAAGTGTTTGATAATGAGTAATTTGTCTTCCATCTATGGTTTGAACGAGATAATGTTGCTGTAATTGTTGCAAAATTTCGGGGAGTTTGTCGATAGTAGTTATGTATTTGGTATCCACGCGGTTCATCAGTTTAACCGTTTTCATTTCTTCCAATGAGATGGGACGAAATCGGCTCAAAAGAGAGGATACATTTTGCCACATATCAGCCATGATTAATTGGCAAAAATATATTCAAATTCCTTGGAAGACTCCAATTTACCGGAGGGAAGGTAATTGTACTGTTTTTTCTTACTCCCGTCGGTATAATAATCAAATTTACGGATTCGCAACACTTTATTGCGACCATCATATTCCACTTCTTTCACGCATTTACCGGAAGCATCATATTCGTAAGTAATTTTGCTTTTCTGCCCGTAGTTTGCATACTCTATTTCCTCGGTTTTGAATCCTTGGGCGTTATATTTGGTAATATGGTCTAAAAAACGGGTTTGAGTAGCTGCGTTGGTATTCCATTCTTTTACAGTAAGATTTTTTCGTTTTTCTCTTTTTTCTTCGTTTGTTTGTGCCAACAAACTTAGACAAGTCATCGACAAAAAGGCGAGCAATAATATTTTAGTTTTCATTTTACACATTGATTGTTACAGTAAAAAGTCCTAAGTCGTAAATCTGACCGGCTTCCGTGACCGTGATAGTTTTGGAAATTTTGCTTGGAACTTCATTATTATCTTCCGTAAAAGTAAAGACTTCATAATCTCCCGGGAGTAATTCCTGGAAATAGAAGTAACCGTCGTTGCCAACTCTCACGTCATCAAAATGGTAAGGTTCGCCGACTTTTTGGATATACACACGATGTTCATACGCCCAGCCTGTGCCACGCGCATCGCCATTATGGATATAATTTGCCCAAATTTGTCCTTTCACGATAGAGGTTCCATAAGCTTTTCCCTCGTGAATATATATAGTTGGGGCTGTTTTCGTTTCACTTCGCCCGATTTCAACGGTTTGAGAAACGGCAATTTTTTCTCCGGAAGGTAGTATGGAATAAGCAAAAACAGTATAGGTGCCTTTTTTCAAATATTGAAAGCGATAATTCCCACTTGGATCGGTTTCGACATCATCGCCATAGAAAGTTTCATTGCCATATACAATAAAAACATCAACTTTTGCAGCAGCGACGGTATCGGTATTTAAAGCATAATCATCTTTCGGGTGTTGAATTAATTGGATGTTTCCTTCGATGATTCCGGTACCACCCTCCCCTTCGCCCTTATTGCAAGCGGTCAGCAAGGAGGCAATGAAAAGCAGGACAACAAGATTCAGATATTTTTTTTTCATATTGATGAGAATTATTGAACAGTGGTGACGACAGAATTAGAGACAGTAAATGATTTGGACGAGCCACCGGAAAAAGTGGCGTTAGTATAATAGCCGTGAAAGTTGGTACCGCCTGAGATAGTACCGCCGTATTTCAAGGTATAAGAGCCTGATAGCAAAGCGGAGTCAGTGTAGAGCATAATCATTCCTGTGCCGCCGCCACCCGGGAAGCCGCCGCCACCGCCACTCAACACGGGTAACTGCATGGTAAGAATAGGCGTATTATCAGAGTTATAAATACAAATGGCATTACCGGACGTAGCATTATACTTAATGGCTTTTTGAGTACTTCCTGAAGTCGGACTACTGGTAGCACCACCGGTTCCCACAATAATACCGCCGGAAATTTGGAAGGTATTTTGATCACAATCGAACCCTTCTTCCGGTGCAGCGGAACCGGCAGAAATTGAAAGCCCGCCATTGATGTACATTTGACCGTTGCAATCAATTCCGTCATTTCCCGATGATGCGGCATAAGTCATTCCCCCATTGATAGTTAATTTGTTGGCAGCATTGATGGCATCATCCTTTGCAGAGGTTATTTCCAACAAACCACCATTGATGGTTAATTCATTTTTGCTTTCAATACCCTCGCCGCCCTCATTAGTTTGGGTGCAAGTAACGGTAATGATACCGCTGTTGATGGTTAAGTTTCCCAGACTTTTGATGGCTTTCGGATTGGCATAATCGCCGGATTCACCACCGGGAGGGAAGCCGCCACCACCGCCCGAACTTACCTGAAAACGCTCGCCGGAAGTTGTTACCGTCAGCACTAAATCTTCATTGGCTGCATTTGCAACGCCAATAGTCAAAGTCCCGTCACAAGTAATGCCTTTTCCGCCAGAACCGCTGCTTCCGCATGTGATATTCCCCGCATTGATGATAATATTGCCGTCACTTTTGATGCAGGCAGAACTATATGAATCTGTTGTATTGGAAGAATTGGTGTATGTAGTCCCTGTTCCGGCAGTAGTGATGTCAGTTGTTCCGCCATTGATGGTGATCAAACCATCTGCCGAAATACCTTTTCCGCCGTTATTGCTATTAGGACAACGAATGGTCAAGTTTGTCCCATCATTGATCGTTACAGTATTATCGCTTTTGATAGCCGAACAATAGGAAGGTTCATAGCCGGTAGTAAGCTGATTCAGGACAGTTGCACCGGAAGCGGTAATGTTGATATTGCCGCCGCTCAGAACAACGGATTGACCGGATTTGAGTCCCTTGGCTTGTGCGCCGGAAACTGTCAGGGTAACGGTTCCCCCACTTATGGTGAGAATACTGTCGCATTTCATTGATTTCCCGTCATTTTGCGGAGTATTAATCGTGACATTGCCATTGATTATTTCAATAAATCCGGTGTCACCATCAATGCCGGCACTATTGGCAGTTATATTCAATGTACCGCTGTACATTTGAAAATAATCGGCATGAAGTCCGTCGCTCGTGGCTTGCGTAACATCAATCGTTCCACTCAGAATTCGGATATAATCGTTACTAAAAATCCCGTGTCTGGCAATACCCGCAATATTGAGCGTGCCACTGCCGGAAAAGAGGAGCTGTCCGTTGCTGTCGAAAGCAGCTTTATCGCTGCTGCCAGTGCCATCGGTGAGTGAGCTAACCGTATTATCATCTAATACGACAGAGACCTTCACATCTAAAGGAATTTTGACAGCAGCACCGGTGGGATTGGTGATGCTTACGCCACTGAATATCAAGTTGATACGCTCATCACTGTTCAAAACTAAGCTCCCATCTGATGTAGTGCCGGATAGATGATAAGTAATATCTTGAATGCCAGAATTGGCATTGACGGTTACGTCAGCACCCGTGGTGGCGATATTAACGCCTTGATTGGCTAACGGGTTGATGACGGTTACGGAATTACCATTATAAATAATGTAAATAATTCGCGAAGTATCCGGCGGAACCTCACCCGTCAAAAACGTAATACTGTCGATTCCAACAACGGGAAACTGAAATAAATCATCGCCGATGTTATTGTGTACGATAGAAATATTATTAGAAAAATTAATGCTATCCACATTTTCAATTAACTTATTATAAATAACATTACTACCGGAATAAAATAAAACTCTTTCTTGCGCTACAAGCGAAAAAGTGGTAAAAAAACAGACCAAAAGAATGATTATTTTTTTCATAATTTGCTAAATTTATGAGTTTGTTCATTGATTTTAATGATATAAATACCTTTCGACAAACTACTTACATCGATAGATTCGGAAGTGTTGGTTTGTACTTGTTGCAATAATTGTCCGCTCATACTATAAATGGCAACGTTCACATTTTGAAGCTGTTCGGAGGCAAAAAAAAGTTTATCGGACGTTGGATTGGGATAAATCAGCAAAGAACCGGCAACGGAATAGTTTTCGATGCTGTTGCCCGCTTGCAAAGTAATTTTACGAATTGATGAAACGGCTATGGAGTTGACATTTCCGTTTCCCTCGTCAATTATGATATTTCCGTTTTGAAAATAAAACTTTCCCGCATTGGTCAGCGTAAATTGTTGCTCGGAATCGTCCCATAATTTGACAGTTGCACCGGTAGTTTGTGCAAACGATTGATTTGCAAATAATAACGTGAAAAATGCAAATCCAAAGATGATAATAAATTTTTTCATAAAACCATAAAATAATATTGGCGGCAAAAGTAAATAAAATAATTTGCGGCAAATATTATATTCAGTTAATCAAAAAAATAATTCAGTCAAAAAAATTGCAATAATTTTTATTTGACGGAATGACTTGTATGAAAGGGTTTTACTCTTACAACAAAAAGGATAAGTATCGCAATAGTTACCAAGGCACCTAACGAATAAGCTAAGAAGTGATTGAAACCGAAGCCTTCTTTTTCGGCGATAAAGATAAAGGAGGAGCACACCATTGTCATAAAAATGGCAGGCAAAAGTGTAATCCAGAAGCATTTTTTTTCTTTGACCAAATAAACGGTAACTGCCCAAAGTGTAACGGCAGCCAATAGTTGGTTTGCCCACGCGAAATAACGCCAGATAATATCAAATCCGTTTTGATTGGTTACGCTAAAAATCAAGACCCCGATTCCGGCAGCGAAAAGAGGAATCGCAATGAAGAGTCTGTTTTTGATTGGTTTTTGGTCATAGTGCATAAAGTCGGCGACTATCAATCGGGCAGAGCGAAAGGCGGTATCGCCGGAAGTGATGGGAGCAGCTACTACTCCCAACAATGCCAATACTGCACCGACCGTGCCGAGCCACTCTTTACTGATATAATCTACAATGGAAGCGGGATCCGTACCGCCGGCAAAACCGACTTGCCCAATGGGAGTATCGAAAAAGAAATAGGATGCCGCGGCTGCCCATATCAATGCCACAATACCTTCGGTAATCATAGCTCCAAAAAAAATGGGACGACCTTGTTTTTCGTTCGTCATACAGCGCGCCATCAGAGGAGATTGCGTGGCGTGGAAGCCAGAAATGGCTCCGCACGCAATAGAAATAAACATCATAGGGAAAATGGGAGTGGTTGCCGCATCGGGATGACGGTTCTGTATTCCGTCCCATACTTCGGGCAATTCCGGCTGATAATAAAAAATGGAAAACAAAATGCCTACCACCATAAACAGCATACATATTCCGAAAATAGGATAAATCTTACCAATAATTTTGTCGATCGGCAATAAAGTAGCGATTACATAATATATAATGATGACAACAATCCAGGTGAGTACGTTCCAAGAGGTCAAGCCGGCAAGCAAAGTAGCCGGTGCCGAAACAAAGACTGCCCCCACCAAAACCATTAAAATGACCATAAAGGCACGCATAAATTGCTTCATTCCTTTACCTAAGTATTTGCCGTGAATTTCAGGCAAACTTGCTCCGTCTTGACGCAATGAAATCATTCCGCTCAGGTAATCGTGGACGGCACCGCCTAAAATAGAGCCAAAGACAATCCATAAAAACGAGACTGTCCCGAATTTTGCGCCCATAATTGCCCCAAAGATGGGACCGACCCCGGCAATATTCAAAAATTGAATTAAAAAAATACGCCACGGTTTCATCGGTATATAATCCACCCCGTCTTGCTTGGTAACAGCTGCCGTTTGACGCTTCGTATCAATGCCAAATATCTTTTCGGTTAATTTGCCGTAGAAAAAATAACCGGCAATTAATATAACCAAAGACAAAATAAAAGTAATCATCTTATAATTTGTTTTACTTATTACTTACAATTAACTCAATATCAATACAATAAAAAATTCCCCACTCAGGGCTAACCCGTAGTTGTTCATTTATCAATATCAATCAGTTTATACTTTTTGTTGCCCATTCCTAACTGTGCGGCATAATCAATTTGATATTTACCACTAACGGAATTGGCTTTCAAAAAGGCATCTTTACTTCCATCGACTTTATCCACTAAATCGTGAGCGGCGGCTTCGATGGCAACAATATCTCTTGACACAAGGATTCCGATATTGGGGACAAATGGTTTTTCCGGATTCCCGGAACAGTCACAACTTGGTGATATATTGATAATTACGTTAAAGAAAATGTTATTTTTGGCTTCTATGACCGGTTTGGCATATTCCACTAAACCTTCCAAGAAGCGTTTGGTTTGTTCGGCGTCATCGGGCTTAACGATGGCATTTTGGTGGCAGGTAGAGATACATTTTCCGCAGCCGATGCATTTGCTTTTATCAATAACGGCACCTTTTTCGGTGATGGTTATTGCACCTGCCGGGCAATCTTCAACGCAGGCATAACATTTTGTACATTTTGTGGAAATTGTTTCAGGAAAATCATTAAAGTGCATAGCCATTTTGCCGGCAGGCGTTGCCATCCCCATGGAAGCATTCTTAATACAACCACCGAAACCGGCACCTCCATGTCCTTTAAAATGTGTAAAATAGATAATAGTTTCATATTTTTCAAAATTCTTCCCGATGAGAGCTTTCTCAAAACGTTTGCCACCGGTTATTGGCAATTCCAAGGTGCCACCCGCATCCAAAATATCAATGGGAGCAAATGTAAAGCCGTGGTCCTTAGCTAATTGAATATGAGTTTGCGTCTTGGCACGCCGTCCTTTATAGGCAACATTGGTCTCTATTAAAGTCGCATTCAACTCCTTGCAAAGCGGCTCAACCATACTTGCGGGGACATAATACGCATTACCGTCTTCACCGAAATGCACTTTGATTCCCACATTCCCTTTTACACTGTCTTTTACGTAATTAAACAATCGCATGACCCCTTCCGGCGAGACATCTTTGGTAAAATAAACCGGACTCCCCACGTCGGAGAGCGTGTCAGACTTTGCGTCGGTTTTCTTGCCGGTCGTTTGAGATTTAGATTGACATCCTGCCGCTAACATGCTGATTAAAAGCATAAAAAATAAAAATCTTCCTTTCATAAATTACATTGATTGTGATGTGCAAAAATAATTTATTTTACTAAGAAAAAATCATTTTTTCAAAAATATAGATTCAACATGCAAAGTTATAAAATAAAGAGGAGGGAGAGATAAAATGTAAATTTTTTCTCGGACGATTATTAATTTTAATTTGAATTTTTATTAAATCATTGAATACCAAGTTTTTAATTGA
>Ga0209099_1003489_pt1 | contig 12708 bp, 11 predicted proteins | sample AD_JPNHW2_MetaG_FD_184430 | JGI IMG/M metagenome (GOLD analysis project Ga0209099, IMG submission 184430) | Active sludge microbial communities of municipal wastewater-treating anaerobic digesters from Japan - AD_JPNHW2_MetaG (SPAdes) (version 2) | ecosystem: Engineered > Bioreactor > Anaerobic...
TGATTGAAGATGACGTTTGTATCTGGGCACAGGTAATGGTTAACAAAGATATCGTTGTCGGGAAAGGAGCCGTTCTGCTTGCCACTTCGGCTATTGATAAATCTGTTGAAGGCGGTAAAGTATATTTTGGTTCTCCGGCAATAGAGGCCCGTAAAAAATGGCGTGAAATCGCAGCCTTAAAAAAATTAGCTGAAAATTCAAAATGAGTTCTTAGGTGTAAATTACCTGATGAATCTTTCGTATATCTCTTTATACATCTGATTATTTAACGTTATGGAGAATAAGAAATTTGTAAAATATTCAAATATCCGTATCAATTATAAACTTTGGATGTCATCAGAGTCCGGTGATGCTATAATTGACGATGATAAATGGCAAATGCTTATCTCTATCCAGCAGCTTGGTTCGCTGAAAGCGGCAGCCGACAAAGAGAAAGTCAGTTATCGTAAAGCATGGGGCGACATCAGGAAAATGGAGTCGATACTGGGTTTCCCGTTGGTTGAAAAACATCGCGGCGGCAGATCCGGAGGCGTTACAATTCTTACCAATGAAGGTGCAAGGTTGATCGGAGCTTATGTGTTGTTTCATGCAGAATTTCAGCAAAATGTTGACGATACGATACGGAAATTTAAAAAGGCGCTCAAGCAGCCATAATAATGATGAAAATTCTCATCGCTATTGACGACACAGATAACGCCGAAAGCAAGGGTACCGGATTCCGGGCACGTGAGCTGGCTTCAATTATCCAGAATCATCAGTTGGGTCAGCTTATCGGAGTGACACGTCATCAGCTTTTTGTCCATGAAACTATTCCATATACTTCTCACAATAGTTCCGCTTGTATTGCTGTCAATTCAGATGTAATAAACCTGAATGAAATTATTTCTGTTTCTGCAAAATACCTGATTGAAAATGCCGCTCCGGGTTCTGATGCAGGTTTGTGTGTCTGCCCCGAAACAAATGTTATGGAAGAGCTTTTTGATTTTGCTAAACGTGCAAAATCCGAAGTTTTGACAATGGATATGGCAAAAGACCTGGCAAACAAAATGGGTGTTTTTTTGGAAGGATACACCGGGACAAAACAGGGAATAATTGGTTCTTTGGCCGCCGTTGGCTTGCATGCAGCAGGTAATGACGGCCGTTTTCTCCTGACGAAAGGGATGCGCGAGGTATTTGGAATTTATACTGCACAAGAGATCCTAAATATCACCGGGGTCGAAAAAATTAAAACAACGGATAATAAAATAATACTTAATTTTGAAAAAATATTACTGACGGAATGGTGGCGTCCTGTTCTGCAGGATAAGCTTGCAGTTCTGTATGTTGAACCTGTTAATGATAACAATTATGAATACAGAGTTATCTCAAAAGAGCATATCAAAATCCTATCCAACTAAGGTTTTATTGACCATCCTTGAAATTATTCTGCTCATCGGAATTGGAGCTGTAGGCGTTTTGCTCCATGCAAAGTTTCGTTTTCCGCTCAGAATGCCGGGCCATTGGGGACTGGTTTATATGGCGCTGCTTTTTTCAGGTCGGTTATTTTCTAAAAAACAATACGCATCAAGCCTGTCAAGCATAGGCGCTGTGGCAATGTTATTGTTGCCTCTGGGGTTTAAAGATCCTTTTATGCCGGTATTATACGTTATCCCTGGTTTTGTTGTCGATATTTTTTATCGTGTTTTTCAGAAAAAAAACCATAATATTATTTTTGTCGTTTTATTATCCGGTCTTGCTTATATGACCATACCGCTTTGCCGCATCATTATTTCTTTAACAACAGGCGTTTTTTATGGTTCGTTCATCACCGGATATTTTTACCCGGTGATCATGCATTTTGTTTTTGGTGCATGCGGAGGCTTGTTGGCTTTGGGCGTCGTTACATTTTTAAAGAAGATTTTTAAACAATAAGTTTAAAAAAAATGGATTCTAATTTAAATAGATATAATAATCGTTATGTCGTTGATTTCATAACCTCAAAGTTTTCTCTTATCTCATTTATTGTTGTGGCAGTATCACTTATTTTTCTTTCATGCAATAAAAATGAATCCGATCCTCCTGTTATTTATTTTGAAACGTCATCAGGACTTGTTTATCATGATGTTGTTTTACCTGCCGGGACAAACTTTAATGTCAGGTTAGTTGCTGAAATGGGAGACGTATCTATTACAAATATTGTGATTAAAAATACACACGACGGTCAGGTTGTTGATTATTTTGATACCGGTGTTAACAACGAACAGATCGTTATTTCGAAGATACTTACCAAAAGTGTTTACAGCAGCGAAACATGGACGTTCATAGCTATCGACAAAAACGGGAAAAACGCACGTGTTCCTTTTACAGTGCTGCTTGATTCTTCTGCAGGATTTCAGAATATTAAATTTTTGGACGGTATGATACTGGGTGCTCAAAATTGCACCACAACAGGAAGTTTTCTAAGTCTGAACAGCGGAAATCGCTGGTTCCAGAATGATGCGTTTAATCTGCAAGATTCTATTGAGATGCTTTACTATTACGATTCAACCGGGGATGCGAATACCATTGCTTCTCCGGGCGCGAACATAGGTACCTACATTTACGAAGGCGTTACCAGCCCCTTGTATTGGTTAGTGCGTAATGAAACGCGTTACTTTAAAACGACATATACTGCTGCTGATTTTAATAATATACAAAACGATAGTTTGCTGCTTGTGGCCTATGATCAGATAAATGGTAAGCGAAAAGCTAAAAATCTTGTTGCAGGTGATGTTTATTCTTTTAAAACCACATACTCCAAATACGGTATGTTTCTCGTTGAACAAGTAACAGGCACAGATTCAGGAACGATAAAATTTTCAATAAAAATGCAGAAATGATGAAACGCTTTGTTTTATTATGCATGGCTTTTATGTTTTTTGTTCACGCAAATGCACAGAACAAGATCAGCGGACTGGTCATTGATGATCAGACCGGGGATATTCTTCCGTATGCCTCGGCTTTAGTATCTGAGATAAACCTAACGAATTCAGCGGATGATGACGGTACGTTTTCATTTAAAAACCTTCAACCCGGGAAATATCATATTGTAGTTAGCTATGTGGGCTATAAGCGAGATACGGTCGTGGTTACGCTGGGTATAAAAAGTGATAAATATTTTATTTCAAGACTTTCCAAAGATGTTATTGATATTTCGGAAGTAACGGTAGCAGCTTCGCGCACAGCAAAAGGATATCGTGTTCCGGCAAACATCGAAGTGTTATCGAAAAAGAATTTACAGGAATTGCCAGTGGTTTCGGTAGATGATGCCTTAATTTTAATTCCCGGATTGAATGCATCAAGAGATTATGGGATATTTAACAAAACCGGAGATGTAACACTTCGTGGACTCAACAGAAATATTCACAGTCTGATATTACTTGATGGCGTTCCATATAGCCTCTTTGACGGCAGCGCTAATTTATGGAACAAACTTTATGCGGGAAATATTGAAAATATTGAAGTGCTGAAAGGTCCCAATTCTTCTTTATACGGAAGTAATGCAATGGCAGGTGTGATCAATATTAATACGAAGAAACCGATAAAATCTTTTGAGGCAAGGGCAAAAATATTTTACGGCTCCTATAATACTCAGGGTGGAACAATATCCTTAGGAGGAATCAAAGAAAAAAACGACAAAGGTTTTTACTGGGGTATAAACGGATTCTACCGAAAAAGCGGTGGTTATATTATGGCCCCGGATTCGATTAGAGATTCGAATGATGTGAAAACCTATCTTATGGAATACAATGCCTCTGCTAAGGTTGGTTATCAATACGGTAAACAACATTATATTGAAGCAGAATATGAATATTCATCGGATAAAAGAGGAAACGGGAATAGATTTTATGAGAATGAAGGCAGTTTTAATCATTATCGCACACATTTTGTCAGACTGGCATACAACAGAGTAACTGAAAATTCTGAAATTCACATTAACACATTTTTCAAAAAGGAATTTTATATAAAGCAAAATGAGTCGGTAAAAAATACAGGTCTGTATTCATTTTATAATACAAATGCAGATACCCATGATGAGGGCCTTTGGTTCAGTTATACAACAAAAAAAATAAAAAATAATATAGTAACAGTTGGCACCGATATAAAAAGAGGAGGAAGCTTTTCAAAAGATATTTATCATACATCTGTTGATACTATCGAAAACAATGGCAAGATGAATTTTTATGGGATCTTTGTTCAGGATCAGGTTTCTTTGCTGAATGACAAACTGGTTATACTGGCAGCCTTACGTGCCGATCTGGTGCGGTTCTATGGTGGCGAATTTAAAATATATTCACCAACGCTGGCTACTTCGTTTTTGTATGATTATCAGGGAACTTACAAATCTAAAAATTGGTTTGCTCTTAGCCCTAAAGCGGGTCTGAAATATATTTTTAATGAGAACTATAATATTTACACTTTATACTCCTGGGGTTTCAGGGCGCCAAATATCAGCGATCTAAGCAGAACCGGTGATGTAAGCAAAGGTTTTAAACTTGCAAACCCTGATTTGGTGCCTGAGCGTATTCAAAGCATAGAACTGGGCGCAGGTGTCCGCCCCACAAAATGGTTGCTCGTCCAACCGGTAGTTTTCTATTCGATTGGCAGCGATTTCCAGTATTTTGTCGCCACCGGAGATTCTGTGTATACTTCCGGGACAAAAATGAAGCCCGTGATTAAAAGACAAAACGTTGGTCGGGTTGATATTGCCGGATTCGAATTTAAAACGAAAATTAATTTTACAAAAAATATGAGCCTGATAGCTTGCTATTCTTACAATTATTCTATTATTGACAAATATAAAACAGACTCAAATTCAGTAACCGATCTTACCGGAAAGTTTCTTATTGATGTTCCTAAAAACCTGGCAAGCGGGGCTTTTGTTTGGAACAATAAAATTGTGAATACAGCAATTACGGCAAAATTTATTGATAAGACCTGGATAGATGATGAAAATACGCTGAAGTTGGATTCATACGTTACTTTTGATGTAAAGGCTCAGCGAATGTTTTTTAATAAAGTTAACTGTGCACTCACGTGTCAGAATGTTTTGAATAAGCGCTTTGTTGACAGTAAAGGCTATTTGTCGCCCGGAAGATATTTTTTAGTGGAAGTTTCTTTTAACTGGTAAGAAATTTTTGTGAATAAGTGGCAATTATAATATTATTAATCAAATAGTATCTGATGAATAGAATATATGGTTTAAGTGTGATTTTTTTAACAACTTTGTTAGCGATAGGTTGTGGAAATTCAACTAATAATCTTGAAAAAAACGCGATCAATAACTCTGAGCTAAAAGGCAAATTAGTGATTTTTCATGCAGGAAGCCTTTCTTATCCGGTTAAAGCAATATGCGACTCTTTTAAAATGCATAATCCCGAAGTAGAAATCCTGACCGAAGCAGCCGGGAGTAAAGATTGTGCCAGAAAGATCAGCGACCTGAAGAAAAAATGCGATATTATGCTTTCGTCCGATTATAAGGTGATTGATGATCTGTTGATTCCTGAATACGCTGATTGGAATATTAAATTTGCTACAAATGAAATGACGATAGTTTATACTCAGGAATCAAAGTTTGCCAGTGAAATTACAAAAGACAACTGGTATGAGATATTGCTTAAAAAGGAAGTTGCCTTCGGGCGAAGCGACCCTGAAAGCGACCCTTGCGGCGTTAGATCGGTATTAACAACACTGCTGGCAGAAAAGTATTATAAACAACCCGGCCTATCTAAAAAAATTATTGCAAAAAACAAAAATTATATCCGGCCTAAAGAAACCGACCTTATTGCCCTGTTGGAATCAAAAGCGGTAGATTACATTTTCTTATATCGTTCCGTTGCTGAACAGCATAAACTCAACTATCTTCTTCTTCCCGATGAGATTAATTTAAAAAATGGAGATTTTTCTGAATTGTATTCTACTGTCAGTGTAGAGACAACAGGTAAAAAACCCGGAGAAAAAATTACAGAAAAGGGCGCCCCATTGATTTACGGACTCACTATTCCCAAAAATGCTCAGAATATTGAACTTGCAGTAGCTTTCCTGACTTTTTTCCTTGATCCTGATCGTGGAATGGCTATTATGGAGGCTAACGGTCAGCCATCAGTGGTTCCTTCAGGGAGCAGGTACTTCGATAAAATTCCTGATGATTTGAAAAAGTTTGCAAAACCAGAAAAGCAATAAAAATAAATTTTACTGAAAGTAATGCGCATAGGATACTTTTTATAATTTTGTCGCCGATATGTAATAAATTGCATCTCGTATAATTAACATTGAAAAAAAACATCATTTGCATCAATAACAAAATATTTTTTTAAAAATGAATAGTAATAACATAAGCATAATATCGGTCTTAGCGCGTAATTTGAAAATTGTCATTCTGTGTATAATTCCGGCTTTGTTTTTTACAAACTGCAAGGATGATCCCGATGCCCTGCCTCCGACAATAAGCCTGATATTTGAACCGGGATACAATAATGATGGTGATACTATTGAAATTGGAAAGCCCTTACATTTTAAAGTCCAGGTTGAAGGTATTGACGCAAACCTCACTAATTTCACTGTAAAAAAATTATACAACGGGAATACTAAAACCGTTCTGGATTCAGGGCTGAATTCATCGGGGTTTACAACCGGACTTACATATTACCAGAATATAGAAAACCAGGTTGAATGGCAGTTCGCTGTGATGGACAGAAACCGTAAAGAAGCGAGTGTAACCCTTACAATAATTAAGGATCCCAACTCCGTGTTTGGCGGCATATACGAATTTTCAAATATCAGGATGGGTTATCAGACAAACTATACATACGGACATTTTTTTCTGCCGTTATTAAACAAGGTTTATTTTGGAGATTCTGCCGAGATGTATCAGGGTAATGTTGATTTTCTTACTTATTTCAATTATCGTGAAGACAATGGTGTGCTTTTGCCATCACCTACTTTTTCATCCCCCGGTGAAGAAACGGCTGCAAACACAGAACTTTATACAACCTATTATCCTTATCTTACTAACTGGACAACAAGAAATTATACCAAGTATGATGTGAGAGCGGATAACGGAGTAACGGTTGCATCATTTGATAATGCTCATAATGATAGCTTGATGATCGTTTCTTACGATGATGTGTGGGGAAAAAAGAAATTCAAATGGGCAACAAATGGAACATTGATTCCTTTCATGACACAAGCCGGTAAAAAAGGTATTATTAAAGTTCAGCAGGCAGACCTCGATTCAACCGGAAGCGTATTGTTCTCGTTGAAAATTCAAATGTAAAAACAAACCAGATTATTAACTAAAAAACAAAAAAACATGAAAAGAAAATTATTTTTAATTAGTGTGCTTTTTGCAATGACCACGTTAGTAGCGCGTGCGCAGCAGGACACTATTGTAGGCTGGACATTTCCGACCGGCAATCTGTCGGATACCATTGCAAATGTTGGAATTGTTGGTAATGTCGGATCACGAACCATCATGCATGAAGGAGGCACCGGCGCAACACAAATGGTTGCTGGTGACGGAACATTTGCCGAACAGGTCACAAATTGGAATAATGGTGATTCAACAAAGTTTTGGTCAATTAAATTTAAGGCGGAAGGTTACCACGATCTTTTATTGTATTCAAAACAAAAATCGGACGCAACAGATTTTGGGCCAAGAGACTGGAAAGTACAGTATAAATGGGGTGCAATTCCTTGGACTGATATTAGCAGCGGAACAATAACATGTACTAATGACTGGACGGGTGGCGTTATCACCGCCCTCTCAATTCCAATTGCAGCTCCTGCAGGCACATCAATTTATATCCGCTGGATTATGACTTCAGATACTGCAACGAACGGAGCTCTTACTCTTTCTACCGGAAAATCATCAATCGACAATATTATAATAATGGGTACTGCTGATTTACCTGTTGCAACTGGTGATACAATAATCGGATTTAATTTTGCAGATTCTACCGATCATGAGTTTAATGCAGATTATGGCCTTCCGGGAAACCTGACTTTTAATATTCAGGCTGAAGATACATCTTTTACAGACAGAATCATTACTTACACAAATGGAGCTACAAATTTTGCAGCTACAGCTAGCGAATGGAATGATGGTGCAGATGTTAAATTCTGGTCTATAAAATTTAAAGCCGATGGTTACAAAGACATGAAAGTTTGGTCGAAACAAAGATCAGGCGGCGCAACCCCGGGCCCTAAATACTGGAAACTGCAATGCCGTTTAAGCGGTGGAGATTGGGAAGATGTGCCTGGAGGAAACATTACTGTTGCCAATGACTGGACAAAAGGAGTTGTTGACAGTTTACCACTTCCTGCAACGCTTGATAATCCAGGAACAACGTCTATTTATGTCCGTTGGATCATGACTTCAAACAAGAGTACAGCCATAGATAGTGCTGATGTATTGTCATCAGGAATTTCAAAGATTGATGATATTGTCGTTACTGGAAAACTTTCAGGTGTTGGCATATCAAACGTGATCTATGAAAACAATGTTAGCATATACCCAAATCCTTGTAATGATGTGCTTCATATTGAATCAACGGAAGGCCTTGTTAAAACTGAAATTTATAATGTTATGGGTGCCAGAATTTATTCTTCAAATAGCAGATCTGAAAATTTAAATATAAATGTGAAAAATTTTGATTCGGGCTTGTATGTTGTTGTTATGCATTTCCAGAATGAATCTAAAATTGTCAGCAGAAAAGTTTTAATTTATTAATACGATAACACCTTTTTATTTTAACGACTGTCGGCAGCGATCCTGCTGACAGTCTTTTTTTACATGAGAAGAATTGCATTGCTTTTATTTTTTGTCGTTTTTGTCTTTGCTCTGGATGCTCAGACACTGGAAGGGTATATTAAAGATAGCAACAATAATCCACTGCCTGATGTCAATGTGATTTTATCAGCAAGTAAACAGGGTACAATATCCGACGAAAAAGGTTTCTACAGAATACATGATATAAAGCCCGGCGCATATATCATCGAAGTGAGCCATGTCGGATATGTTCCGGCCTCTCAAAAAATTAATATCAGGAATGAGAGCGTTTTTAAACAGGATTTTATTTTAAAAAAGGATCTGATCAATATCAGGGAAGTTGTCATACAAGCCAAGACAGAGAATAAGTTTGATATTATAAATATCCCTGTAAGAACGAAATTACTGGATCAACAAGAGATTATGCAAATTCCATCGATTTCGGCAAGCAAGTTATTTAATGCAGTATCGGGTGTCAATGTCAGCAATGAATTTGGTATTTTTTCATCTTCAACGGTGGTTGCCCTACGGGGCATTGGAGGTAGTTCACAAACAGGCACACTGGTGGTATTGGATGGCATGCCCCTTAACAAAACAGACGGAGGATCGGTAAACTGGAATATCATTGATAAAGACAATATTGAAAAGATAGAAATAATAAAAGGACCGGGGTCTGCATTATATGGCTCGAATGCTATGGGAGGAATCATTAACTTCATCAGCAAACCGCCGGATGGAAATTTTGGCTGCAATGTCAGCATTTCTTCCGGAACATACAAAACACTGGATGCAAAAGCCAGTCTGACAGGTTCGCTTTTTAAAAGGTTATTATTTTGGAAAGCCTTTGCCAACTATAGAACCAGCGATGGCTATATCAATACTCCGGATGAAGTTATCAAAGAAAATGATTCCATCGTGGTTCCTGTTTTTTTAAAAGAGTTTTTTGTCGGCGGAACACTGGGTTATCATATAAATGAAAACAATACTGTTGAACTTTCGCTGAATTACTTTGATGATATTCGTGGGCGGGGCGTTAAAATATACGAAGATGTCGGTTCAAATGTTGAAAGGAATACATATCATGGATTTTTAAAATATAAAGGCCAGGTGAAAAAGTGGAAAATATATTCCAATATATACGCACTGTATGAAAAATATTTGCGCTTGAATGAATATTACAGCGATGGCTCTTATACGCTATACGAAGTGGACTCAAGAAGAGAAGATTACGGATTGCGCCTTTGGGCTGAGGCACCAATCGGAAAGAAAAACGAAATTACATTTGGCGGTGAAGCAAAAATAGGCAAGGTGTTGGGCCAAGATATTTATTATACTTCAACCGATCTGATCACAAACAGGGGAGCAATGAATACGTATGCCTTATTTGTTCAGGATAAATTCACTTTCGGAAAGCAGAAATGGAACCTGGTTGCCGGCTTGCGTTTTGATGGCGCCGAATTTTATGACGCCGCTTTTTCTATTGAGAAACCTTCATATTCTATTGAATACCTTTCAGGATTTCAGTTTGACAATATTGAGAAAAAACAATGGATCGATATATGTCCTAAATTAACCCTGCAATATGTGCCAGCTCAAAACCTGAAAACATACCTGTCTGTTGCCAAAGGTTTCAGAGCTCCGGTTCTCGACGATCTCTGCCGATCGGAATACAGCCGTTATGGCTTTAGGGTGGCAAACCCCGATATAAAACCCGAGCATATTTATAATATTGAGGTGGGTATGGACAATACATTTTTTAAAAAACTTAAAACAGAATTTTCGTTTTACTATTCGGCAGGGTATGATTTTATGTATATGCTTTCGACTTCTGATTCAGTTAATCTTGGATATTCTATTGCCCCGATATATCAGGTAACCAATATCAGCAAAGTAAACATTTACGGTTTAGAAGCAGACATATCATCACCGATCGGAAAATATCTTAGTGCATATTTTAATTACACATTCAACCATTCAACGATTGGATCGTTCAAACCTAATACGGCCGCCGACCGTGATATTACCGGTAAGTTTCTGCCCGATATTCCTATGCATCAATTCTCATGTGGCATCAGCGTCAGAACTGATTATTTTAATATCACAATAGCTGAAAAATACGTGGGCAAACGCTGGGTAAAAGATGATAATTCAATTGATAATATTTATTTACTGACGGATAAATATCCTTCTTACTTTACAACCGACATAAAGTTGTGGCAAAAGGTCTGGCAATTTGATTTCAGTGTTGATATTGATAATTTATTTAATATTGTTTATATCAACAATAAAGGGTTTAAGTCACCGGGCCGAATGGTTTTCGGGAAGCTCAGTTATACATTTAGCAACAAAAAGAAAAATAAATAGAGATAAAAACATTAATTAAAAGAAAAATTATGAAAAAGATTAGCATTTTATTTTTTGTGCTTGTTATAGCACTATTTACTTCATGCAAACCCGGAAAGGTTAACATTCCCGGTGATGAAAATTCTGTAACTATTTCGGATTATGACACTACCGACAGGACCAATGATTTTTACGACGATGCAGAAACAATTCCCCTGAAAGGCGATCATAAAATTGAGGTTGGCGGTGAAGTAGCCAATCCGGGTGTTATCGATTTTTCTAAAATGAAAAAACACAGCGTCATCGTTAAGGAAACGATATTCAAGACTCCGGCGGATTCTTTCATAGGTGCTTACCGCTACGAAGGATATTCTGTTTATGATATTCTCAATGAAATTGTTTTGAAAAAGAATAACGAAAAAGATTTTCCTCCAATAATCGATTTGTTCATTGAAATTGAAAACAATAAAGGCGACAAAGTGGTGCTTAGCTGGGGCGAGATATATTATCCCATTCATCGCCACGAGATCATCATTGCTACGGATGTAATGAGGATTGTACCAAGCAAAACAAAAGAACTCTGGACATTACCCGAAAACACTAAACTTGTTGTTGGTAGCGACCTTGTTACCGCCCGGAATATATCAAACCCGGTTAAAATCACCGTTGTTTCATATCCGTTGGATGTTCCGATTAACAAAGATATGAAGCCACTGTACAGCCCGGAATTTAAAATTTCCGACGAAACCAACGATATTGAAACCGTGAAAGCCTTACCAAAGGATCTTTTGGTTCAAAATTATCCTGCCATATTTTACGGACGGGGAAAGGGAATTCACAGTACTCAGCCTTTTAAAGGCGTGATGTTGAAAGATATTCTTGTCAAAGATTTTCCATTCAGTAACGACCTTTTAAAAAGAGGTTTGATATTGGCAGTTGCAAAAGACGGTTACAGAGGCGTGTTCACTTATAGTGAGGTGATGAACCGTAACGATCAGGCTGAATTATTATTGATTGCCCACCCGGAAGAAAAAGACGATGCCGTTTTCAGGTTGTATCCGGCCATGGATTTTTTCAGCGACCGAGCCATAAAAGCGCTGACTGAAATTCGTTGTGTTTTAAGATAGTCTTTTTTTAAGGAATAATAATGATTAGCAATAGTAGCAAATTAATATCACCGTTTAAACTCCTTTTGATACTTCTTGGCGGGTTGATATTGTTATTCCTTATCGCTCCGATTGCAGGAATGTTTTTTGCTACACCGGTTTCATCTATTTTCGAATCAGCGAAAGACAAAGAAGTGCGCGACTCCATCTGGCTGACACTATTTACCGCCATGGGAGCCACACTTGTTGCTGCCATCGGGGCCGTACCGCTTGCTTATATTCTTGCCCGCAAAAATTTCAGATTGAAAAGGCTTGTTCTCGGCATTATCGACCTGCCTATTGTAATTCCTCATTCAGCAGCGGGTATTGCGATACTTGGATTTATTTCACGCGGCACAGCGCTCGGAAAAGTTGCTTCGGGCTTCGGTATCGACCTCGTGGGGCATCCTGCGGGCATTTCAATTGCGATGG
>Ga0209099_1003493_pt1 | contig 12694 bp, 11 predicted proteins | sample AD_JPNHW2_MetaG_FD_184430 | JGI IMG/M metagenome (GOLD analysis project Ga0209099, IMG submission 184430) | Active sludge microbial communities of municipal wastewater-treating anaerobic digesters from Japan - AD_JPNHW2_MetaG (SPAdes) (version 2) | ecosystem: Engineered > Bioreactor > Anaerobic...
ACCGTCTCAAAAGTTCCATTAACTACCACGGGAAGTATTGCCACCTCGCCTTTTTTAGCAATAATAAAAGCTCCGTCCTTGAATCGTTTTATAGCGCCATCGGTTGTTCTGGTACCCTCGGGGAATACAAGAATTGAGCTACCCTGTTTTATGTGGTTAAGTGCCTTTCTTAGCATTGTGGTTGCGCTCTTACGGTTATCCCTATCAATGGCGATATGTCGGTTAAGCATTAGATTCCAACCCACAAAAGGTACTTTAAATAGCTCGCGCTTAGCAATCCACTTAAAATGGGTGTACAGCCGATAAAGGATAACAATATCCATTGCGCTTTGATGGTTAGAAACAATCACATAAGTTTTTTTCTGATCAATATTTTTACGACCTTTAATATCGATCTTCCAAAGAGGGTTTGTCCAAATGTAGAACATTGCCCAAAAACAGGAGTAGCGGTGTAGTAACCAGGTGCGTTTATCGAACCAAAAGGTGAGCACCCAAACCAGAAAGTCGAGAAGAAACAGGGGGAAACATGTAATGATTAGGAATATCCAAATAAAAATAGAGTATAATATTTGAACTATTTTGAGGAAACGATTTGTGCTCATATCGATGTTTTACTATTTTTGAGATTAAGAACAGGCAAAAGTAATTCAACAAATATAACAAAGCAAGTATGCAACCATTCAAATCGGGTCAAGTTGTAGCAAAGTGGTCACTCCGCATCTCCCTTGTCCTCTTTCTTTTTTTAAGCAATATAAGATCTTTAAGCCCAATTAATTTAGAAAGTGTTCGTTTCTATATAACATTTGCATTTGTAATTTTTGCAGTTCTACTATTGGTTGGTGGTTTTATCTCGAAACCGGGACTAACAGTGATTTCGGGATTAATCATATTTCTGCTTTCAGGTTATCTGCTGGTAGTGCTTTTCAATGGAAGAATAGATGTAGACTATACGGTTCATTTGTTTCCGCTGGCTATAGGCTTCTTCTTTCTGTGTCAGGGAAATAAATAATTTTTCCTATTGATTCATACTGTTGAAGTGCTAAATTTGCAAACTGATATAATTTTTAATGGCATTTTGTTTGTACCGTTAATTTAAAAAGGTAGGATGTTGTACAATTTAAAAAGAGTTTTTCTTGTTTCACTAATCGTTTTGGTAGCGCTACCTGCAATATCGCAGAATAGCACAACGCCGGGCGTAGATACAATTGTACTTGTTAGCGGTAAAAAATTGTTAGGAAAAATTCATGGTGTTTCATCATCGAAAGTTACTTACTACCCGCAAGGTAAACCAAAAATGGAGGAGTTAGCCCGTAAGCAAATCAACAAGATATTGTACAGCACCGGTCGTATGGAGTTCTTCAATAAGCCAGCTTTTGAAATGGTTAATCAAGGCGATTTCAAAACCATTGTGCTAACCGATAATGAAGATGAAGTGAATGGCCTTTATGAGCTGGGTAAGGTTTCAGCACAATCATCAAAAGGAGCCCGAACGGCCAAGGCTGCAGAGCAGAGCGCAAATATCCGCCTACAAAAAAAAGCTGCAAATATGGGTGCATACATCGTTCTTATTACTCGCAGGGAATCAAAAGGAGGCTATGGTGAAGTTCCTACACATTTAGTGGAAGGGATTGCCTATGGTCTTGAACCACCCAAGGAGCAACCGAAGAAGTAAGGAAAAAGTTGCAAGTGAAGGAATAAATACTTTCTTGCTTACCACTCATTATTCAGGTCTTGGGCATATCTTTTTGTAAATCAATATTTTATTGAGGTTTTAAGCATTCATACTTAGGGATAATGTTTTCTCATCAATTCCTACTTTCTTGTCTTGATACAAGAAAGTAGGCAAAGAAAATCAATAAAATCCGATGCTGCTTCCCGCAATTCCTTCGCACCCTCGCCGGATTTTATGGCTTGCCCGAATTGAAATCTGTTGAATTCTAAATTCTTTTGATATTGAAGATTAGTTAAAGGAAAATTGTAGATCTGAATTTCCCCCTTGAATAAGGGGGAATATAAAGGGGTCTTTACATATTATCAAACTAAAACAATCCGCCAAGAATTTTATCTGTAGTAATCCCTAAGTCTGACTTAGTGATAATTTTTGAGAGATAATCGTAATCGTGTTTGCTGCCGATTAGCAATTGTTCAAGTTTAGAGGCTTCGTTTTTGTCTAAATATCCTGAAATAGAAATTAGTGAAATAATTCCCTTTTCAACAGTAAGATCAATGGAAATCTGGTTGCTATCAACCTCAATTTTGCGGTTTAAGGTGTAACTTGGAGAATAGCCAAAGTTCCACTCCCATGTTGCGTATTTTGTTTTAATTAAGTTGTTTATTGCACTTATTTCAGCTTCGTTAAGGGTAAATGGGCTTGCATCAGAAAACAATTTGCTTACATGATCAGTTAAAAGTGTTGCGAAAGAATCAATGGGGAGATCGTTTTTTAGATACTCAGTGATGTTGGCCACATTACTACGGATTGATTTAACCGCTTTGTCGGTATAGGCCATTGGATCTATTTTTATTGATTCGTTTAGCACATCAAGGTTTGATGAGAATAGCAATGTTCCGTGATGTAAAACCCTATTCTTGTAAACGTGCTCAGCGTTACCCGATATCTTTTTGCTACCAACCCGAATATCGTTTTTACCACCAATTTGGGCGTCAACTCCAAGTGTATTTAGAACATCAATAATTGGCTGAGTGAATTTCTTAAAGTCAACCAGATTCCCTTCTGATCCATTCGCAATAAAGGCGTAATTAAGATTCCCTAGATCGTGATAAACCGTTCCTCCACCCGAAAGCCTTCGGACTACCTTTATCCCCTTGCAATTAACAAAATCAAGATTGATTTCGGCTATCGTATTCTGATGCTTGCCTACGATAATAGAAGGCTCATTTCGATAAAGAATAAAAAAGTTCTCATCGGAATTCCTTAGCAAATATTCTTCGGTGGCAATGTTGAAGAAAGGATCGGTGGATGCTTGCTTAAGGATTTGCATGTGAATAAGTATTCAGAAACCAGAATTCAGTATTTGTTTAAACGAATATACTAAACACTAAAGACTAAAAACTATAATAATGTTCTACTCTTTTAGGATGAACTTTTTTGAGGGTAGCCAAACAGCAATACCAACGCCTGCTCCAATAATAGCTCCGCAGATTACATCGCCGGGATAATGAACCCCTAAGTAAATTCTACTATATGAAACAAAGGCCGCCCAAAATAACAAGCCAAGTGTAGCCCATCGATTTTTATATATGAACGAGAGAAATACTGCAACTCCAAATGTGTTTGCCGCATGCGATGAGGCAAAACCAAATTTACCACCACATCTCCCTACAATATGTATTAATCCCTGTAAATCGGGATTATGGCAAGGTCTTAGTCGCTGAAAACCATTTTTAAAAATCCCCGAAGTAATCTGATCGGCTGCAGTAACCACAATGGCAATTGCCAAAAGCCACCAAAGGGTTTTTATTCCATGCCTTTGGTAAATTAAATAGACAAGCAATAGGTAAAGAGGAACCCAAGTAAACTTACCCGAAGCAAATACCATAATTGAGTCCCAGAAAGGAGAGTGTAACCCATTAAGGAATAGGAATAGCTGGTTATCCCATTGTAAAAGAGTTTCGAGCATTTTTATAGTATTTAAGTAGGCAGTAGTTAGTAGATTTAGAAGCAAATATACTTTTATTGTCATTCCTGCGTATGCAGGAATCTATTGAATTTAAAAAAAGATTCCGGGACAAGCCCGGAATGACAATTTATATATGAGATTATACTTACTCGTTATTCATCTGATACCACAGCAAATCCTTGAGTTCCTGTATCCCTTTGTTGGTTTGAGATGATATGAAGATGTGTGGAACGTCAGGTAGCTTCTTTTCGATCTTCTTCTGAATCTTTGCGTCAATTAGGTCGGATTTGGTGATAGCAAGCACCCTCTTTTTATCCAGCAGTTCGGGGTTGAACATCTTTAGCTCGTTGATTAGGATGTTGTATTGAGCGTTTACATCCTCGCTATCGGCAGGGACCATAAAAAGAAGCATCGAGTTGCGCTCGATATGACGTAAGAATCGAAGGCCTAATCCTTTCCCCTCGTGAGCGCCTTCGATAATCCCCGGAATATCGGCCATCACAAACGAACGGTTATCGCGGTACTGAACAATTCCGATATTAGGAACCAGTGTGGTAAATGGGTAATCAGCAATCTTAGGCTTAGCTGCCGAAACTACTGAAAGTAGAGTTGATTTTCCAGCATTTGGGAATCCAACAAGACCAATATCGGCAAGGATTTTTAGTTCAAGAATGATATGCCCCTCAATAGCGGGCTCTCCAGGTTGAGCAAACCTTGGGGTTTGCAGTGTAGCTGTTTTGAAGTTCCAATTACCCTGACCGCCACGACCACCCTTCATAAGCATCACCTGCTCGTTGTGGTTGGTGATTTCGCAGATCACCTCATTGGTTTCAGCATTTCGCGCCACTGTTCCCAGTGGTACCTCAATGGTAATATCGGCTCCATCGGAACCTGAGCAGCGTGCACCGCTACCAGACTGCCCGCTTTCGGCGAGAATATGTCGTTTGTACTTTAAATGTAGCAATGTCCAAAGCTGGTTATTGCCTTTTAGGTAGATGTGTCCACCCCGGCCGCCATCACCGCCATCGGGACCACCCTTTGGGATGAACTTCTCTCTACGGAAGTGAACGCTACCTGCACCACCTTTCCCCGAGCGGCAGTAAATTTTTACGTAATCAACAAAGTTAGATGATGCCATTTGCGCTATTTAAACCTTCCTTTTTACTAATAATTCTATTAATCTTTTTGAAACTCCTTGATAGTATGGCAAAGTCTTTCGAATATCTCATCTATTTTTCCCATTCCATGAACCGAACGGTACTTATCCTGTGCCTTATAGTAATCGGCTACAACCTGAGTATACTCGTTGTAAACCTTGATACGATTCTCGATAATATCAACATTTCGATCGTCGGAACGAGCCGATAGTTGCCCTCTGTTGAGTAAACGTTTAACTAGCTCCTGATGTTCAACCTCCAACGCCATCATCAACGTAATAGAAATGCCCTTGCTTTCAAGCATTTTATCGAGCTCTTGTGCTTGATGGGTTGTACGAGGAAATCCGTCAAAAATAAATCCCTTAACATCCTTATGATCATCAAGTTCTTTGGCGATAAGTCCTATAACTGTTTCATCAGGAACCAATTCGCCTTTATCGATAAAACGTTTTGCTTCTAACCCAAGTGGGGTTTGGTTCTGGATTGCAGCACGTAAAATATCACCTGTTGAAAGATGCTGAAGTTTATACTTAGCAATAAGTTTTTCGGATTGAGTGCCTTTGCCAGCACCAGGAGGGCCAAATAGGACAATGTTTAGCATTGGGATAATATTAGGTTAACTTACTATAGTTGTCTGGCTAAAGTATAAATGTCTGGTAAATTTCTACCTATTCCGTCATAATCTAACCCGTATCCTACAATAAAATCATTTGGAATCGATTTTCCAACGTAGTCTACTTTATGGCTACCTTTGTACGAATCCGGTTTATAAAGTAGAGTGGCAATCATTATTTTGGCAGGGTTCTTCTTTTGAAGCTCTGTGTAAAGCTTTTCGAGTGTATGTCCTGTGTCAACAATATCTTCGATAATTATAACAGTTCTTCCCTCAATACTCTCCTGTAAACCTATCAGCTCGTTAACAACACCTGTGGATGATGTTCCTTGGTAGGAAGCCAACTTAATAAACGAAACCTCACATGGAAACTGAATTCTCTTCAAAAGATCGGCAGTAAACATAAACGATCCGTTAAGTATTGATAGAAACAATGGAACCGTAACGTTTTTTAGATCGTGGTTGATTTTAGATGCTAATACATCAATGTCCGATTGGATGTCGTCCGAGGTGTAAGTAAGTGTAAACTCCTTGTCCTTTAAAATCACATTCTTCATATAGATATTTTTTCAAATATCGAGCAAAGGTAACAAATAAAGCGATAGGGCAATCAGCGATTTGATAGAACTAGGAAGATGTTGGATAGAAGAAATTCTATATTAACGTGAGTTCGATATAATCGAAACACATTGATAGTCAATACACTTAAAACGAAGTCTAATGTCATGCTGAACGCAGTGAAGCATCTATATTACAAATATTTAGATCCTTCGCTTTGCTCAGGATGACATCTTACATCGAATTGACGTTATATTATTATCTAAAAAAAGAGTATTATAAAATGTTAATGTGAGTTATATTTATCATCTATATTCCCGCGGAAGCGGGAATCCATGTGTAAAATAGTTTCTTAGATTCCTGCTTTATTCGCTTCGCTCATGAGCTAACGGTTCGCAGGAATGTTAAATGGATTTTTGTTGCTGATTTTAAAAGTTTTCTGGCATAAATTTTTTGTCGATTTGCTGGTTTGTTCTCAAATTTGTATCTTAATACTTTAAAAAACTTACAATGAATCCCAAAGTTAGCATTATCATGGGCAGCGCATCGGATCTGCCAATAATGGAGGAGGCTGCAAAGGTGTTAAACGAGCTAAAAATTCCCTTTGAGATGAATGCCCTTTCAGCACACCGCACACCCGATCAGGTTTTGGATTTTGCCCGCAATGCCCATACCCGTGGGGTAAAGGTGATTATTGCCGGTGCAGGCGGAGCAGCACATCTTCCTGGTGTGATTGCTGCATTAACCCCGCTTCCTGTTATTGGAGTACCCGTTAACTCGTCGAACTCTATAGATGGTTGGGATTCAATACTCTCAATCCTTCAAATGCCTGCAGGCATTCCTGTTGCCACTGTTGCGCTGGATGGTGCCCGCAACGCAGGAATTCTTGCAATTCAGATTATTGGCACAGGTGAACCAGAGGTTCAGAAACAGATGATTGAATTTAAGCAAAGCCTTGCAAAGAAGGTAATCTCGGCAAATCAGGAACTATCAAAGGTTAAATTTGAATACAAGGTAAATTAGTATGATCGGTTTTTGGCGGAAGAAACTCAAAGTCTCTTCTGGTAAGCTGATCTTTTTTGCCTTTCTTCTGCCTTTAACTTCATTTTCAAGCGAACCAGAGAAATTTCCAGGTGCACGAGCCGCAGGGCTTGGTAATAGTTCGTTAGCATTAGTCGATCCGTGGTCGATGTTCAATAACCAAGCCGGTTTGGGTTGGCAGCGGAACTATTGGGCTGGACTTTACCATGAGAATCGATACTTTATCAAGGAGCTGAGCTATAGCTCACTTGGAGGTTGTATCCCGGTTAAACCGGGAACTTTTGGGGTTGGACTTACACACTTTGGATATAACCAGTTCAGCCAATCACGCTTTGGCCTTTCGTATGGGATGATGCTCTCCAAAACAATTGCTGCTGGAGTAGGTTTGAATTACCATATTGTTCAAATCGCTAATGGGTATGGAAGCATAAGCTGCATTACTGCTGAAGGGGGGATAATCTACCAACCAATTGAAAAGATTACCATTGGGGCGCATGTTTTCAATCCAACAAACTCAAAGTTAGGAAGCGATAAAAATCTATCAACAACTTTCGGGATAGGCTTATCTTATCAACCTGTTAGGAATGTTCTTTTAGTTATTCAAGGGGACGATAATACACTTTCCGATCCTGTATTTAGGGCTGGAGTGGAGTACTCTCCGGTAAAAAACCTCAGCACTCGCGTGGGTGTTTCTTCAAATCCAATGGCACTCTCGTTTGGTTTAGGGTGGGTTGTTAAATCGGTTAGCGTTGATCTTGCTTTCTCGTACCACGAGGTATTGGGCTATACTCCATACATATCACTCTCATATACTTTTGGCGGCAAGCCAAAAAATCAGGATAACCCTGAGCAATGAGAAATCCTTTTAAAATAGGATTGATATTTGCCTGCCTGTTGATATTCGAGAATGGGTGGACGCAAAACGTACAACCTGATCCTCAGCAATTAATTTCTGATATTATTGAGGAGATGTCGTCCAGATCAGATAAGGATATCGATTTTACCCCAATTGTTGAGGATCTGAATAATCTTTTGGAGAACCCAATTAACCTAAACCAGTGCAGTCAGGATGATCTTTCGAAACTGGCTTTTCTTTCCGATTTTCAGATACAGGGTTTGTGGGATTATATTCAAACCAACGGTCAAATACTTAGCATTTATGAGTTGCCGCTTATTCCTGGATTTGAAAAGGAGGATGTAGATCGTCTATTGCCGTTCATTACTATTGCTAAGCCATCAGAAGATATTCAGATTAAGAATTTGATTGCATCAGGAAGGCATGAATTGATAGTGAAAACTGGCTCTGTGCTTGAAACTGCTAAAGGGTATAAGAGTTCGTCCACTACAAAATATTTAGGGAGCAAGTACTCCGCATATACACGTTACACATTTCAGAGTAAGGACAAATTGGAATGGGGATTGATTGCCGATAAAGATGCCGGAGAACCATTCTTTAAGGGAGAGAATCAAAAGGGTTTCGACTACCTCTCGGGTTATATTGCACTATCAAATGTGTTAAAATTGAAAAAGTTAGTCTTAGGTGATTTTGATGCCCAATTTGGACAAGGTCTTACCTTTTGGAGTAACCTATCTGCAGGCAAATCGTCCGACCCAATGGGAATTCGCAAGCGAGCGAGGGGTTTGGTTAAGCATACTTCAACCAATGAGAATACTTTTTTAAGAGGAATTGGCGTAACTGTTCCAATTAAAAAGTTTGATGTTACTGTCTTTGCATCAAGTAAAAAGATTGATGCAAATGTTGAGGATTCGTTGATTAATGGTGAAACTTACTTTTCCTCTCTCTCCGAGTCGGGATTGCACCGAACTCCAACCGAGATGGGAAGTAAGGATGCTTTATACGAATTAATCACCGGGGGAAACGTATTCTATAATGGGAAGAAGGTAAAAGTTGGAATAACCTATTCAAACGTAAAGATTGATGGTAAGTATATAGTTGATAGCACCCTTTATAAACTTTATGGACCATCAGTTGAGGGAAGAACTAATGTAGGCTTTAGCCTTGAAGGGTTTGTGAAAAATCATCATATTTTTGGAGAGGCTGCAATTATCCCTGAGAGTTCTGAAAGAGCAATACTTATAGGTGGGTTATTCAAATTATCATCGTTGATTGATGTTTCAATTCTCGGTCGTAGCTATACCAGAGGGTATACGAATTACTATACCTCAGGATTTGCTGAGGGAAGTGGGTCATACAACGAGAATGGGATATTCACAGGGATATCAATTCAACCATTAAAAGGGTTAAAGTTTTCAGGTTACCTTGATATTTTCTCATATCCATGGTTGAAGTATCGGGTTGATGCACCATCTGATGGGTATGAATACCTGCTTCAGACAGAGTATCGTTTTAGTTCTAGTTTTATTGGGCAAGTACGATACCGTTATAAAAACTCAGAGCAGAATTATACCTCAGAGTTGAATAAACTTGATTATGTGATTCCTTTTGAAAGCCAATCGGCAAGATTCCAAGTGGTTTATACCCCGAGTAAGACTTTGATGCTTCGTAGCCGTTTCGATTTTACAGGATTTGGAAACGATAGTACAAGCAAGGAGAATGGTTATGTAATTTCGCAGGATATTGGGTACACTCACCCAAAGTATCCTATTTCGGTATCATTCCGATTTGCAATTTTCAATACCGATTCATGGAATTCTCGAATATATAGCTATGAAAGCGATATGCTATACACCTTCTCTGTTCCTGCCTACTATTCAAAAGGTACCCGAACCTATTTGCTGGTTAAGTATAGCCCAACAAATAAAATCGATTGCTGGGTTCGTTGGTCTAGAACCTATTTTTCTGATTTAAAAGAAATCGGTTCGGGATTGGATATGATAGATGGGAATGTTAAAAGCGATGTTAGGCTAATGTTGAGGGTGAGGTTTTAGTTGAAAGTTGACAGTTAATCGTTGATCGTTGAAGAACCTTAACCGAAAAGTTCTCAAAGAAGACAAAGTAGGCAGAGGCTAATGTATAAGAAATAACATAATAAGAATAATTTGTTTTGTCATGCTGATCTGTCAGTTGACGGAGAAGCACCTTTGCCTTGTCGTGCTGAACGGAGTGAAGCATCTTTTTTCGTCCAAAGAAAATACAGATACTTCGCTTCACTCAGGATGACTAGATGATGGTTATGCTAGAGTAACCTATTCTCTTCCAAAAGTTTCGAGCTACCTTGTTTTAAAAAGATCAAACTTAATATCCTTGACCCTAATCTGCAGGGTTGTTTGCCCCCTAAATACGTTTTCGGTTATAGTGTAGCAGATATCAAAGGGTTTCCCTTCGTGAATTGATCGGTAATGCTCGGCAAGCTGGAAGGCTATTGCCTGATAGGTTTTTGTTTTATCGGCATTAAATAGCGAAAGTTTAATATGCTCCTTATCGGGCCCAACTAAACGACCCTCGCCATTATCAGTAACATTTTCGGTAACAAAAATGGGCGACATATTGCCCGGACCAAAAGGCTGAAATTGCTTTAATATTCTGAAGAATTTTTCGTCAATCTGATCGAGCGATAGCTCCTCATCAATATCAATTTGAGGGATTAACAGCTCGGAGGTAATTGTTTTGTTAACCACTTCCTCAAAACGATCTTTAAATGCTTGAACGTTCTCAACCTTCATGGTAAGGCCCGCTGCGTACATGTGCCCTCCAAAACTTTCGAGAAGATCAGCGCATGCTTCAACCGCTTGGTAAAGGTCAAACCCCGGAACTGAACGAGCAGAACCAGTAGCCATATTCCCCGATTGAGTTAAAACGACTGTAGGTCTGTAGTACGTTTCGATTAGTCGTGAGGCGACTATTCCAACAACGCCCTTATGCCAGGTAGGATTGAAAAGCACTGTTGTGTTTCGGTGAGGGGCTTTTGAGTCAGAAGCAATCATCCTTAACGCCTCGTGGGTTATTAAACGATCCACGTTTTTTCGGTCGTTATTGCATGAATTGATCAACGAACCCATTTCGAATGCAATTAGATCATCATCGGCGCAAAGTAGATCAACTGCTGATTTGCCGGATTCCATTCTGCCTGCGGCATTTATTCTGGGTCCAATTCGGAATACAATATCATCGATGGCAATCTGCTGTTTTTCGATGCCTGCAATCCTAATTATTGATCGCAATCCCTTGCTCGGGTTTACATTTAATTTCTGTAAACCGTAGAACGACAACACCCTATTCTCGTCAATTACAGGAACAATGTCTGACGCAATGCTAACAGCCACTAGATCGAGGTACTGGTATAGCTCCTCCATGTTGATTCCATTCTTTTGGCAGTAAGCTTGAAGTAGTTTAAACCCAACTCCGCAGCCTGAAAGCTCCTTAAAAGGGTATTTGCAATCGGGACGTTTAGGGTCAAGCACAGCAACCGCTTGTGGTATCTGATCGCCTGGGAGGTGATGGTCGCAAATAATAAAATCGATTCGTCGGCTATGAGCGTAAGCAACCTTCTCGTTAGCTTTTATACCGCAATCCAGGGCAATAATTAGGCTGTAGCCATTTTCTGCAGCATAGTCAATCCCCTTTAACGAAATCCCATAACCTTCGTTGTATCTATCGGGAATGTAGTATCCAATTTTTGAGTAGCTTTTTTGCAGGAATGAGTAGATAAGCGCAACAGCAGTTGTTCCATCAACATCGTAATCGCCATAGACAAGGATTCGTTCATTCCCTCGGATTGCTTGCTCAATACGCTCTACGGCTGCCTGCATATCCTTCATCAGGAAAGGGTTGTAGAGATCATCCAGTGAGGGTCGGAAGAACTTTTTAGCCTCATCATAAGTAGATATTCCACGCTGGACGAGCAGCGTTGCCAGAACTCGTTCAACCCCGAGAGCTTCAGCTAGATGATTGATTGTGTCGGGATTTCCCTTATTCTTATATATCCACCTTTTTTCCATGTTCTAAAAATACGCTTTTTTAAGCTCAACTCAAATGAGAAAAGTTCAGCCAAACCATTATTTATAAACTATTCCAAATTCATCTTCGAAAAGCGCTTTTAGGCTTTCCTTTACGCTAACCATATCAACAGGCTTGCCAATCTCCTTTTGTAAAGAGGTAACCCCTTTATCAATAAAACCGCATGGGTTTATATAGCTAAAGTAGTTAAGATCAGTGTTGATATTGAATGCTAGTCCGTGCATAGTAACAAATCTGCTTGCTCTAACGCCTATTGCACATATCTTTCGTTCACGACCTGCAACGCCAACATCGAGCCATACCCCTGTTGCTCCTTCGAGTCGAGTAGCGTTAATGCCATAACTTTTTAGAAAACGAATTATTATCTCTTCGAGTTTATGGATGTACTCTTTTAGAGTTATGCCAAAGGTTTCGAGATTAAAAATTGGGTAAATAACAATTTGCCCGGGGCCGTGGTAGGTAATATCGCCACCGCGGTTGATGTGATAGTAAGTAGCATTAATGCGCTTTAGCATCTCATCGCTAATAAGCAGATTAGTGCTAGCGCCGCTTTTGCCTAGGGTATAGACGTGGGGATGCTCACAGAAAAGAAGATAATGTAAGTCACCCTTTGCAGCCATCTTGTGCTGCATCACCTTTTCAAACTGTTCTTCCTGATAATCCCATGCTTTTTTGTAGTCTATTAATCCAAGGTCTTCAAAAAATACCTGTTGCATTTATGTTTTTTTCTTTATTTTTCTTTCAA
>Ga0209099_1003495_pt1 | contig 12685 bp, 8 predicted proteins | sample AD_JPNHW2_MetaG_FD_184430 | JGI IMG/M metagenome (GOLD analysis project Ga0209099, IMG submission 184430) | Active sludge microbial communities of municipal wastewater-treating anaerobic digesters from Japan - AD_JPNHW2_MetaG (SPAdes) (version 2) | ecosystem: Engineered > Bioreactor > Anaerobic >...
TTCGTCTACAAGGAAATCAAAGACCAGAGGAGGGCCGTATTTTACGAAATAATCCACAGCATCGATTCTGTTGTATGAACAGCCTGCCTGAAGTATGTCATCACGCAGGAGAGTGGGGGAGTCATCGTCTTTCGCGGCGATAATACCGCCCTGCGCGTAAAATGTATTGGACTCCGAAACCCGGCTTTCCTTTGTCATCATCACGACATCAAGGCCGGCTTTCTTTAAATATATTGCGCATGTAAGGCCGGCTATACCGGTTCCGACAACAACAGCATCAAAATGGTGTCTCATCATTTATCTCCAAGGGTGACAGGTTACTGTAAAAAACGCAACTATTGTCTTTAAGCCCCCTCCCGGGGGGTTTGGGGGGCCTCAACTATTTCTATCATTTTCTGAAGCGCGATCTTCGCGTTTTCTACAAGATTCTTATCTACAAATACTTCGTTTTTAAGAGGACCTTTTCCGGCAAGAAAATCTTCAACTGATTTTATTGTTTCCGCTGTATTCCCGAGAGTTAATTTAACCATGTTTTTGCATGGCGACGGTTTGAGCGGCAGAACTGTTTTCCCTTTGAAAGTATCAGCAATCCTTCTTACGAATGTTGTCTCGGTACCGACAACCCATACTGAACCCTCTTCAGATTTCGCTATGCGGTCATATATCTGCTGTGTTGACCCCGACATGTCCGAAAGGCCGACAACACTTTTCCGTGACTCCGGGTGTACTATAATTTTAGCATCAGGATAATTTTTTCTCATCAAAAGAACATCTTCATCGCTGAATTCCTGGTGTATGGGGCAGAACCCGTCCCATAAAAACATCTTTCCATCTTTGAGATTTTTTCCCTCTTCAAGCGAGAGGTTTCTTCCCACCTTGACGACCTGTGAATCATCAAGTCCGATTTTCTGTGCGACATTGCGCCCCAGGTGGTAATCCGGGAAGAAGAAAAGGCTTTTTCCGTTATCAAGATAATACCGGACTATCTTCTCCGCATTGGAGCTTGTACAGACAGCTCCACCTTTTTTACCGCAGAAACTTTTAGAATCTGCGTAGGAATTCATGTATACAAGGGGAATGATCTCACGGCTGCATATTTCGCTTATTTTTTTAACCGCGCGTTCAGCTGTCGCTTCATCAATCATCTCCGCCATTGGGCATCCTGCTGCAGGCTCAGGGTGCAGTATATGCTGGTTATTCCCTGCAAGTACCTTCGCGCCGTCGGCCATAAATCTTACTCCGCAGAATACAATAAACTCCGCGCTGCTTCTGCTGACATCGACTGCCAGTTTATATGAATCCCCTGTAAAATCCGCAATGTCAATCAGGTCTTTGTTTATATAGTGATGAGCGGGGATAACAAGCCTGCTCCCCAGTCTTTTCTTTGCTTCTATAATATAATCTTTAAGCATTCTGTCTGTATAGTTTTCAAAACTCATCTTATCACCTTCTGTCTGAATCTTTGACTTCCTTAAGGCTGAAATCAAAAGCCTTAACCGAATTAGTCAGCTCGCCGAATGAAATATAGTCAACTCCGGTAAGGGCGGCACTTTTAATTCTCTGTAAATTCATATTGCCCGATGCCTCTGTCTCGGCTTTTCCGGCAATAAATTCAACTGCATTTTCCATATCCGCGTCACTTAAATTATCAAGCATAATTCTGTCGGCGCCGCATTTCAGGGCTTCCTTTACCTCTTCGAGGTTTCTTGTTTCAACTTCAATTTTGTATTTATCTCCCCATTTTGCTTTTACTCTTTCAACCGCGGCTGTGATTCCTCCGGCGGCATCATTATGGTTATCCTTGATCATAACCATATCGTAAAGGCCCATCCTGTGATTTTTGCCCCCTCCGCAGCTGACTGCATATTTCTGAAGTTCCCTGTATCCCGGAAGAGTTTTTCTCGTATCGAGTATAACAACTTTTCCTTCAGCGCGTTTGACAAAAACAGCGGTCTTGGAAGCAATTGCTGAAAGATGGGAGATAAAATTCAGGGCTGTACGCTCGGCCTTCAGAATAGAAACAACAGGCCCGGAAATATCCGCTATAATATCACCGCGATTAATAGCTTCCCCGTCTTTAAAGTGAACTTTAACTTCTATTTTGCTATCAACATATTTCATTACTTTTATAAAAATATCTATTCCGCAGAGTATGCCGCTCTCCTTTGCCATAAGTTTATATGAGTACAGTTCATCTCTGAATATAGCCTCTGAAGTAACATCCCCAATATCAAGGAGATCTTCATTCAGCGCCATTTCTATAAGTGAGTCGAGGTTTCTGAAATTTTCCATATCAATCCATTAAAGAGTCTGTTAATCGCCAATAGAGCTATGCTTCTATTGGCTGAAGAGCCTGTATCCGCGGCTTTTACAGGCCGGCTGCCGCATAACCTGCCATCAGGATGCAATAATTAATAAAGTAACCTATCTAATTAAGGTCAAGTATTTTAAAAGGAAAATTCAGGTTTAAAAGGTGGAGGATGTTTTCATGAGAATCTGATATTTTTGTACCTGTAGCCCGGTTCAGCGTTTTCTATTCGCGGGGCAGACGCGAAAATTATCCGCCGGAATGACAGGAAGTTAACTTTTTGTCATTCCGGTATAATTAATCAGGAGTGATTCTAATGCGTGTCAGGCTTGTTCCAGTCTATAGTTTCACCTATTTTTTTCGCCATCTCTTCAACTCCGCTGTCGGTATGATAAAGCAGTCCCGGATTGTTATCTTCTATCAGTGCACCGCTCTTATCTATGGAAAATTTTCTTGCAGCATGATGAGCTGCTGTTACGGTTTCAGCTTTGCTGCTCGATTTTCCCGTGAGTTCTATAGAGCCGTTGCATGTGCAGAAATATGTACTCTTTTCATTCTCAACTTTTATGCAGAAAGAAGTCCCTCTTACAGCGGCTGTTACAGTGGGAGTTTCTATAATGTATTTTCCTTCTTTTGAAAAGACTTTGCGTGTAACACCCGCGAGCCATCCTTTTTCAAGCTGAAGAATACTCTCCCGGTCTGAAATTTTAAGAACAAGTTTTGTATTGGGTGTAAGCCTTAGAATATTCTTATCATTGATAATAATGTCGCAGGATGAGTCTGCCATGGTTTCCACCGCATCACCACGGTTCAGTGCCATGTTGATTTCTTTAACAGCTTTTGTATTTACAGTAACTGTTCCGGTATAACTCAGTATTTTCATATCCAGTTTAACCTGTTTTGCGCAGGACAGGGTGAGACAGAATGACAGTAAAATGCATATTTTTTTCATTGATAACTCCTTGTTAAATAAGATTAATATTGAGGATAATACCTAAAGATTTATTGACACCTGAAACATAACAGATCGATTGGAATTATTCAAGAATTTTGAGAATTATTTCAAGGTTAATTCCTTAACATATATTTTAGTATAAAATAAACAATTATATATCCCCGCCGCCTTCGGCGGCGGGGATAATAGTTCATTTTCTATTATAAAAAAGTTCAGGAATTATTACTGGAATTATTTATAAATTGAGAAGTACGCTGTTCAATTTGTATTACAGTTTTATTATCACTTTACAAGGAGTGTTTCATGAAGATCAATAACAGTAAAGAGCTGACCAACCTGCTTTTAAAGCTTTTTATAGTCTATTATACGGCTCATCCGTTTTTTTATTTCCTGTCTCTGGTGCTTGCAACGGGTTTTAATGGGATTTCAGGAATTCTTAAAATCATGGTTTTTCTTGCTCTTCCTATAATTGCTGTTTTTACATTAACATTTGTTATTATCACAAAACAACTGCAAAGATCAATTGACGGTTCGGCTGATGATATCGCGGCAATCACCGGGCCGGTCAACCGTCTGCCTGTAAAGGCCATGATGCTGATAATTACTGTTTGTTCGGCAGGATCATTAATTACTGTAATAATATGCTATAATCAGCATCTGTTCTTATCTTTAGAACAGTGTGTTTTCTTTTTTCTTTTCGGTTTTATTCAGGCAGTAATAGCCGGAGCATTGTTATACTACAATATCAAGATTGTACTTTATACTTTTCTTTATAATCTGAGCTATAAGATTGAATACACACCTCTGACACTTTACCAGAAAATAGTTATACCTATTGTTTCAAGTATTATGATTCTTCTTCTCTTCGCATCTGCGGGGATATATAGAATAAGCTATGACCGGACCATTGAAATGTATTCATCAAATATTTCCGCGCGGATAAATAAAAATGTAATATTTGCAGGTTCTATATTTGAGAAAACTCTCGCGCAGCTCAATGCTTATTCTGAAGCGGGAGATATAAAGAATCTGCGCAGCGGCGAGATGAAAAGTTTTCTGAAACGGATTCATGAAAATAAAGGATATGATCTGGAGATGTTTTTTGTTTCCGATGCATCCGGCAGCAGTTTGAATAGTTTCGGAGGGACGGCAGATATATCAGATAGAGATTATTTCCGGCAGGTGATGGCTACGGGGAAAAATGTTTTTTCAGAACCCGTTATGAGCAAGGCTACAGGCAAACAGATCATGGTAGTCGCAGTTCCGGTAAGGGGAAATGGCGGCAGGGTTACGGGCATCATGGGCGGGACAATCCTCATGGAACGGATTGAGAATGTGATGAACAATGACCGGGTTGTTAAATCAGGGCGTTACATGATTCTTTCAAGAGACGGGAAACTCCTGTACCATCCTGACAGAAACAGCATCGGCAAGGTAATAGGTAAAGATTTAACTGACGACGGCAAAAAGATAATAAATATCACAAGGCTTGTAACTGAGAGTGAAAACCGTTTTTTTTCATATACTTTTAATGGGGAGGAGGTTTACTCCTATAAATCTGAAATTCCGGTACTCAGAAATATACTTGTATTTTCCATGGAAAAAAAAGATTTCATTGAGAAAATACGGTTTGTCCTTTTACAGATTCTAATTTCCCTGTTACTCCTTGCGGCGGCTCTGCTGCTGATTATCCGGTATATAGCAAAGAAATTTTCTGTTCCGATACAGAATACCATTGCAGTAATAGGGCTGCTTGCCGGAGGTGACCTTACTGCTGAAAGTTCCGATTTTCTGGCTGATGAATTCGGTGAACTGATACGTAATTTCAAGGGTTTTCAGGGGAAACTCCGGCAGACAATTACCGTGGCGCTTGAAGCTGCGGTGCAGCTTTCAGGTTCATCCGAGGAACTGGCAGCTACAAGCGCAGGCATGTCTGAAAACGCGCAGAGCCAGGCCGCTTCGGTAGAACAGGCATCCGCCTCTCTTGAAGAAATTTCCGCTGCGGTTGAACTGATCAATGTGAGCGCGGCAGAGCAGGCAAACCTTGCCAGGACAACATTCTCATCAATGGAAAAACTGAAAACTGATAATGAGACAGTCACCGGTTATGCAAAAATGGCGCTGGAAGCCGCACGAAGTACCACTGAACAGGCCGGCATAGGGCAGAAACTTATGGAAAGTACAATCAGCGGTATGAATAATATTGATGAAAGTACAAAGAAAATCGCAGATACAGTTCTTCTCATAAGCGATATCTCGGACCAGGTAAATCTTCTCGCTCTCAACGCTTCAATCGAGGCGGCACGTGCTGGAGAGCATGGAAGAGGATTCGCGGTTGTAGCTGAAGAGATATCCAAACTTGCCGAACAGACAGCTTCAGGCGCCAAGAGCATCACACAGTTTGTAAATGCCGGGCTCAAAGAGGTCAGCAGCGGAAGGGAGTTTATGGATGCAACCGGCCAGGCGTTTAATAAGATAACCGGTTTCATAACACAGACTGAGGACCTTGTAAAAAGGATAACAGAGTCCGCCGAGGGGCAGGCAAGGGCAAGCGCCGACGTGCTTAACGATACAAAAAAAGTCATGGATATGGCTGATGCCATATCGTCCTCAACTTATGAGCAGAAGGTGACAAATCAGGAGATGTCAAAAACAGTGGAGAGTATTAACGAAAACACGCAGGGAAGTGCGTCCGCCATAGAGGAGATTGCCGCAAGCGCTGAAGAGATAAACGCTCAGGCTGAAGCTCTCAGGGTTCAGATGCAGTTTTTTAAAGTTTAGTGGATTTATGTTAATGGAATCCGCATTTTAACGGGCATATTTGTGGAAAAATGTACACAATCAGATGATTTGTACTTCTGCCTGGTTAAATTCGCCTTACTGGTGAAGTTAATTTTTTAAACTGCCGGGAAAAATCTACTTGCTTAAAGTACTGTATTTATTTTTAAGTATCTCAGGTATATTTTCCTGGTCATCACTATAAATATATTGATAATTGTCCAGTTTCAAAGTAATTGTTCGTTATAACTATGTGTCATTCCTGTGAATACGGGAATCCAGTCTGCTAAAATACAATGGGTATCCGCACCTGTACTGATCTTTAGCGAAGTATTCGCGGGTATGACGGAATAATTTTATTTAGTTCTGGTAACGCCGGATTTCTTCCTTTCAAAATGAAAAAATATTAAGGTAAATAATAAAAGAAGTGGATATATATGTTTCTTAAGTCATTGGACATGTTCGGTTTTAAATCATTTGCTGATAAAACTCATGTGGAGTTTGAATCGGGAATTACTGCTATTGTCGGCCCGAACGGCTGCGGTAAGTCAAATGTTGTAGACGCGGTAAAATGGGTTCTCGGTGAAAAACAGGCTAAGAATATCCGCGGCCAGACGATGGAGGATATTATTTTCTCCGGAACTGATCAGAGAAAACCTCTCTCTCTTGCAGAGGTAGCACTTACTATAGATAATTCTAACAGAATACTTGATTTTGATTCAGACGCTGTAACTGTAAGCAGACGTATTTTTCGTGACGGGGAATCTGAATATCTTATCAATAAATCTCCTGTAAGACTTAAAGATATCGACAAACTTTTCATGGACACGGGGATCGGGAAATCCGCTTACTCTGTACTCGAACAGGGTAAGATGGACCTTATACTCTCCACTAAAGCTGAAGACAGAAGATACCTCTTCGAGGAAGCGGCAGGAATCTCCCGCTACAAAATGCAGAAAAAAGAATCACTTAAGAAACTTCAGGATACCGGGGAGAATCTCAACCGTTTAAATGATATAATAAAAGAGATAGAACGCGAGAAAGAACTTAAATCAAAACAGGCGGAGAAGACCAAAGATTTTCTCAATCTGAAAGGTAAACTTTCTGATCTTGATATAAAACTGAATATCATCAAATTCAGAGAGATCGTTAAGAAGTTTGAAAAGAATCAGGCAGATATTGACAAGCTGCAGAAAGAGAGAGAAGAGATCGTAGGACGGGTTTCTACGACATCTGCAGAAAACGAGAAAGACGAGAAAAAGAAAAATGACCTGCAGTTCCAGTTATTCGAGATAGAGAAAAAACTCGACGCATACAGGGTTCGCAGGGAGACAATAGATTTATCCACCGAAAAAAACAGGCGACTTGTTGAAGAGCACCAGGGCCGTAAAAAGAATATAGTAAAAAAACTTGAGGAGAGAGGGGAAAGTCTTGAGCGCCTTCTTGCGGAAAAGAAGAAGAGTGAAGAGACTGCCATCGACCTGAAAGAGAAGATCGCTGAAGATAAAAGAAAACTGACTGAATATTTCGAAGGAAGAAAAAAGAAGATAGATTCAATCCATGCTTCAAGAGATAAAATCGAGGAGAATAACAGAAAGATACGTGAAAACGAAACTACTCTGAAAAAACTCCGCGAAGCACTTGAAATTGTAATAAAGAAACTTGTTGATGCAATTGAAAAGAGAAAAATAGAACTCGAAGGTTCCGAGCATGAGAGAGAGGATGTAAAACGCCTTATCGAAAGTGAACTGAGCCAGATTGAAATGGACCTTAATAATGCTATTGATGAACTGAAAGTCAGGTCATTTGACCGTGCCTGGATGTTTCTTGAAAAGATCAATGTTAAAAATCTGAAAGAGAGCATATATAAATTCGAAAGCTATGAGGATGGATTCAGGTCAATACTCTTCGATAAAACAGGTATACATGCAGACAAGGAGAATCTTGATAAACGCATAAGAGAGATGGTCCTTGAAGTAGATGAACTCAGGGCTGATAACGGGCTCCTTGACGAGTTTATACAGAATGAGCAGGTGGAGCTTGAAAACATCAACGCGATGCTCACTAGAATTGAAAGAGACCTTGCCCGGTATGAGAATGACAGCAACTGGATTGAAAAAAATCTGACTTCTCTTACGCATCAGATTGATGATGTAAAGAAGCAGATTGAGAACTTCAACGAGGAGATTTCAAGAACCGATAAAGCTATTGATGAACTTACTAAAGAGATAAAAGAATCTGAAGACCGTCTGATCCAGTTTAATGAAAAGAGTGAAGCCCTCAAAGCCAGTATAAGTGAACTCGTATCAAGAAGAAGCGAAATCGAAAATAATATAATCAAGCGTAAAACCGAATCAAGAAAAGACGAGGAAGAGCTAACCAGGGCGCTTGAGAAAATTAATAATATGGAAAGAGTCGGAGTTGAACTCTCTTTCAAAAGGGACGGAATCCAGGATTATCTCTGGACCGAATATGAGAAAAAAGTAACTGAACTGAATGATCTCAGGATCAACGATACAATGGCGGGCGAATTCCAGAATGAGATACAGGATCTCAAGAAAAAGATACAGGATCTGGGGCCTATAAATAATCTCGCCATCCAGGAGTATCGCGATTTAAAAAAGAGATTTGAATATTACATAGACCAGAAAAGTGATATAGAGAAGGCGAGACAGGATATTATTTCTGTAATTGAAGATATCAATAAAACATCAGTTGATCTCTTTATGAGTACATTTAACGACATTCAGAAGAATTTTTCGGATGTGTTTAAAAGACTTTTTGAGGGCGGAGAGGCTTTCCTTGAAATGGTTGACCTGGAGAATGTTCTTGATAGCGGAATCGACATTATGGTAAGGCCTCCGGGTAAGAAATTCAAAAATATAAATCTCCTTTCCGGAGGGGAGAGAGCTCTCACGGCAATAGCTCTTCTTTTTGCGACATATATGGTAAAACCATCTCCATTCTGTTTTCTTGATGAGATTGATGCTCCTCTTGACGAACAGAACATACAGAGATTTGTTAAAATGCTCAGAGAGTTTTCAAAGAGCACCCAGTTCATTATTGTTACACACAATAAAAAGACCATGAATATCAGTGAGTCTATTTATGGTGTTACAATGGAGGATCCGGGAGTTTCAAAACTGGTCTCTATAAAGATGGACAGAGTAGAAATGTAACATATTTCATAAGAACAGTATAATCAGTAATTGAACGGGGGGCTAAAGCCCCTCGTTTTGCGTTTAAGCCGGTAATGTATATACTCTGACGTAACAATAACGTAAGAGATTAAAACCACCTGTTCTGTATATGAGCGTTGTGCTCTGTAATAACCGGATTGTAATTACTTCCTTTATTACAGGGGATAATGGGCGGCAGCCCCTTGATTTCAGCTATATTAAAAACGGGTTTTATAGAATTTTAAACAAATTTGTTCATAATTAATTGACAAATTAGAATCTTCTAATTAGCTTTGTATCAGGAGTGCTATATACAAAAAAAATATAAATAGACACAATGGAAGGTGTAAGATGAAAATAACAGCCGATGGAATTCTGGGATCAGCCCAGCAGATTAACAATAAGAAAAAAACAGATGAAACGGACTTGAAGCGGGATACAAAAAGCGCAAAAACCGATTCAGTGAATATCAGCAGAATTATCAATTCAAGAATAGAAGCCCTTGGAAAAGAAGTAAAGGATATTCAGACTTCACTTACTAAAAATCAGATTATCCGTGAAGGTATTGATCAGCTACTCACTGCTCCGTCATCAGGCGCTGCAGATACTATATTAAATGAAACTACATTTAATAACAGCAAAATATTAAAGGAATTTGTAGGGACAACATTTACTCCCCAGGAAATTGAGTCAAAGAAAAGTGAAGTAAAAGCTCTTATTTCCAGTGACGTGAATACTCTGACAAAAATTCAGGTTGAAATGGATAATATTGTTGCTTCTGACCTTACCGGCAATAAAAAAGTTGAAAATCTTATGGCTGGCGTAAATGAAACATTAAAGAAAACTCCAGCCGGACTTGAGAATATTTCTAATCTTGATGCGGAAAAGGTTGCAAAGCTCATCAGATAAAGGTTTTAGATTCCATTTTTATGCACAGAAAATAAAGGTGTAAGCACCAGTAAAGGTTTTATGTCCAGAAAATATATAAATTTTTTCCTAGTGCCCGCCTTTATTCTTTTAGCATCAGTGTCTATTTATACCCAGATTGATCCTGGGAAAGACACAATTATATTCAACAGTGTCAATATTAAAACAGAAACAGGCGAAACAGCCGCAGAGAGTGTTGATTTTAAAGCTGCCTCTGAATGGGCGTATAATTCGCATCTTACTCTGGTACCCGACGCTCCCCCTGTAATTGACAATAAAGCTTTTTTAATTACGCAATATCAGACGGTTATACCTGTCACAGGTTATAACAAAGATCTTTTCTATAGAGTGTATATTGATTTCTTCCGTTACAGTCAGCCGAAAGTTCCTTTTAACACAAAACTTAAAATTATTATCAGAGATATAGACGGCAAAAGGCGTGAGATAGGAACAGCAGACGTAACTTATATGTCGGATAAAAAAATATTTGAAGTTTCAATTCCTTTTGATTTGTCATATCGCGGTAAGTTTGATATTATAATTCATGAATATTCAGGGAAAACCGGAAACTGGGGGATATGGGATATTATTGTTACTTCAAAAAAAATAAACGAAATTGAAATAATGCCCATAGATTCAACAGAGAAAATTAAGGAGATTGAACCAAAAATTTTTAAGTAAGTATGTAAAATCTTTTGACAAATATTGTCCCCTTTTTTTTGGTATTCACAGCGTGTCTGCCGGATAAAAATTCAGCGGATATCAGAAAATACAAAATCATCATAAAAAGGATGGGTATTAAAATGGCTGACGATTACATGGAAAAAGATTTAGATGATGAAGTGTATGAAGATGATTATTATGAAGAAAACTATAATGAAGAGGAATTGAAAGACTCTGATGATATTGACGATGATGACGATGAGTCATATGGAGAGGGCGGAGAAAGAAAAGTTCATATAAGTTATGCGTGCGAAGACTGTGATTACAGGTGGGATGATATACTTATCAAAAAGAAGCATGACATCGAAGAGGATGTGGAGAGAGATATTATCTGCCCGATGTGCGGTTCGATTAATATCACTCTGATATGAAAGATAGAAAAATTGTTATTAAAGGAGCGCGAGAGCATAATCTAAAGAATATTTCACTGGAAATCCCAAGAGATAAGCTTGTAGTAATAACCGGACTCTCCGGGTCCGGTAAATCTTCACTCGCGTTTGACACAATTTACGCGGAAGGGCAGAGAAGGTATGTTGAATCACTCTCTGCCTATGCGCGACAGTTCCTTGGCCTTTTAGAGAAGCCCGATGTGGATTTTATTGACGGACTCTCTCCTGCAATATCCATTGAGCAGAAAACAACACACCGTAACCCCAGATCTACAGTGGGTACAGTTACAGAGATTTATGACTATTTCAGACTTCTTTACGCAAGAATAGGAATCCCCTATTGCCATAATTGCGGTAAAAAAATATCATCACAATCCATAGACCAGATTGTCGAATCGATCCTTACTCTCAAGAAAAACTCAAAGTGCCAGATCCTTGCCCCTCTTGTCCGCGGTAAAAAAGGCGAGCATGCTGATTACATTGAACGGGCGCGTAAAAACGGTTTTATCCGTCTCAGAGTTGACGGCGAGTTCCGGACAGTTGAGGATGATATTGTCCTTGAAAAGCAGAAGAAACATACTATAGAAATAGTTGTAGATAGAATAGTTATTAAAGATGGTATCAGGCCCAGGCTTGCAGAGTCAATTGAAACTGCAATAGATTTAAGCGGCGGGCTGATTATCGTAATTGCTGATGAAAAGGAGCTTCTTTTTTCAACACAGTTGTCCTGTCCGGATTGCGGAATATCCATGTCCGAGCTTTCACCGAGAATGTTTTCATTTAATACCCCTTACGGCGCATGCCCGGAGTGTGACGGTCTTGGATTTATAATGCAGTTTGACCCGGAACGGATTGTTTCTGATCCGGAAAAATCACTCAATGAAGGCGTGCTTGAAGTCTGGGGCAAGAGCACAAGTTACTGGTATCTTGAAACAGTTCAGTCCCTGGCTAAAAGTTTCAGTTTTGATCCCGATACTCCGTGGAAAGATCTTCCGGAAAAAATTAAAAATGTAATACTTTACGGTTCAGGCCATAATAAGATAAATTATAATGTTAAGCGAAGTGAGTCTGAATTTAAATTCTCCAGATCTTTTGAGGGAGTTCTCCCAAACCTTGAGAGAAGGTACAGGGAGACCAACTCTGAAGATATGCGGATATGGATGGAGAAGTACATGTCGAACAACACATGTACTGCCTGCAAGGGTAAAAGGCTCCGTCCGGAAAGCCTCTCAGTAAAAGTAAATGACCGCGGAATTGATGATATATCTTCCATGTCTATTAAAGACTCGTTTAAATTTTTCAGTAATGTCGAACTTAATCCCACCGAACAGAAAATTGCAGAACAGATTCTGAAAGAGATAAAAATGCGGCTGAAGTTTCTTAATGACGTAGGTATTGATTACCTTACCCTTGACAGGGCAGCCGG
>Ga0209099_1003496_pt1 | contig 12683 bp, 12 predicted proteins | sample AD_JPNHW2_MetaG_FD_184430 | JGI IMG/M metagenome (GOLD analysis project Ga0209099, IMG submission 184430) | Active sludge microbial communities of municipal wastewater-treating anaerobic digesters from Japan - AD_JPNHW2_MetaG (SPAdes) (version 2) | ecosystem: Engineered > Bioreactor > Anaerobic...
CTTCGCTCAGTACAGGATTTTGGCATTGAAAATGTCTTTGAGTTTAACTCACTCAACGACCCTGCCAATGCTTATATACAGGGAAATACTATACTTCAGATCATGCTGGGTTGGAGAAGCGACCATCTTACACTTTATGGATACTGGATGGGTGGCCATGACATATACCCGATGGGATGGGGATTTGCAAACCCGACAGCCGATGCCTACAATGCCTTCGTTCAAATGGAAGGCGTCAACGGATACCGGCTTTCCAACTCAATTAAAACATATCAGCAGGTTAATGCTCTCTGTTTCTGGGCTCCGATAACAATCAATACCGGCTCATACCTTTACGGCCATGAAGGTTACTTTAACTGGAAATGGCGCTTTGCTGGCTCTGAAGTGATCCAGAACTCGTGGGGGTTTGCCACAACCAATAACTATCGTGTCATGAGATACTCAGAAGTGCTGCTTAATGCCGCAGAGGCAGCTCTCAGGTCCGGTGATGAACCGACAGCAAGAGGCTATGTCAATGATGTCCGCCGCCGGGCCCAATTGACCGAACTTGGAGCAGTAACCCTTGATGATATTAAGAAGGAAAAACGCCTTGAACTGTGGTGCGAGGGTGTCAGATTCCAGGACCTGGTACGCTGGGGCGATGCCGCAGCAGCCCTGGCAAACAAAGGACAAAAGGTCCCTATATTCTGGGGTTATAACACCGACTATACATACAAGGTTGAATATCCGTACACAAACTCAAAATATGGATTCACAGAAGGCAAACATAACCTCCTTCCTTTCCCGGAACTGGAAAAAAATGCCAACCCCGACCTTCAACAAAATCCAAATTGGTAATATACCAATTCAATATCTTTCAGATCTTTGATGAACGTACCATTTATCTATTATTTATCCAAATACCGGGAAAAGGTAAATGGTACGTTACATTTTAATAACAATTTATAATATGAAAAAACAATTATCCCTTTTAGCTGCTCTTCTTCTGCTGTCAGTCTGCACTTTTGCACAGCAGGCTTTATGGGGTGGAGCAAACATCATCTCTCCGGAGATAAACAACGACAATACCGTAACATTCCGTTACCTGGCACCTGTTGCCGACTCAGTACAGCTGACCGGCGACTTTTTGCCTACCGTTAAAGTAAAGACTCAATGGGGTCCCATGGATGCGCCCGGTAAAGTCAACCTGACAAAAGATGACAAAGGTGTTTGGAGCGTAACAACTTCAAAGCTGGAGCCAGAACTGTACAGTTACTCTTTTATTGTTGACGGGGTTAAAGTTACTGACCCGAACAATGTATACCTTATCAGGGACGTTGCCTCTGTTACAAATGTATTCATTATCAAAGGCGACAAAGGGTCTAAAGGTGATCTCTATTCAGTCAATAATGTCCCTCACGGAACTGTTGCCCGCCGTTGGTATGACTCTCCAGGCCTTGGGATGAAACGCCGCATTACTGTATATACTCCGGCAGGTTATGAGGCTGACACCAGGACAAAATATCCAGTTCTTTACCTTCTCCATGGCATGGGTGGTGATGAGGAAGCATGGATAAACCTCGGAAGAACAGCACAGATACTCGACAATCTTATTGCAGAGGGTAAAGCGGTTCCAATGATCATTGTGATGCCTAACGGAAATGCTGCACAGGAAGCAGCTCCTGGCGAATCATCACTTGGTCTTGTCAAACCAACCATGATGCTCCCAAAAACGATGGACGGAGCTTATGAAGAGTCGTTTATGGACATAGTGAAGTTTGTAGAAAGTAACTACCGGGTTAAAGCTGACAAATCAGGACGCGCTATTGCAGGGCTGTCAATGGGTGGATTCCATTCATGCCACATCTCAAGATACTACCCAAATACTTTTGATTATATAGGTCTATTCTCGCCTGCAATAATGCCCAACGAGAAGGCTACATCAAAGGTTTATGCCGACTTTGACGGTACACTTAAGAAACAGATGGACAATGGCTATAAACTTTACTGGATTGGAATAGGTAAAACTGACTTCCTTTATAAATCTGTTGCTGACTTCAGGGCTAAAATGGACGCAATGAAGATGCCTTATACATACAGGGAAAGTGAAGGCGGACATATCTGGGTTAACTGGAGGATTTACCTCTCGGAATTTGCACCGTTGCTGTTTAAATAATCAGCCATGAAACACATAAAAAAATCTTTCATCGGTCTGTTTGCCACAGCAGTGATGTTGAGCTTCTCTACATTCACCCTGCCGGCACAGCAGATATACGCAAAACAAGATACTACCTCAAAGGCAAAGATGCCTGTCTTCCGCTGGCCCAAACCTGTTGTCTCCCCGGAGATTCAACCCGACAATAGTGTTATCTTCAGGCTCCTGGCAAAGGATGCAGCCAAAGTAACCATAAGCGGGGACTGGATGCCCGGGTTTTTCACCCAGGAACCAATGATAAAAGGAGACACTGGCATGTGGACCATAAAAACACTTCCACTGAAACCCGAGCTATACAGTTACTCGTTTTTTGTTGATGGTGTCAAAGTGCTTGATCCGTCAAACGTACAGGTTAAAAGGGATGGCATGAATAATGCAAGTATGCTTATAATCCCGGGGAAAGAATCTGAACTATACTCAGTTAATGATGTCCCCCACGGAACTTTATCAAAAGTATGGTATGACTCCCCTACACTTAATCTGAAACGCCGCATGTACGTTTATACCCCTGCCGGATATGCTGACAGTAATGAAAAATACCCGGTATTTTATCTTTTGCATGGCGGTGGCGGCGATGAGGATGCCTGGTCAACACTGGGACGTGCCTGCCAGATAATGGATAATCTTATTGCTCAGGGAAAAGCAAAACCCATGATTGTGGTTATGACAAACGGCAACCCCGGTCAGACTGCATCACCGGGAGAAGGGACTGTTGCAAAAATCCAGGGCACAGCCGGTGATATGGGTAAAGGTCTGTTTGAAGAGAGTCTTGTAAAGGATGTCATACCATATATTGAAAATCACTATCGTGCTCTCACTGGCAAGGATAATCGCGCAGTTGCCGGCCTGTCAATGGGTGGTATGCAGACTATGAATCTATCTACCAGATATCCGGAGATGTTCAGTTATATGGGAGTGATGAGTATGGGTATTGTTGATGCCACTTCAATGGGGATCAAACCTGATCCGGATCTTGATGCTAAATATGATGCTCTGGGTAAGAGCGGATACAAACTCTACTGGGTTGGGTGCGGGAAGGATGATTTTCTTTACGGGGCCGCAAAAAATCTTGTAGCAATGCTGGACAAACATCAGTTGAAATATACCTATCGTGAAAGTACCGGTGGGCATACCTGGGTAAACTGGAGGATTTACCTGTCTGAATTTACACCACTCTTATTCAGATAAAAATCCGTCTTCGTCTGCCCCTAACCCTGCCCTTCCCACAAGTTGGGGGAAGGGTTGGGATGGGGGCCGTTGAAGGGCAGGGTTAGGGGTTTAACAAATTACATCCTCTTATATCGGCATTGTCAAACCTCCCCAACACCTCAAATTTGCCACCCTGATGCAGACGTCCGAGATCTGACGTTGCAATGAAAGCGCATGACCATACATTGGCGAGGTCTATAATGCTTATCCCTCCTGAAATGCCTTCATCAGTGGTATGTGAAAGCGGGTCGTGGCTGTCGCGCATAAGTACCTTCATCCATGGCGGAGTGGAAAAGAGGCCATTGCCCTGCGAATATGCCTGCGAGAGAAGCTCAGTCATTCCATACTCCGAGTGAATGGTGCCGGCATGAAATGCTTTACACAATATTGAATGCAGCTCTTCCCTTATTATTTCTTTCCTGCGCCCTTTCATCCCTCCTGTCTCCATAATTATCACATCCCGAAGGTCCGGAGTACAATATTCAGCAAGGTCGAGAAGGGCAAAGGAGACACCAATAAGGAAAGGCTTTAGGCCATTGTTTCCTGCAACAACGATAGCTTTTAAAAGAGCATCGTAGTTGTCCAGAAAAAATCCCCCGGAGTCGTTACCTGAATGGCTGATCAGCCCTTTCACCATATGTACAAGAGACGATCCCTCCCTGTCTGCATAGGAAGGTAAAAGCGCCATGAAAGCATACTGCGACGGGTCGCCGTAAAACATTTTAAAAGCATGTATATAACTCTTTTCATAAAGAGAGATATCGGCAATGCTGTGATGACTTCTCACGAGGCCGGTTGTGCCGCTGCTTAAAAACGTTACTACCGGCGGCTGAGGGTAGCAATAAATGTCGTGATCGCGAAAAAAAGAGATTGGTATAAATGGTATGTCGTGATAATCCTTTACCGTAAAAGCATCAATGCCAAGGTTATTGATAAACGCAGAATATACAGAACATTTCTCAGCCTGGAAACGGAATAACTCAATTGCCAGGCTGTTGAACTCCTCCTCGCTTTTTATACTGAATATGCTGCTGATAAAGGCATCATTCATCACAGTGCAGGAAAAGTTGCGGTTCCGTCGGGTTGGTATACCCATTTAAAAGTGCAGGATGCGAAGTCAGGGTCAGCTCCTGTATTCAGAGAAACGGAAAGAATAAGAAGCTTTGCATATGTATCATTGCCTGTTCTGAAGACCCATAACTGGTTGGCTGCCAGGGGTGCTCCCAAATCAATCCATGCCGGAGAGCCTACTGAAACAAGTGCGTTGAATGCTGTTTCAGCTTCCTCAGAAGAACCGTATTGACCAATAAGTCCAAAAGCAGGCTCAAGAGTGTTTGCCTCAAGGAAAGGCACCACCGTTACCCCGCCCTCAAGCACTCCTGCCTCAATTGTAAGATCTGGTGCAGGATTTGCCAGTGTGGAGACCTTTTTTGCACCTGAAAAAGTAAAACCCATTGAATAATAAGGTGCTGAGCCGTAAAGTTTATTATCCAGAGTGACCGTACCCGAAGTGGGAGTCCCGGATTTACTGCACGAAAATGTAAAAAAAAGGACTGCAAATGAAAAGGCTAAAAGTAGATACTTCATGATATGATCCCCTATATTGTCTGTTCCCGCCAACCACTGCCCCTAACCCTGCCCTTCCCCCAGGCTGGGGGAAGGGTTGGGATTTGGGTCGTTGAAGTAGAGACGTTGCATGCAACGTCTCTACTATTCTCCTCTGATGGCAACAATACCCGGAAGCTTTTTACCTTCCATATACTCAAGCATTGCACCTCCACCGGTTGATACATAACTTACCTTGTCGGCAAGGCCGTTCTTGTTGATAGCTGCAACGGAGTCACCTCCGCCAATGAGTGAGTAAGCGCCTTTTGCTGTAGCAGCTGCCACGGCTTTTGCAACGGCAGTTGTTCCCTTTGAAAATTTCTCCATCTCGAATACACCCATAGGTCCGTTCCAGAGGATAGTCTTAGAGCTGAGTATTGCCTCTTCGAAGAGTTTAATGCTCTTTTCAGCAATGTCAAGTCCCATCCAGCCATCTTTTACATCATCGATAGCTGAAACATATGTGTTTGCTTCTGCATCAAATTTATCGGCATTGAGTCCGTCAACAGGCAGCAGCAGCTTAACGCCTTTTGTCTTTGCCTTTTCAATAACGGCCTTTGCAATATCGAGCTTATCCACTTCGCAAAGAGAGTTTCCGATGTGGCCTCCCATGGCTTTAATAAATGTATAAGTCATGCCTCCGCCAATAATGAGAGTGTCAACCCTGTCGAGAAGGTTTTCAATGATCATTATCTTATCAGATACCTTTGCACCACCCATTACAGCTGTAAATGGCTTATGAGCTTCGTTAAGCACTTTATCCATTGCAGCAAGTTCACTGAGGATAAGGTAGCCAAACATCTTCTTGTCGGCAGCAAAATAGTCTGCCATGACTGCTGTTGTTGCATGAGCCCTGTGTGCTGTACCAAAAGCATCGTTAACATATACTTCAGCATAGGTTGAAAGTTTCTTCGCCATCTCTTTCTGCTTTGCTTTCAGCTCAGCCTTGGCGGCTTTTTTCTCTTCATCTGTAGCAGTATCAGGAAGTATCGGTTTACCTTCTTCTTCAGGATAGAACCTTACATTTTCAAGCATCATAACCTCACCTGGTTTAAGATTGGCAGCCATCTTTTCAGCTTCAGCTCCAAGAGCATCAGGAGCAAAAAGAACTTTCTGTCCAAGGTGTTTTTCAAGCACCGGCAATACAGGCTTAAGGGAATACTTCTCCTCCACTCCCTGCGGACGGCCAAGATGCGACATAAGAATAACGCAGCCACCATCGTTAAGTATCTTCTTTATACTCTTAATGGCACCCCTTACACGGGTGTCGTCTGTTACTTCACGGGTTTTCTTGTCAAGAGGTACATTAAAGTCAACTCTCATAATTGCTTTCTTACCCTTGAAGCTGTAGTTGTCAATCATTTCCATAAAAAATTATTTTTATTCGGTTTTACCAATTAAGAACTAACAAAATTAAGCTTTTCCATCAAATAATGTTAATTGTTTAACACTGGGAGGTTAAAAAAGTTTCATCGCCTGGTTGATGAATTAGACAATAACCACAGAGTGCACAGAGAGACCCCTAACCCCATCCCTTCCCCCGGCGCGGGGGAAGGGTGTTCAGGCTAAAGGCTTCGCTACACTCTTTACGATCTCTCCGGTCTCACTGCTCCGCTTTCCGTTTCCCATTCCCTAAAATTTTTATACTTTTGCTTTTCGTTATTTGCGAAAGAGAAATGAACTTTTCAGATATACCCGGACAATCAGCAGTAATAAACAGGCTACGTACCTCGGTAAAAGAGGAACGGGTGAGTCATGCCATGCTTTTTTACGGGCCTGAGGGAAGTGGCAAGTTTGCGATTGCACTTGCATTCGCCAAATATGTAAGTTGCGAAAACCGGACTGAGACTGATGCCTGCGGAAGATGTGCCTCGTGCCTTAAATATGATAAGCTGATTCATCCGGATCTTCATTTTGTCTTTCCTGTAGTAAAGAAAAAGAATGTTACCGACCCGGTAAGTGACCTCTTTCTGCCCCAATGGAGAGCAATGGTGACCAACTCCCCCTGGTTCTCTCTTAACCAGTGGACAGAAGCCATGGACGTTGTAAACGAGCAAGCTTCCATTTTTGTCGCCGAGGCGGGAGAGATAGTCAGAAAACTAAGCCTCAAGACATTTGAGTCGGATTATAAGATAATGATCATATGGCTGCCTGAGAAGATGAACACTGAGACAGCCAACAAGCTCCTTAAAATGATTGAGGAGCCACCGGAAAAGACTTTATTCATTCTCGTCTCTGAGGAGGATGACAAGCTGCTGCCCACCATTGTGTCAAGGTGTCTTCCTGTCAGGATCCCTTCAGTATCGAGGGAAGATATGGCTTCTTTCCTTTCATCCCGCTTCGGTCTTGACCCTTCAATGGCCAGGGATGTGGCTGGTATAGCAAATGGCAACATGGTACGTGCTATTGACCTTGCCAGGGACACTGACAACTCAGTACAGTATCTCGAGCGGTTTAAAAGCATGATGAGGGTGGCATGGAAGAGAGATATGCAGGCACTAATAGCCTGGTCGGAAGAGACAGCCGCCCTTGGCCGCGAGCGTCAAAAAAGCTTTTTGTCCTATTCGCTCCGTCTTATCCGTGAAAACTTTATCATGAACCTGGGAGGCAAGGAGAAAGGACTGGTTTATCTGACTGCTGAAGAAGACGGCTTTGCAAAAAATTTTCATCCTTATATCAACGAAAAAAATATCACTATGCTCGACAGGGAGTTCAATCTTGCCTATGCGCATGTTGAAAGCAACGGAAATACAAAAATGATATTTCTCGATCTCGCCCTCAAGACAATGAGAGTGATAAATCAATAAGTTGATAATACACTATTTTTTAATAATTTTGCCATCATCTCCTCCGGCATTACTTTGTCCGGAAGAATTACTATAGATAGCCTGAAATGACAAACGAAGATATACAGGGACAGCAGGGAGAAGAGACCCATGTGCCTGAGATAAAATATAACCCCGGCGAAAACAAGCTGGATGAGTTTGACTGGCTTGCCGGCATACCCCAGAACCCACGCTTCGAAGAGGTGGTAGAGGTGCGTTTTAAAAACACCCGTAAAGGATTCTACCGTAATGTGAACCAACTTAATCTCGAGATCGGGGACATCGTCGCTGTGGAAGCATCTCCCGGTCACGACATTGGCAGGATTTCCATGAAAGGATTCATCGTCAATGAACTGATGAAGAGAATGAAGGTGATGCCGGTAATTGATGAGCTGAAAAAAGTTTACAGAAAAGCCAAACCGGTTGACCTTCAGAAATGGGAAGAGGCGAAAAAGCTTGAAGAGACAACGATGCTTCGCTCAAGACAGATATCTGAAGAACTCGGTCTCAGCATGAAGATTGGCGATGTTGAATACCAGGGAGACAAGACAAAGGCAATATTTTATTACCTGGCCGACGAGAGAGTTGACTTCCGCAAACTTATTAAAGTCCTTGCCGATGAGTTCAGGATAAGGATAGAGATGAGACAGATTGGTGCCCGCCAGGAGGCAGGAAGGATAGGCGGAATAGGCACCTGCGGAAGAGAACTGTGCTGCTCAACTTATATTACCAACTTTATGTCGGTTACAACAACACACGCACGGTTCCAGGATCTTTCACTTAACCCTCAGAAGCTGGCAGGGCAGTGTGGCAAACTCAAGTGTTGTCTCTGCTTTGAGCTGGACAGCTATATCGATGCTCAGAAGGAATTCCCGGCAAAAGAGATACCTCTTGAACTGATGTCAGGAACAGTCTATTACCAGAAGATGGAGGTGCATAAAGGCATTTACTGGTATTCATCAGATCCAAAAATGGCTGTGAATCTTACTGCCGTACCTGTTGAGAGAGTCCACGAGATAATAAAACTGAACAAGAAAGGAATCAAACCCGATAAACTGCTCTCTACAGACAGCGATCAAGGCTTTAAAAGTGGCAGCGATCTGTTGTTACAGAACAGTGGACTCACTCGCTTTGAGTCAAAATCGGCCCCTAAAGAACGCCATGGAAGAAAAAGGCGTTCCAACAGAAGAAGAGACAATGAAAAGAAATAGGTATTTTATTATCCTGACAATTATTTCTCTCATTATCGTTTCAGGATGCAAGCAGAAGACTCTTTTTAATGAGACAAAGAAAATGAGTGATGAGAAGTGGAGCATGTATGACCCTGCTACCTTCAATTGTACCGTCAAAGATACAATCGGATCCTATGATGTCACATTCTCCCTACGCACATCCACTGATTATCAGTACAGAAATATATATCTCTTTGTTTTAACCACCTTCCCTTCAGGCACCAGCCAGACCGACACCGTCCAGTATGCTGTTACCAATGAAAAAGGTGAATGGATAGGTAAAGGCGTAGGTGATATCAGGGAGCTTACAATGCATTACAAATCCAATGTCTATTTCCCTGAAAAAGGCGCTTACCAGTTCCGTATCATTCATGGCATGAGAGATGCTGATCTTAAAGGGGTCTACGACTTCGGTATGAAAATACGTAAAAGAAAAAAATAACTATTCCTTTTTACCTTGGCAAAAAAGAAACTTCAACGATGGGCTGAGCTGAACAGCTTCAGTCATGTTATACAGCCAGCCTTTGAGGATGTCTTCGGGAAAGACTATGAGCTTAAAGGAAAATGGCATAAAGAGTGGTTTAAAAACGATAATCCAATAGTCCTTGAGCTTGGATGTGGCAAAGGAGAATATACTGTCAATCTTGCATTAAAGTATCCTGATAAAAACTTCATTGGCATAGATATAAAAGGACACAGAATGTGGCGGGGAGCCCGGGAGGCTAAAGAAAAGGAACTCTTAAATGCAGCTTTTCTCCGTACACGGATTGAATTCATCAGATCGTTCTTCGCTCCTGGTGAGGTTGATGAGATATGGATCACATTCCCGGATCCTCAGTTAAAACAGAGCAGGGAAACTAAACGTTTGCCGGGCCCCTGGTTTCTAAACCTTTACAGATCGTTCCTGAAAGATAATGGTATTGTCCACCTGAAGACCGATTGTCGCGAGCTTTATGACTACACTCTGTCAATTGTAAAAGCAAACAGTCTGGAAATAATAACATCAACAACTGATCTTCATAATGATATGCCAGGTAATGAGCTTCTAGCCATACGTACTTTTTATGAAGAGATGTTCCTTAAAGAGAATGTTCCCATAACATATCTTTCATTCAGGCTCCCCAATGAAAAAATCATCAAAGGCATCGGTCAGTAACGGGATCAGTGAACCGGGTTTTTTTGAAATGGTTTATGAGGTCACCAGGAAGATTCCCTATGGGCGCATTACCTCATATGGGGCAATAGCAAAATACCTTGCCACAGGTCGCAGCGCACGTATGGTCGGATGGGCTCTTAACTGCTGTCATACCCAGCCTGACTTTGTACCTGCACACCGGGTGGTAAACAGAAACGGTTTGCTTACAGGCAAGAGACACTTCGGTAACTCAACCACAATGCAACAGCTCCTTGAAAACGAAGGATTCATCATAAAGGATGATGTGATTACCGATTTCAAAGAAAAATTCTGGGATCCTTCAGTTGAACTATAATTGGTCACCAATGTTATTATAGAAACGCTTTAAAACACAATTTAATTATAGTCATGTTTAGCAGAGAACAGATAATAAATGCATTGAGAGATGTAAAGCATCCGGAGAAAGGTAAAGATATTGTATCACTTGGATATCTTAGTGAAGTAGTGTCATCTTCCTCCGGAATTAAGATAACCCTTACGCCCGAGAAGTCAAATGACCCTATGCTCTCTTCAATAAAGAGTAACTGCGTCAGGGCTATCAAGGAGCATCTGGGACCTGATGCAGTTGTTGAGTCCATTGAAGTCAGGCCGGCAGTTATTGTCGGCAAGAATGAAGCTCCTAAAAGGGAAGTGCTTCCTTATGTAAAAAACATTATTGCAGTCTCATCAGGTAAAGGAGGCGTTGGCAAATCCACTGTAGCTGTCAATCTGGCTGTGGCGCTTGCCAGGGAAGGATACAGTACCGGCCTCATTGATGCTGATATCTTCGGGCCTTCAGTACCTAAAATGTTCAATGCCGAAGATTTTAAACCCTCAGTGAGAAGGGATGGCGAGACCGATATTATCATTCCGCTGGAAAAGCATGGCGTGAAGATACTTTCAATAGGATTCTTTGTTAAAGACAGCGAGGCAGTCATATGGAGAGGCCCGATGGCAAGCAGCTTCCTGAAACAACTGATAAACCAGGGAGACTGGGGTGAACTGGATTACCTTATCTTTGATCTTCCTCCCGGAACCAGTGATATCCATCTTACTCTTGTACAAGAAGTTCCTGTCACAGGAGCTATCGTTGTTACCACTCCCCAGGAAGTGGCCCTGGCAGATGCCCGTAAAGGCATTGCAATGTTCCGCAGTGAGGCCGTAAATGTTCCTGTTCTCGGGCTGGTAGAAAACATGTCCTGGTTTGTTGCACCTGAGTTACCGGGTCACAGATATTATATCTTCGGTAAAGAAGGTGGCACAAGACTGGCAAAAGAAGCTTCTGTTCCTCTTCTGGGACAGATACCCGTTGTGGAGAGCATTTGCAATAATGGAGATAACGGAACTCCTTCAGCACTTGGAGACACAGAGACAGGACTTGCATTCAGAAAGCTGGCAGCAGAAGTGGTAAATGAAGTGGAAAAGAGGAATAAACTTCTTGATCCCACAGAAAAGGTTAAAATAATTACACATTGAGATGGCAGATATTAAAGAAGTTACAAAAAAGGTCGAAAAATCCCTTGAATCGATAAGACCATACCTTCAGGCCGATGGTGGTGATATCTCTCTTGTTGAGGTATCACCTGAAATGGTGGTGAAAGTACGTCTTATAGGTGCCTGCCATGGATGTCCCTTTAGTTATCAGACTCTTAAGGCAGGAGTAGAACAGTCTCTGATGAAAGACGTGCCGGAAATTAAAGCTGTTGTTGCAGCAGAATAAAATATTTTCCTCTTTTTATTACCTTTGAATACTATTAGCCACTACAGGCAGTTTATAGTATAAAACCTGGTAATTGGTCTTTCAGCGCTTAAGATATATATTTCCGGCAATAGCCATTGTGGCCATGTTGTTGACCGGCTGTTCGGTTGAGAAGAACACCGGCTCATCCCGTTTTTATCATGCCCTTATCTCAAAATACAATATCTTTTTTAATGGCAACGAAGCGTACAAAAAGGGTGTTGCCAAGGTAAAAGCAGCCAACAGGGATGACTATACCAACCTCCTGGCAGTTTTTGAATACTCTTCGCCCGAGTCAGCCGCTACATGTACAGGAGAGATGGACCGTGCCATACAGAAAGCCTCGAAGGTCATTGCACTGCACTCAATAACCGCCAAACCCGGGAAGACAAAAAAAGGAGACCAGAGTGAAAAGGAGGAAGCCTTCATGAATAAGAAGGAGTACAATGTATGGGTTGACGACAGTTACCTCCTGATGGCAAAGGCACAGTTTTATGAAAAGAAATTTCCGGAGGCACGTACAACCCTTGCATATCTCAAGGAGCTAACCACAGACAATGAAATACTGGCCGAAGCGGAAATATGGTCCGCAAGGATATTCACTGAAGAGAAAAATTATCTGCTGGCCAGCCGGACACTGGAGGCAATACCCGGCCAGGACAATATGAGCCAGAGGCTGAGTGTTATGTTTTACCGCACTCTCTCT
>Ga0209099_1003502_pt1 | contig 12675 bp, 9 predicted proteins | sample AD_JPNHW2_MetaG_FD_184430 | JGI IMG/M metagenome (GOLD analysis project Ga0209099, IMG submission 184430) | Active sludge microbial communities of municipal wastewater-treating anaerobic digesters from Japan - AD_JPNHW2_MetaG (SPAdes) (version 2) | ecosystem: Engineered > Bioreactor > Anaerobic >...
TGTATACCGTCGTCGAATTTCAACATGTCAAACCGGGAAAAGGTCCCGCATTTATCCGCACCAAACTGAAGAATCTCAAGACGGGTCGTGTGATCGCGAACACGTTTGATTCGGGTGAACGGATCGAGATCGCCCGTGTGGAAAGAAGAAAATATCAGTTCCTGTATAAATCCGAGAAGGATTATTATTTCATGCACAACGAAACTTTCGAACAGATTTTCCTTCCCGAAGAGCTGATCAATGCTCCCCAGTTCCTGAAAGAAGGACAGGAAGTAGAAATCGTGTTCCATGCCGATACAGAGACCCCGCTTTCCTGCGATCTTCCCCCGTTTGTTGAGTTGAAAGTCGTTTACACCGAACCGGGTCTGAAGGGAAATACGGCCACCAATACCCTGAAGGACAGCACCGTGGAGACAGGCGCTCATGTGAAGATCCCTCTCTTTATTGAAACCGGCGAGACCATCCGCGTCGACACCCGCACTTCCGAGTATTATGAACGCGTGAAAGCCTAGAGCTGACGCCTAAACAATACAAACCGTAAAAAACGTACCCCTCAATGAAATTTACTGTTCCCCAGACCCTCCAATCCATTGCCGGCATCCTGAATGCACGTTTTCACGGGGACCCCGGTTCCCCCATCCTTGGCATCAATGAAATCCACATGGTGACTCCCGGCGACATCACCTTCGTTGATCATCCCAAGTATTACGATAAAGCGTTGAATTCGGCCGCCACTACCATCATCATCAACAAAGAGGTGGAGTGTCCGGAAGGGAAGACACTGATCTTTTCCGATCATCCGTTCGATGATTATGTCGTGCTGGCCCGTCATTTCATGCCGTTCCAACCGGCGGTGGCCATGATCAGCCCGACTGCCGAGATCGGTGAGGGTACGGTGATCCAACCCGGTGTGTTCATCGGCAACTACGTCAAGATCGGCAAAGGATGTATCATCCATCCCAACGTAAGCATCTACGACCGAACGGTCATCGGCGACAATGTCATCATCCAGTCAAGCAGTGTCATCGGTGGCGATGCGTACTATTTCCAGCGCCGTCCGGAAGGATACAAGAAACTCGAATCATGCGGCCGCACCGTCATTGAAGATGACGTGGAGATCGGCGCTCTCTGTGCCGTCGACCGCGGCGTTTCGGGCGACACGGTAGTAGGAAAAGGCACCAAGATAGATAATCATGTTCAGGTAGGTCACGACACGGCCATCGGCCACCACTGCCTGATCGGCGCTCATTGCGCTATCGCCGGGGTGACCCGCATCGAAGACGATGTGATCCTCTGGGCCCGTGTCTCTGTCAACAAAGACCTCGTCATCGGAGCTAAAGCCGTGGTGTTTGCCATGTCGGGCGTCGATAAGTCACTCGAAGGCGGCAAGAAATACTGGGGTGTACCGGCTGAAGAGGCACGTAAAAAATGGAAGGAATTGGCCTATATGCGCCGTCTTTCGGAGTTCTTCCCCACCAACGAAGCCGTTAGCGAATGTGAAAACGGGAATGGCAACGGGAAAGAGGCTTTCTGATTCTCCTTAATTCTCTTCTTTCTTCTCTTCTTCTTTCTCTTTAGCGGCTGACTTCAGGCTGTAAAGGTTCATGGATACCAGCATCGCTATGAATCCCCATACCGGGATAGAGGCTTTATCCGTATCGAGGAAGTTATTCATCAGGCCGTGGAGGAAATAAGTGATCAACCCCAGGGTAACAGCGAGACTTAACACTTTTACCTCCCGTGATTCTGCTTTGCGGTAGTTATTCATCCCAACGACGATCATGGTGATGACGATGGTAATCACCAGCAGCATACCGGGCAGCCCCGTTTCAGCCAGTGGTCCGATGTATTCGCTATGTGCGTTGCCACGGTCACCGGCGTTGGTGCTGATTTCGGTCTTCTCCTGTGACAGTTGGTAGGGAGCGTATTCAAACTGGTAGGTGCCGGGCCCGAAACCAAATACCGGGCGGTCCTTGTACATGCGGATGGCCGACTGCCAGCGATTGATACGTTCCAGGTTCGAGGCATCGGTGGAGATGTTCGAGATAGACTGCACATGCTCTATGAAATTACCGCTGGTCCCTTGTTTGTTGCGCTCCAGCACATCAAAGATCTCATTCTGGAAGACATAAAAGACCATCACTAACCCGACCAACCCCACCGCAATCCATTTGAACCGGATCTTGAAGAGCACGATGAAATAGATGATCAGCGCTGCCGCGAGGCTGACCCATGCTGCCCGGCAATAGGAGAAGAAGAGGGCGACCAGGAGAATAGCCAGGATGATAAACGAGAAGAAACGGTGAGTCTTCGAATACGCTTTACTGAACGAGAAGGCGGTGAAAACAGGGACGAACATCGCCAGGATGGCGCCGTACACGGTATGGTCGTTAAAGAACGGGCTCATCACCCAATGTCCGGCCTCTTCATCAAATCCCAGCTTGTAATGCTGATAGAGGGTGTAGAAGATCACACCCGCCAGGGGTACGGCATAGAGCCAGATAAAACGGCGGATATTTTTCAGGTTTTTAAAGAGCGGAATGGCCATGAAGAACATGGGGATGACAAACCACAGCCGCGAGAGCAGGTACTTGAACGAGACCAGAGGGACCTGGCTGGTGATGGAGGTAAGAAGAAGCCAGCCCAGCTGGATCAGGATCACTACCGACATCGGGTGTCTCCATATCTTCGGGTCGAAGTCATTGTGATAAAAAAGTTTCAGCACGAAGATGACCAGGACCCCGAAAAGCAGCGGTTCGGTGGGGATGGATATCCCCGCCCCCAGTTCAAACTCGACCACATTCAACGCCAGTGGTGTCAGGCCCACGATGAGCAGAATGATCACATCAAGCCGGTAGATATAATACCAGAGGATCACCAGGAAAAGAGGCAGCGCCAATGCCCAGTAGTTGTCCTTCACGATGAGATACGCGTTGAGGGCAATATAGGCCAGGCTGATGATATAAACGATCAGGAGTTTATTTTTCTCCAGCCATTCCCCGGAGTCATATTTTTTAAATAGAAAGTTACGCATTGTCGCGGAGAATCGCTCTGGAGGATCTGGATTTTTCAATGATACCAATTACGATGATTGACAGGAATGACACCGCGATGAGCGAGCCGACGACAATCAGCCAGCGGATGGGGTAATCCTTCTTATCAGCAGGATAAGGTTTGGTAAGGACGTTGATGAACGAGTATTCGCGGTGATAGTCCAGCAGAGCCCGGTCATGGTCAAGTTTAAATGCGGAATAACCTTCTGCTTCCGCCGTCATCATCTCTTCGATCAGTTTCATTTCCCCGCCTTTTTCTTCGAGGGCTTTCTGGTATTTTTTGGCCTCACCCATTCTGGCGGATCCGCCGGTACCCAAGAGAGCGCGCATCACTTCGCGGGTCTGTCCCTGGTAATCCATCATGCCATAGTTCATGCCCAGCTCTTTGGCACGGTCGGCCAGCGAATCAAGGCTCTTTTTCTTATAGGCTACCACATAGGCGTAGTTGTTCACTACCTCGAGGAACTTTTCCTTATGCATGCTTCTGACCTTGGAGTTATAGTACTGAAGCATGCCATTGACCATATCACAAGCCATGATGGGGTCGGGATCCCATACCGTGATCTCCACCGCTTCGTTAGGGGTCTTGGTGATCTTGACGCGTTGGGAGAAAAGCCAGTCAAGGCTGCTCATAAAATACTGGTAGTTGGAGTCGAGATTCCAGTGACGAGCCAGATCGAACTTCCGGACCACACTGTCGCGGATATCCCTCGATTGCAGGATCTGTACCATCTGTTCCGTTTCATTTTCATCGGAATAAGGTGATATGTTGGAAGGATATACAACGGTATATGATTTATACAGCGGGGTGATGACCAGGGAACTGGAGATTATCGCCGAGACGATCAGGGTAAGAACCAGGATGACCGCCAGGTGCCATTTCCATTTAAAAAGGATATCGACGATGTTTTTACTATTAAAGAACTTATCCATAGTTGTTGTTTTTCCGGTTTCTGAATGAAGTTTGTTATGATTGCTCAAGCTGGAATTGTTTCCGGGCATTGCTGTTACTGATCTTCTCCATGACCATGATCACGAGCACGGAGAGGAAGAAGGCCGAGAAGGTGGAAACGACCATGATGAGCCAACGGATGGGGTATGATTTCCGTTCGGCTTTGAAGCCGTCGCTGACCACGAACTTCTGAGGGATCTGTTCATTGGCTTCCACGCTGGCTTCTTTCAGCTTTGACTGAAGCAGCGTGATTTGTTCCGTTTTAAATTCCAGTGCGTTTTTCAGCGACATATAGACGCCGCCATATTTCCCCAACACATCCAACCGCTTCTGGAGGGCTGCCTGGGCGCCTCTGTTGCCGTTCATGATCGAGATCGCCATTTGCTGGTTCAGCACCTGTGATTGGTACTCCACGTCGTTCACGCCGAGGGATCCCAGAGAGACGAGGGAATCGACGATGGTGTTTATTTCGTCTTGCAGGACTTTGTATTCATTTTCCACGATCCGGAGACCTTGCACCGAACGTTGCCGCTGCATCTCGTTTTTCACGGTATCGAGGAGCTCCGCGATAGAATTGGCGATATCGGCGGCCATCTGCGGATCCTGGTCCAACACTGTGATCTGCACCGCCATGAACTGGGTTCGCCGGAATTTAATGTTGTTTTCGTACTGATCGTACAACCGGGAATTCTTGTATCTCGATGTTGAATCGATACCGTAATGTTCCATCAGGTTGAACTTGCTGATCACGCGGTCCCTTATCTTATTGGAATTCAGGATCTGCATCAGTTGTTCTGCTTGTTCGTCCTCCCCGAAGGCAACCAGGTTCTGGCCTTTGGCCTGCTGGTCGCTCAACAGTGCCTGTGATACGGAATTCGTACCTGCCGGGAAGAGGATGACCGTGGATTTATACTTGGGGGTTATAAACCATGGAAGGGAAAAAAACCATGATCCTGCGAGGGCGGCAATAATAACAATGAACAATGGTTTTCGCCACTTATAGAGGAACACCACCATGTTTGAGGAGTCAAAGGTTGACTCCTGCTTTGCGTCATGGGTCATAGTTACTTGTATGAAAATTTTTCCAAAGTTAGAAATTAAAACGGAAACATCACGTCATATATTTATCGTCCCGGGCGGACGATGTTCATCAGTGACCGGAAACTCAGGAGCCGCAGCGCCACCGCCAGCAGGAAGGAGAACAAAATGGCCATGGTGAACCCGGGCAGCCAGGAATAGTTAGCACTCAATCCGGGCATATCGAGCTTGATATGCAGGGAGATGTAGTTGAACAGCACCACTCCTCCGGTATAGGCCAGCAGCTTCCCCATGTAGAGGTAATCGGGCCGGAACCGGAATACTTTCATGACGATCAGGACCTGAAGCAGAGCGGTGACGAACTGGGTGACCAGACTGGCGTATGCCGACCCGACAGCCATCATTTTGGGGATGAGCCAGAAGTTAATGCCCAGGTTAATGAACAATCCCACCAGGGAGACAATGTTCAGTTCGAGCATGCTGCCATTGGCGGTGAGGAGCGTACCGAAGATATAGGTGGCGGATACGGCGATGAAACCCAGCATCAGCACCTGAAAAACGCGGGCCGAGTTTTCAACATGCGAATCATAGAGCAGGTCCATCAGGGGATAGCTGTAGAAGAAGGAGCCTACAGACACGATGATGGCCACGGTGATCAGAATAGTAAAAGAAAGACGCATCATCTCCTTGACCGAGTCTTTGTTTTTGATCATCCGGGAGAAGATCGGTAAGAGGATGACGGAGAAGAGGAAGGCGATCATGTTAGCGGCATCGAGGAGGCGGAATCCGGAGGCATAGATACCCACCTGTTCGGTTCCGACGGAAGCAGGCAACAGTTTGTCGATCATGACCGGGTCGAGCCGGTTATAGAGCGTCATCAGCAGCGACAACAGGGCAAAGGGGAAGCTCTGTTTCATGATCATCAGGAAAAACGGCCAGTTCCAACGAGGCCGGCGGAAGTTGGCTTTCTTGATCACGATGGCCAGCGCCGTCAGCGCGGTAAGCAGGTAAGCGGCTGTCTGGGAGTACACAAACCATTCGATCCGGAAAGGCTCGTCGGTCACATGTCCCCAAAGCAGCATGCCGCAGAACAGGATCATCAGCATGCGGTCAAGGACTGACAGCATACTATCGGTCTTGAACATCAGTAAGCCCGAGATATTGGAACGGAGATACAACACCAGCGAAGACAGGAACTGATTAAAGCACAACAGCGCCAGCAGGGGCAGTCGGTCCCCTTTGAAACCCCAGATGACAGCCACGATGAAGGTGACCAGGGAATAAAACACCCCCAGCATGAACTTCATGGTGATGATCCCCGAGAAATGCTTGTTCAGCAGCTGATTGTTCTGGGCGATATTCCGGTTATTGAAATTGGTGATCCCCATATCAAGCAGGATGCTGAAGAGGAACGAGAAGTTGAACACCACAAAATAGAATCCGTAATCGGAAGGCCCCACGGTATTCTGAACCGTCCGGTCAATGCCAAAAATCCAAAAAGGCTTAACCAGAAGATTCAGGAAAAGCAATAAACAGAGATTGGTGAGAAATTTCCGTTGCATGCGAGGAGAGATTCCGGAAATATTTGTGATATTTGCCACAAAGTTATAAAAATACTCTCTTGCCTTTCCGAAATTCAATCTTTTTCGTGGAGGCAGGATTTTTCATTTTCTTATGAAGATCGCAGTTAATACAAGGTTGTTGTTGAAAGACAAACTGGAAGGGATCGGGTGGTTCACCTATGAATCGCTGAAACGGATCACCACCCAGCATCCGGAGCATCAGTTTCATTTCATCTTCGACCGGAAATATGACGAGGAGTTCATCTTCTCGGACAACGTCACTCCCGAGGTGATCTTTCCGCAAGCCAGGCATCCTTTTCTGTATTACTGGTGGTTTGAGAAGTCCATTCCGGGGTTGCTTGACAAGATCAAGCCCGACCTGTTCCTTTCTCCCGACGCTTTTCTGCCGATCCATCCCCGTACCAAGACCCTGGCTGTCTTTCACGACCTGAATTTTGAGCATTATCCCCAGGATCTGCCGTACCTGACCCGGAATTATTACCGTCGGTTCTTTCCCCGGTTTGCCCGCACGGCCACCCGCATCGCCACGGTATCGGAATATTCAAAGCAGGACCTCATCCTGCAATATGGCATTCCCGGCGAGAAGATCGATGTGGTGTACGATGGAGCCAGCGAGATGTATCATCCGCTGGGAGCGGAAGAGAAGCAGGCCACCCTGCAGCACTATACCGACGGCAACCCGTACTTCCTCTTCATCGGCGCCCTTCATCCACGTAAGAACCTGGCCAACCTGTTCACGGCCTTCGACTACTTCAAGAAGAACAACCCCAATGACGTCCAGCTGATGATCGTGGGCGCCCGCAAATGGTGGACCCGCGATATCGACCAGGCCTTTCAGCAGATGAATTTCTCCAACGACGTGGTCTTCACGGGACGTCTTGATTCGGAACACCTTCACCGGGTACTTGCCTCCGCCCTCGGACTCACCTATGTCAGCTACTTCGAAGGATTCGGCATCCCCATCGTCGAAGCATTCCGCTGCGGGGTTCCGGTGATCACCTCCAATGTCACCTCCATGCCGGAGGTAGCCGGTGACGCGGCACTGCTGATCAACCCGTTCCATCCCGAGTCCATCGCCATGGCCATGTACAAGATCTATTATTACGATAGTCTGCGGAAGGAGCTGATTGAACGCGGAAACCAGCGGAAAGACCTGTTCACCTGGCAAAAGACAGCCGACAAGCTCTGGGAATCCATTGAAAAAACCATAAAAGAAGGTTAATAATGAACATTCTACTATTGGGTGCAGGAGGCAGGGAACATGCTATCGCCTGGAAGCTGGCCCAAAGCCCCCTCCTCGATCGGTTGTTTATTGCCCCGGGTAACGCGGGGACAGCCCGATGCGGCGTCAACCTTGCCATCGCTGTGAATGACTTCCCGGCAATCCGGGAAGCCTGTATCACCCATCATATCGACATGCTGGTCGTTGGCCCCGAAGATCCGCTGGTGAAGGGCATCCATGACTTTTTCCTGCAGGATCCGCTGCTGAGACAGATCCCGGTGATCGGGCCGACAGCTGCCGGGGCTCAGCTGGAAGGAAGCAAAGATTTCGCCAAGGCCTTCATGGTGAAATACCACATCCCCACGGCCGCCTATCAGACATTCACCCCCGACACCCTGGCTGAAGGGATTCGTTTCCTCGACAGCCTCAAGCCGCCTTACGTCCTGAAAGCCGATGGCCTCGCCGCCGGAAAAGGGGTCGTCATCTGCGAGACCCACGAACAGGCTGTGACGGAACTCACGGCGATGCTGAAAGATCAGAAGTTCGGAAACGCCTCCGCGAAAGTGGTGATCGAACAATTCCTCCGGGGCATCGAACTCTCGGCCTTCGTCATCACCGACGGCGTCACCTACCGCATCCTTCCCGAAGCGAAAGACTACAAAAAAATCGGAGAAGGCGACACCGGCCCCAACACGGGTGGCATGGGCTCCGTCTCCCCGGTCCCGTTCGCACAAGGCGCTTTCATGCAGAAAGTCGAACAACGCATCATCCGTCCCACCATCGACGGACTTCGTGCAGAGCATATCCCCTATCAGGGTTTTCTTTTCTTCGGATTGATGAACGCCGGTGGCGACCCGTACGTGATCGAGTACAACTGCCGTCTGGGAGACCCCGAGACGGAATCGGTGCTTCCCCGGGTAAACAACGACCTGGTCGCCCTCCTTCAGGCTACCGCAGCAGGAAAGCTGGATGAGGTGACCCTCGAGACCGATCCGGCTACCGTGGCCAGCGTCATGCTTGTGTCGGGCGGCTATCCCGACAAATACGCCAAAGGGAAAGTGATCTCCGGGTTGGAAGCCGTAGAAGGCAGCATCGTGTTCCACGCCGGGACGGCCCGCGATGACCAGGGCTGCATCGTCACCAGCGGAGGCCGTGTCATCTCCGTGACTTCGAAAGGCGATTCACTCGTCGGGGCGCTGGAGCAATCGTACCGCAATGCGGCGTTCATCGACTTTGAGGGTAAATATTTCCGTTCCGACATTGGTTTTGACCTTTAATCACTGATATGGCGCTGGTCCGATTCTTCCGTTCAAGTTTCGCCGGTCAATATATCGCAACCGGCTTGTTCGGGATCGTGATCTGGGGTACGGTGCTGCCGTCGCCCCCGCCCATGCCGGAGCCTTCGGGGCCGGTGATCCTCTACAGCCTGCTCTACAACCTGCTTTCGGGCTACCCTGTCCTGGCGTCTCTGGCCGGCTTCGTCACGGCGCTCATCGCAGCCATGTGGCTCAATCTTCTTTTTACCAGACACGAGATCATCCCGAAGAATTCCTCGCTGGCCGCCTTCCTCTTCCTCCTCTTCTCTTGCTGGAACCCGGCGCAGATGACGCTGACTCCCCTCAGCATCCCGCTGCTGCTGTTCCTTTCCGTGTTCCAGTCGCTGCTGGAGGCCTATAACCGCCATGACCCCGTCGACCTGGCGTTCTCGGCCGGCTTCATGATCACCGTATCGGCCTTGTTCTATCTCCCCTCCATCTTCTTCTATGGCTTCCTGCTCACCGTATTCCTGGTGTACCGAAGCATCCACTGGAGGGAATGGGCCGCCTCCTTCATCGGCCTGCTGACGCCGGTCCTTTTTTTAGCTGTTTACTGGTTCTGGACCGATCAGATCCCCGGCATCGTGAAAGACTACGCGGACTTTTTCCGTGACATCACCTTCACCATCATCAACCCCTGGAATGAACCCGGCAGGGTCATCCCCGCTGCTTTTCTGGTCCTGTTCCTGTTGACCGGCATTTTCTACAACGCACGTCAGATGGCCGAAAAGACCATCGAGACCCGCAAGAAGCTGATCATCCTGAGTTGGTTCAGCGTCTGGGTGCTGATCACGTATCCCTTCGCCAAAGGACTGCTGCTCTTCCATCCCAGCCTGGCCTTCCTCTCTGTCGCACCATTCCTGGCCGGCTTTTACCTTTCGAAGAAGAAGACGTTCCTGTGGGAGATGATCCTGTGGATTTACATCGGGGTCATTGTCTTCAACCAGGTATTAAATCTGTTTCAATAATGCTGAAGACCAGTTTCTCCGGAGATCTTGTGGAGGCCGGGTGTGATGAAGCCGGCCGGGGATGTCTGGCAGGGCCGGTGTTCGCCGCAGCCGTCTTACTGCCTCCCGGCTTTTCCCATGACGAGCTGAACGATTCCAAACAACTCAATGCTGCCCATCGGGAGAGGCTGCGGGGGATCATCGAACACGAAGCCTTGTCGTGGGCTGTCGCCAGCGCCAGCGCGGCCGAGATCGATGACCTCAACATCCTGAATGCCTCCATCCTGGCCATGCACCGGGCCGTCGCCTTACTGGGAATCACCCCGCAACTGCTGGTCATCGACGGCAACCGGTTCCATCCTTACCCCGGCATCAAGCATGTCTGCGTGGTGAAAGGCGATGCTTTGTTTCAACATATAGCAGCAGCCTCCATCTTGGCCAAGACCTACCGCGATGCATACATGGAAGAGCTTCACCATTGCTTCCCCTGTTACGGATGGGACCGGAACAAAGGATACCCCTCCCCGGTCCACCGCGAGGCAGTCAGGATTCACGGACTCACTGTCCATCACCGCAAGACATTCCGGCTGCATGATCAACTCAGCCTCTCTCTTGAATGACCATTAGTTTCCAAATTGTTCTATTTTTGCAGAAAATTGCCGTTACGGCATGACCGATGAAAGCACTCAGGCTTACTTCCCTCATTCTCCTTTGTATCGTACTGCTGACAGGCATACCTTATCTCGGATATGTCTTCTATCAGCGGTACAGCAAACCTGCTTCGCTGCCATTGGATGCCGTCCCCGAGAAAGCAGCTTTCGTCATCCGTCTCAATGAGCCGGGATCGCTCTACGAAGAGCTGACTAAATCGAACCTGATCTGGAAAGAAGTCTCTGCCTATCCGGGCATCAGCAAGGTGTGGAAAGATGTAAGGATGATTGATTCCATCACCGGGAAAGACCGTGACATCAGCAGGATGGTCAAAGAGCATCCTTTTTACATCGTTCTCGCGCTGACCGGGAGATCGGAATTCGGACTGATGTACCTGGGCGAGGCCGGCCACGACGTCACCCCCTCGGGGATATCCGACTTTCTGAAGAAAAATTACCCGGGTAAGACCACCCTCACCGTCAACCCTTACGCCTCCACCCAGATCCTGCGGTTCCACCCCGACGGCATGAAAGAGCCGCTGTTCATCTCGGTCACCAAGGGGGTCTTCATCATGAGCCATTATTCCAACCTGGTGAAGAAAGCCATCGACCGGTTATCGCTCAATTACATCCCCGGATCCTCCGCCAACTTCCGGACTATCGAAAGGACGTCGGGCAAGCGGGCCGACGCCAATATCTTTGTTAACATCCCCTACCTTTCCCTCTCGACCTGGAAGATCGCCTCGGAAGAGACACGGCGCGACCTGGTGCGGCTGGCCCGTTTTGCCGACTGGTGCGGACTTGACATCAGCATCCGCAAGGATGAGTTGCTGATGAACGGTTACCTGCTTTGTTCCGACAGCAACTATTACACGTTGGCACTTTACGAGCCTCATACGCCTCAATCCAATGACGGGGTCGACATCCTGCCCGACAACATCAACGCTTTTACCCTCTTCTCACTGGAGAAGCTGGGTTGGTACCTGGGTGACCTTCAGATGAGAGAACGACGGTTGGAGTCAGCCATTGAGCCGGGCCGCCTCACGCGATTCAATGAAGCCCGTAACATGCGCGTGGAAGGGTATTTCCTGCCATGGACCATGCAACAACTCTGCTTCGCCACCGCCTCGATGAACGACAGGGACGGGTCACCTTACCGGCTTATCACCATCCAACACAACGATCCCGACACCGCCCGCTACTACCTGCAGTCCCTCGCCAAAGCCCTGGGTAAAAAAACCGACTCCGTCCGGTACGACAGCCTCACCATCTACCTGGCCGACTTGTCGGATCCCCTGAATGCCGTCTTCGGTAACTTCCGTCCGGGCATCCAGACAACCTGCTATGTCATGTTCCGGGGATACACCATCTTCGCCGCCTCCCCGTTCCACCTCGTCAGCTTCATTAACCATTACAACTCCGGAGCTCTCCTGGTGAAAGACCGAAGCTATACCAACGTCGCTGACAACATCTCCGGCCAGTCCAACATCCTGTTCTTCTGCAAACCCGGCAGCATCCTTGCCTCTCCGCCCTCTCTCTTCAACGAGACCTTATCGGGGTATATCCGCGATCTGTCGGATTCCCTGCGCAAATTCGAGTCGCTGACCATGCAGGTTATCAACAAACAAGGACTGTATTATACCAGCATCTCCCTGCGTTTCAATCCCAATCCCAGCGACGAGAGCCAGGTGGCCTGGCAGTGTCCGCTCGACACTACCGTCTCCGGCTCTCCGCAGATCGTCCCGAAAAACAGTCACGGCGACCAGGTCGTGCTGGCGACAGATACCCTGAACTCGTTGTATATGATCGATTCTTCCGGCATGGTGCTCTGGAAGAAGAAACTCTACGGCAAGGTCCTCGGCACCTTCCACCCGATCTATATCCGCGGAAGCGATTCCCTGTTCTACCTCTTCA
>Ga0209099_1003504_pt1 | contig 12667 bp, 13 predicted proteins | sample AD_JPNHW2_MetaG_FD_184430 | JGI IMG/M metagenome (GOLD analysis project Ga0209099, IMG submission 184430) | Active sludge microbial communities of municipal wastewater-treating anaerobic digesters from Japan - AD_JPNHW2_MetaG (SPAdes) (version 2) | ecosystem: Engineered > Bioreactor > Anaerobic...
CATGCGGGGCGTGGTCCCTGATCTTTTTGATCTCCTCGGCATTATCAAACGTGACGAGCGGTTTGTACTTGTCAAGGGCTTCAAGCGTCTCGATCGGCTTGATGGTATTGGCATAGATGATCTTGTCCCAGATCCAGTCCTGCCGCTCCTTTTTCTCCATATGCCGTATATTCTCGTACACGATCATGAACTCGGGCATGGACGCCACATCGAAACTGGAACCCATCTCAAAGAGCGTTCTGACAATTTCAGGATTTGAATTGGCCTTGACAGCAAAATAGACCTGAACCGCAGGCAGGTGGGCTTTGAATTCGCGGTAATTATCCCTGATCTTTTCGTGATCGATCACGAAGATGGGCGTGCCATGCTCGCGGGCCAGTTGCTGCAGAAGTTCCTTCCTGGCCTTCCCGATATGGTGTACCCCGTTATCAGTCCCTTTTTTCTTTCGTCTCTTTTTCGAGTCGACCGCTGTTTTTGTCATTATATCATAGATTTATTGCACGAATAAGAAGTTTTTGAATTGCCAGACATCCTCGCGATCGTAATTGTTGTCAGGATTCTCCTTGATATAGACGACACGGTTCTTCAGGGGGGTCCAGTCGGAGGGACCCGACCAGAACTCTCCCAGGTATGGCTTTGCGATATCCAGCACGAACTCATGCGGCAGGTCGTCAGGGAGGCAGAACCCTTTTTGCGGGTTCCTGATCATCCACATCACGGCACTGACCACACCCAGTGCTACCTGGATCGTTGTGGCATTCTGCCCGGGTGCCAGTTTTTTTGCTTCGTCTATCGGGAGGATGCTGCCGGTCCACCACGATTTGTAGGGGTGGCCCATCAGGAGGGCGCCAAGGATGTCGGCACCGGAGACGATCTCCCGGTCGCTCATGATCCGCAGCTTCGGCTGCAGTACATAGTTACGGGCGCGCAGTTCATGGAGGGACGCTATCGTTGCATCGCAGGGCATGTAGGCATAATGGACGGTCGGGCGGTAGATGGCCTCTTTGTCTTTCCAGACCGTCCAGCGATCGGATATCCCGAAGGCCTCCCCGTGCCGGATGACCATGCCGATGATCTCCTGGTCGGGGATCCAGGACCTCACCCAGGTATTGATCCCCATCTTGGGGAGGATGATGCCGTTCTTCGGACCCACCTGCGGGATGATGGCAAGGGGGGGAAGGGTCTTTTCATGCGTGCCCCAGCCGATCTCCGCGGGTGCCGTTCCCTCCTCGCGCAGTCCCTCGATGCACCAGGTCCCGACAAATTCCCCGACCTTCTTGGGTGAACGGGAGATCTGCGTGTCGTGCTCGGAGCAGTGAATAACCTTAATGCCGGTCTCCATCGCCAGCTGGGCGAAGTCCTGATCCCTGATGAGACGCCCGATCTTTTCGGGATCTTTTGCAATATTGTCGGCAATCATCTTCCGGGCGATATCCACGAGCCCGTGCTTTGCAAAATGCGAAATGAGGCCCGGGTTTGCCCCGTGATCCACGACACAGGTTGTTGCCTCCTTCCAGTCCTTGGTCAGCTCGATGAGTTTCATCTGGCGGTAATACAGGGTCTTTTCGTACGGGCTCGCTGTCAGGATATCCGCATCGGGGTCCCAGGCTTCCACCGAGGTGTTCACGTAGAGGACATTATGGTCGTGACACCACTGCACGACTTCGCAGCAGTCGATATTCCAGGCAACATCGATCAGGAGCCCACCGGGTTCAAGATATTCCGCAAGGACCTCGGCCAGGTTTTTCTGGGTGATCTTTTTCTTGGAAAAACAAAGCCCCCCGGTAGTCCAGGCTTTGAGATCTGCGGACTTGTCCTTGAAGTCAATGATGGTGATGCATTCAAGGGGGATGTTCACATGCCGCAGCAGGATGGGGAGCATACATTTTGAAACTGCACCATACCCGATGATCAGGACCTTGTTTTTGAACTCCACGGTGACCCCCCCCTTTTTGCCGGAGACCTGCTGTCCAGTTATGTTCCTGAAATGTTATATAATGTGAGAACAGGGAGGTTTTTTTATTTACGAAGTCTCCCCCGCCCGGGAGCATGCTCCGCCTTACCATGATGTATTTATGATACCGGAGGACATACATATCAGGAGTCAGGATTATTTTATCCAATACCGGACAACGGGGTGGCAGATTTTGGCAGAAACAATGCAACCAATGGACCAGCGGGAACTGATGACGCTTCAGCACTACCTGAAGGAATACGGGCAGCAGGCAGAGATTTTTATCAGCCAGCTTGAGATGCTGGAAAACGGCCGGATGGAGGCCCATGCAGCTATCGAGGCCCTGGAAGGCATGATGGCAACAGAAGACGGGGTCGTCCTCCTCCAGATCGGTGCCGGGGCAAGTGTCCGGGCAAAGATCCTCGAACCGGATAAGGTGATGCTTGCAATTGGTGCCGAGGTTGTCGTCGAGCGCAAGAACAAGGATGCGGTTGAGTTCTTAAAAGAGCGGATCATGGAGATGGAAGCCTCCCAGAAGAAGGTGACCGAGACGCTCAACCGTCTCCGCTCCCAGATGAACGAGATTGAAAAAAGACTTGAGGCCGGGTACCAGCAGTCTGTGGCTGCCGTCCAGGAATGATGCGGGGATCTTCTCTCTATGTTCGGGGGACTTAAGGAAAAGCTGCAGGCAGCCCGGGGCCGGCTGGGCTCAAGCATCCAGACGGTCATAACGGTGCCATCCGGTGACGGGACCGGCGGGGCGGGACAGGAACCTGCCACGGAGATGGAAAAAACCGCAGTCCCCCCAAAAACCCCTGCACAGCCGACGATTGTTGATAAGTTCAAGGTCCTGTTGATCGAGCGCGAGCTGATCGTATCGGAGAAGGACGTTGCCGATGCACTCGCCGAGCTGGAACTGACCCTCCTGGAAAGCGATGTCGCCCTCCCGGCAACGGACGCGATCATTGCACACGTGAGGAAAAGTCTGGTCGGGAAGCACCGCAAACTGGGGGAGTCCGTTGACTCGCTTGTAGTCGGTGCGCTCAGGTCTGCCCTGCTCGATGTGTTGGGCAAGGGTTTTGACCTTCTCGAGTATATCCGGACCCACCCCCGTCCGGTCAGGATCCTGTTCACCGGCGTGAACGGGACGGGTAAGACCACCACGGTTGCCAAGATCGGCTCCTACTTAAAAAAGGAGGGATTCTCGGTCGTGATCGGTGCCGGCGATACCTACCGTGCCGGCGCTATCGAGCAGATCGGTGTCCATGCAGAACGGCTCGGGATCAAGATAATCCAGCACCCGGAAGGCGGCGACCCGTCTGCAGTGCTCTTTGATACGGTGCAGTATGCACAGTCGCACAAGATCGATGTGGTCCTTGCGGACACTGCCGGGCGGTTCCATAACAAGTCAAACCTGATGAGCCAGCTCGACAAGATTAGGCGTGTCATGAAACCCGATCTCGTGGTGTACGTTGACGAAGCGGTTGCAGGCAACGATGCGGTGATCCGGGCATCCGAGTTCGACAAGACCATCGGAGCGGATGCCGTGATCCTCACCAAGGCAGACATGGATTCCCGGGGCGGTGCAGCGATCTCGATCGCCCACACGATCGGAAAGCCGCTGATGTTCATCGGCACCGGCCAGTCGTATGATGATATCGCCCCGTTTGAACCGGCACTGGTCGTCGAGGAACTGCTGGGTGATGCCTGATGCTCGACGGGCTCTCATCCTCACTCAAGGACGCGCTCAAAAAGCTTGCCGGCAAGACCGTTATCGACCGGGCCGCAGTCGATGAGCTGGTCAAGGATCTCCAGCGGGCGCTCATATCTTCGGATGTCAACGTCAAGCTCGTCATGGAGTTGTCCAGGGCAGTCCGCACCCGCTCCCTTGAGGAAGAGACCCTCAAGGGCATGACCGTCCGTGAACACGTGCTCCGCATCGTGTACCAGGAACTGGTCCGGCTGGTCTGGGCCTCCACGGATGTCAGGCTCGAGCCCCAGACGATTCTCATGGCCGGGCTGCAGGGCAGCGGCAAGACCACGACAACTGCCAAGCTTGCCCGTTATTTCCAGAAGAAAGGCATGAAAGTCGGCGTGATCTGTGCCGATACGTTCCGTCCCGGGGCTTTCGACCAGATCTCGACCCTCTGTACCCGGATCCATGTTCCCTGTTACGGGAACCCGCAGGAGAAGGATGCCCTGAAGATCACCCGGGAAGGGCTTGCGGCATTAAAGGATCAGGAGCTGATCATCGTCGACACTCAGGGAAGGCATGCCCTTGAGGCGGACCTGATCCAGGAGATCATCGACTTAAATACCCTCACGAAAGCAAACCACCGCTGGCTCGTGATCGATGCAGCGCTCGGCCAGCAGGCAAGCGAGCAGGCACGCCGGTTCCACGAAGCCATCAGTATCGACGGTGTCATCATCACGAAGATGGACGGGACCGCGAAAGGTGGCGGTGCCATGTCCGCGGTTGCCGAGACCAAGAGCGGTATCGCATTTATCGGCAGCGGCGAAACGATCGAAGATCTCGAGCGTTTCGATCCCGACGGGTTTATCTCCCGTCTTCTCGGCATGGGGGACCTCAAGGCCCTGATGGAGAAGGCAAGCGAGGCTATCAGGCCCGGAGACGTGGACATGAACGCGATGATGAAGGGCAAGTTCACCCTCCGCGACATGTACAAGCAACTCGAAGCCTTAAACAAGATGGGCCCCTTAAAGCAGATCATGGGGATGCTCCCGCTCGGGAACATGGAAGTCCCCGAAGGCGTCTACGATGTGACCAGCACCAAGATGGTCCGGTACCGGATCATCATGGATTCTATGACGCCGAAGGAACTGGATGATCCGTCCCTGATCAACAGTTCCCGCATGCAGCGGATCGCCCATGGGGCCGGTGCAACTCCTGACGAGGTGCGGGAACTCCTGAAGTATTACAAGATGATGCAGCGGACCCTCAAGGGCCTGCGGGGCGCAAGCGGCGGGAAGTTCAACATGCAGCGCCTGATGAAACGCTTCTCCGGAATGCAGTAAGATGATCTCGTTTGCGGTGGTCGGGCACCTTGCCCGGACGGACGGGGGCTTCTCGATCAACGACCTGCCAGGCAGCGGGGGACGGATGGACGTGCTCTGCCGGTGCGTGAACACGTCGCTCTTTCTCTCGCACGACCTGCGCAGGGATGCGGACTGCTACCTTGTTCTCTGCGGGGAGCCGGCCGGGCCAAAGACCGTGAAGTTCTCCGGCGCGCTGGTGCGGTCTCTTTCTCCGGACGAGCGGAGTGCTGCAGCCCTCATCAGGAAAGTCATCGACACGCCCTGTGGGAGCGAGTTCCGCGAGGCTGCTCAGGGCGTCTTCATACGGAAAGGCGGCCTTGATCGGCTCATGGGCGAACATACGTTTGGCGTACTGGACGAGAAAGGGACGGATCTGCGGAAAGCCGAGTGCCTGCCGGATGCGTTCCTGCTCTCCGACCACCTGAACTTCACGGACGACGAAGAAAACCTGGTCCGCGGCTGCCCCCGGTATTCCGTGGGACCGAAGTGCCTGCATGCCGATCATACGATAACCCTTGTACATAATGAACTGGACCGGAGGACGTGCGGATGGAGATAAACGAACAGGCAAAAGCGATCCTTGCGTATGGCGAGACCTGCGACCACTGCCTCGGGCGTTTCTTCGGGAAACGCTCCCACGGGCTCTCCGACGATGAACGGGGGCGGGGACTGAGGATCGCCCTTTGCCTTGCCGAGAACCAGCCTTACAGGGAATTTACGGGTACCTGCTGGGTCTGCGGGAATTTCTTTCTGTCCGTCCCGCTCTGGGCAGACCGTGTTGTAGCGGCCGTCAAAGACCTCGAGTTCAAAACCCTCCTTGTCGGCTGCCGGGTCCCCCCCCTGATTGCCGAGAACGAGGAGATGGTCTGGAGCGACCTGTCGCTGACAGACCCGGAGCCCTTCAAGTCGGAAGTGAACCGGGAGGTGGGCAAGGCAGTCTCGGCACGGATTGGTAAGGTTGTTGATTTCAAGAAACCCGATGTGGTGATCATCCTCGACCCTTCTGCAGCGTCCGTTGAGGTGCAGGTCAACTCGGTCTACTTCTATGGCCGGTACCAGAAGTTCGAGCGGGGCATTCCCCAGACCCACTGGGACTGCCGGGCCTGCAAAGGCAGAGGGTGCGAGAAGTGCAACTTCACCGGGGCCCAGTATCTCGACTCCGTGGAGGAGCTGATCGGGAGACCGGTCATTGAGATGTTCGATGCGGAAAATGCCGTGTTGCACGGGGCCGGCCGGGAGGATATCGATGCCCGGATGATCGGAACCGGCCGGCCGTTCATCCTTGAGGTTGTTGCACCGAAAAAACGGTCCGTGGACCTTGTTACCCTCGAAGAGACAATCAACCGGACCGCGGAAGGGCGGGTTTCTGTGGCAATCAAACGCTGGGCTGACCGCGCGGAGGTGGAAACCCTTAAATCAAACAAAGCGCATAAAAAATACAGGATCCTGGTCGAGGTTGACGGCGAATTATCAGCGGATGAGTTCGCAAATGCCTTGAAATCCTTAAAGGGCGTCACAATACAACAGCGCACGCCCGAGAGGGTTGCTCACCGGAGAGCAGATAAGATCCGTGAGCGAAAAGTCCTGGATATCGGGTTAGCAGGGGAACAGGACGGCAGATTTGTTGTCGAAGTCCTGGGCGAAGCCGGCCTCTACATCAAGGAACTCGTATCCGGTGACTCAGGCAGAACCATCCCAAGTCTTGCCGAGATCCTGAAAAGAAAGGCTCACGTCACCAGCCTCGACGTCACGCAGGTGGAAGGAGCAAAGGAGGGAGAATAAACCATGGCACATCACAATGGTCCAAGAAAGAAAACACGGTATAAATTCAAGAAAGATTTACGAGAACGGGGGCTGCCACCGTGCACCTGCGTAATCCAGAGATTTGAGGTTGGCGACCGGGTGCACATTGTCTGTAATCCCAGCGTCCAGAAAGGAATGCCTCACCGCCGTTTCCACGGGTTAACCGGAACCATCCTCGGCCAGCGCGGGCGGGCGTGGATGCTCACGATCCGCGATGGCGACGCCGACAAGATCGTCATTGCCAGACCACAACATCTAAAAGCACAAAAGTAAATTCACTGTCAGGTGATTGGCATGAAAGTAAAGGGTATCATTAGCGAAGAGAAGGTTACGCTCCCTGAGATGCGCTCCGTCCTGACCGGTGTCGAGGCGGAACGAATAGCAGCCGAGAAGGAAATGTCATACGAGTTCCGGCGCAGTATCGAGCATGCCAATCAGCTTGCAAAGACAAATCCGGAAAAATCGCGGGATCTCGTATCACAGCTCGTACAGATGGAAAAGATGAAGCCGGAGATCGCCTATCGCATCGCGAACATCATGCCAAAGACCCGCGATGAGGTACGTGCGATCTTTGCCAAGGAGCGTTTCACGCTCACTCCTGAAGAGATCGACAGGATCATCGAAACAGTAACGACACACTTCTGAGGTGTGCCATGAAAGTCGAGAAAAAAGAGGTCAATGCGATAGTACTGGATGTGCTCATGAAGGGGCATGCCGAGGATCCCCGCCCCACGTTCAAGCGGGAGCCGGTTGTGCAGGCAATGGGAATAGAGCAGTTCAAGCTTCTCGAACTCGTCCCGAAACTCACGGCAGCAATTGATCTCCACGAGAAGGTGTATATCGGCGATGCCGAGCGCGACAAGATAGAACGTGTCAAGCGCCGTATCGGGTACGCGGAGCTGACGCACACGGCCCAGGGAGAACTCCCCTTTGTTATCGAGGAAGTGATAAAGAGCCGTGAGCAGGACTTTGTCACGTTCTTCAACAAGTCCATCTCCATCACGCCCAAGCTCCACATGCTCCACCTGCTCCCGGGGATCGGCAAGAAACTGATGTGGGAGATCCTTGAGGAGCGCAACAAGAAACCGTTCATCAGCCTTGCCGATATATCGGCCCGGATCAAATCGATCCCCCACCCGGAGAAGATGATCCAGGCCCGTATCCTTGAGGAACTCCAGGAAAAGGATATAAAATACCACCTCTTCACAACGCGATGAAAGCGTATCACGACCAGCATTTCCTCATTGACCCGCATGCGATACAACGGATTGCGGATCTGGAGGATGTCCGGGGCAGGCGGGTGCTCGAGATCGGGCCGGGCAATGGTGCGCTCACCCGTGCCCTGCTCGACCGGGGTGCAATCGTCCATGCGATCGAGCTTGACAACACCCTGTGCGGGCAGCTTGCGGATACTTTTTCCCAGGATATCGCGGAAGGACAGCTCACGGTGCAGCACGGCGATGCGACCCGGTGCGGATTCCCCCCGTTCGACATGAGCGTTTCCAACCTGCCGTATTCTGCATCGTCCAAGATCACGTTCCGGCTCCTCGATGCCGGCTTTTCCGTTGCCGTCCTGATGTACCAGAGCGAGTTTGCCGAGCGGATGGCTGCAAAAGCCGGGACCAAGGAGTGCGGGCGCCTGTCCATCATGGTCCAGACCTACGCGGCGGTGCAGCTCTGTTTCCGCCTGCCGCCCCAGTGCTTCTCGCCCCGGCCGCAGGTGCATTCCACCGTAGTGAAGATATTTCCCCGCGATCCCATCTTCCCCGTCAATGACCGGCGGCGGTATGCGGACGTGGTGCGGGCGCTCTTCTCCCACCGGCGGAAGACCGTGCGCAATTGCCTGAAGGGATCCGCGGGCAGTATGCTCTCTTCAGTCTGGGTGGACCGTGCCATCGCTGTGCTGCCGGAGGAGATCCTGAAGAGCAGGCCTGAGGCATTATACCTGGAAGATTTTGCCACGATTGCAAATATTCCCTGAAAAGCCCTGCCGGTGTTTTCCCGGAACTTTTTTTAGTCCGCCCGTCAGGTATCCTGATAAGAATTTCTCCGTGATCTGCCATGAGATGGAAAGGATGGGAAGAGATCCCGTTACCGTTAACCGATCCGGCAGATCCGTTACCGGACAACAGGGTCGGGGCGATCGCCCCGCTGATCGTTTCTGCAAGCCGCTCGACCGATATCCCCGCGTTCTACGGCGACTGGTTTATGTCACGCCTTAAAGCGGGGTACGTGAAATGGAAGAGCCCGTTTTGCGGCAGCCCGCGATACGTCTCCTTTGCAAAGACCCGGGTGTTTGTTTTCTGGTCCAAGAACCCGGCACCGTTTTTCCCCCATCTCGCAGTGATCGACCGTATGGGTTATCATTACTACTTCCTGTTTACCCTGAACGATTACGATAACGAGGGGCTCGAACCCGGCGTGCCTCCTGCCGGTGAACGTATCGAAACCTTTATCCGGCTCTCCCGCCGTATCGGGAAAGGCCGGGTCGTATGGCGGTTCGATCCCCTTGTCCTTGCAGATGATATTTCCGTATGCGATCTGCTGGAGAAGATCCGCAGTGTCGGGGACCGTATTGCCCCGTTTACCCGACGACTGGTCTTCAGCTTCGTGGATATTGAAAAATACCCGAAAGTACGGCGTAACCTGCGGGAGGGCGGGATTCACGGTGCCCGGGAATTTACCGGTGACGAGGTTGGGGAGTTCTGCACGGGTCTGGCCACCCTGAACAAGCGGTGGAATCTCACCCTGTCGGCGTGTGCGGAAGGACGGGATCTCTCCCGTCTCGGTATCGGGAGGGGGCAGTGTATCAGCCATGACCTGATGGTGGAGGAGTTCGGAAACGACAAAAACCTCATGGATTTCCTGCACCCGTCTGACCAGAAGACCCTTGGCGGCATGCCCGATGCTAACGGGTCGTCACGATGGCTGAAGGACCCGGGCCAGCGGAGTACCTGCCGGTGTATTGTTTCAAAGGATATCGGGCAGTATTCCACCTGCATGCACCTTTGTGCGTACTGTTATGCCAATACTACCCCCAAACGTGCCCGCCAAAATTATGCACGGTACAGCGCAGACAGGGATCGCGGGATGTTCCATGACGCGATAACAGAGTAACCTTGCCGTTTGTTTTTTAAAATTCCCGCATGATTTTTATCGCACAGAACTCCCCGCACATCGTGCATTCCTTGTCCCCGTCCGCGAGTTCCCGTGCCCGCTGCGGGTCCATGGCACACCGGAACTGGCCTTCGCGGTCAAGGTCTGCACGGAGCATGGCGACTTCCCTGTCCAGCGCGTCCCTTTTGTATTTCACGGTGTCCCCGATATGGGCCGCAATCCTGAACGCGATCAGGCCTTCCTTTACCGCGCCCGGGCTTGGCAGGCCAAGGTGCTCTGCCGGCGTGATGTAACAGAGGTAATCCGCCCCGGCGGCGCTCGCCATGCTTCCCCCGCAGGCGCCGGCAATATGGTCGTAGCCGATCCCGACATCCGTAGGGAGCGGTCCGGCGACAAAGAGGGGGAACGGTGACTGTTTCTTGTAATACCGGATATATGCCGGGATCCGGTCGCTCCGTATGTGGCCCCCAGCCCCTTCGATAATGACCTGCACGCCTGCATCCCGCGCCCGGTGTGCGAGAGCAACATTCTGGTAAATCTCTGCCATCTGGAAGGAATCACGCCGGTCATGGATACACCCGCTCCGTGCGGTATTGCCAAGCGAGAGGACGATGTCGTGGTTCCGGCATACCGACAGGATGCGGTCGAACTGTTCGAGGAACGGGTTCTCGCACCGGTTGAGGAGCATGAACGCGCTCGTGATGGATCCCCCTTTGGAGACCATGCCAAGAATCCGTTTCTGCTTCCTGAAACCCGCAAGCATTTTCCGGCTGGTACAATGGACCACGACCGAGCTGATGCCCTGCGCTGCCTGCATCTCCAGTGTTGAGAGGATCTCCTCGGTTGTCATGTCCCTGAGCCCGTTCTCAGCAACTGCCTGGTAGACAGGGACTGTCGTGACAGGGAGGGTGGTACAGGAAAAGATCTCCTTCCTTATTTCGTTGATATCCCCGCCCATCGAGAGATCGCTGATGGTGTCGGCACCGAACTCTTCGGCGATCCGGGCTTTCTGGATCTCGTCCGTTATGGATACCCTGCTTGCTGATGTACCGAGATTGACATTGATCTTGGTGGCTAGTCCCCTGCCGATTCCCGTGAGCCGGTCCCCCCGCTGCATGATCACGGCGCTTCCCTCGGCTATCTGACGGCAGAGGAGTGCCGGTTCCATGCCCTCAGCCACGGCCACCCGAATCATCCGGGGCGTAACGATCCCGTCTTTTGCCTGATCAACGAGTGTTTTCATGGTGTCTCCCGGTATCCTGATCCGTACAGAATACTTGGGTTTTCCGGACATATGGATGCTGACATTATCCTCCGGATTCGTTGGAGTCTTCCCTGGTATACCTGCTGTACCTGGCCGCCCTGCCCCTGTTCTGGTATTTTGCAGGAGAATGCGGAAAAAACAGTACTTCCCATGAAATAAACTACCGGCAGGTTTATGGTCCGCAGGCATTCCGGGAAATTGTTTACAGAGGCACAGGTTGTTGGAAAAGGTGCAGGCTCTCCCTTTTTGTTTTTCCCGTCCAATCCTTTCCTGCACATGAAGTACGACCGTTGCCAGGTCTATTCGCCGGAAGCCGATACCCTGATGCTGCTGGCTGCAGCAAGGGCCGAGGTACGGCCCGGTGACCGCGTTCTTGAGGTGGGGACAGGTTCAGGGCTCGTGGCAGCGGAGATTGCCCGTATCACCCGTGTCGTGGCAACCGATATCAGTCCCCACGCAGTCCTCTGTGCCGCCGAAGCTGGTGTGGACGTGGTCCGGACCGATCTTTTTTCCGGGATCCGCGGACCCTTTGACCTTGTCCTGTTCAATCCCCCCTATCTCCCTACGCAACCGGAAGAGCGGATGGATGACTGGCTGGAGCATGCCCTTGATGGCGGGGCGAGCGGGCGTGCGGTGATAGAACGGTTTGCCCATAACGTCGGGGATGTCCTTGCACCCGGGGGGAGAATCCTGCTCCTGATCTCGTCGCTGACCGGACTTCCCGAGGTACAGGAACTGTTTGCCTGCCATGCTTACTCAGCCGGGATCGCGATGCAGCAGGCAGTTGAGGGCGAAGTACTCTTTGTTCTGAAGATCAGCCGAAAGGATAGGAATACCGATGATTCCTGAATCCCAGTACTGCCGGGCAGGCCGAAACGATACTATCCGTGATGACGCTTACGCCGATCATCGTCCGGCGCTTATAAAAACCGTCCTTTTTTGATGAAAATGGCAGGGTAAAACGGGGGGGGGAAAACCCGGAGATCCGGAACAACGGCTCACGGGATGGCATGAAAGGATATCAGGAAATCTTTAAAATGCAGCCATGAGCGCAATTTTCATGGTATCACCCTTTTTTGGTTTTAACGTCTGACAGCCGGAGAATTCCGGCCCCGGCACACCGGGTAGCGCTCTTCGTTCAGACAATCAGGCGTCTCCGCATCAGGTTGATAGCAGCCATGCAGCAGAGTAGGGTGACCACGATGATCCATGCAAGGTGCAGCAGAATAACCGGTGAAACGGCAGCCTGCGTAAACATTCTCATGATTGCCACGAGATGGGTGAGCGGCAGCAGGGCGAGCGCGACATACTGGAGGGCAGCCGGCAGGAGCGTGAGCGGGAAGAACGTGCCGGAGAAGAGCGCCATAGGCGTGATGAAAAGGAACGAGGGGTAGTTCAGGGTATCGATGCCGGGGGTGATGGCCGTAAAGCACATGGCGATACCTGCAAACATCAGCCCCCCCAAAAAAGCA
>Ga0209099_1003506_pt1 | contig 12659 bp, 11 predicted proteins | sample AD_JPNHW2_MetaG_FD_184430 | JGI IMG/M metagenome (GOLD analysis project Ga0209099, IMG submission 184430) | Active sludge microbial communities of municipal wastewater-treating anaerobic digesters from Japan - AD_JPNHW2_MetaG (SPAdes) (version 2) | ecosystem: Engineered > Bioreactor > Anaerobic...
TCTTGTTCATCAAAATCTTCCATCCTAAAGCATTAATAATCTTGAAACAGACTAATTATTTCGGGTGCAAAGATACAAAAATTGTATGACTCGGAAAGTCATATTAATTGATTTTTTGCAAGAGACAGAATTTGTAGTAAGCTCCCTTCAGTTGCATCAGTTCATTGTGTGTTCCACGTTCTACGATAGAGCCATTATCTATAAAGAGAATCTGATCAGTATGTCGTATGGTTGAAAGCCTGTGGGCAATCAGAATGGCTGTGCGATTTTCGAGAATTGTATCCAGTGCTTGCTGAAAGAGGTATTCAGATTCATTATCCAGAGCCGAAGTTGCTTCATCAAGAATCAGCACTTGAGGATTTTTTAAAAGAGCACGGGCAATACTCAATCGCTGACGTTGCCCCCCTGACAACATCATTCCCCTGTCGCCAATGACGGTATCATATCCATTCTCCATTTCCATAATAAAATCATGAGCTTGGGCAATTTTCGCAGCCTCAATCACCATCTCCGGGGTAACACTCTTTTTTCCGAAGGCAATATTATTAAAGACTGTATCATTAAAGAGTATAACATCTTGATTAACAACTCCGAAGAGCTCTCTTAAATCACTAATACAATATTTATTAATATCAATTCCATCTATCAATATTTTCCCTTTGGTAACATCATAAAAACGGGGCAGCATGTCAACCAAAGTTGATTTCCCGCTTCCGGATGAGCCAACGAGACCAATGACCTCCCCCTTCTTGAGCGTAATGTTAATATCGTGCAAAACTTCTTTATTATTATCAATTAACAAATTCCCCTGATAAGAAAAGCCAACATGCTTATATTCAATTTTATCTTTAAAAAAATCAATTCTGACAGGGTCGGGCAATTCGGTAATAATTTCTTCTCCGTCAATAATCTGGTAAATTCGTTGGGCTGAAGCCATTCCTTTCTGTATAGTATAATTGGCTGCAACCAACTGTTTGGCAGGGGGAATCATACGGGCAAAAACCAAAAGATACATTACCAACAGCTCTCCTTGCATACCGGTATCCAATAAAACCAGTTTTCCTCCTATGAGCAAAATAACTGTTATAGAGAGAATGCTTAAAAATTCAATTAAGGGTGAACCCAAATCATTGATACGGTATATTTTAGTATTAATGGAAGAAAAAAGTTTGTTCTCCTGTTTAAAAGCATCAGAGGCATGGTCAATGGCATTGTATCCTTTGATAATTCGGAGCCCACTGATAGTTTCTTCATATTTGGCACTTAGCATTCCCAATATCTGCTGCGCCTTTACAGAGTTCTTTTTGATACTTTTTCCAATGACGGCAATAATGTAACCGGAGAGGGGCAATACCACCAAAGAAACCAAAGTCAGCTTATAACTAACTGAAAAAAGAGTGATCAGATAAACGACCATCAAAAAAGGATCTCTGCAAAAAGTCTGTATTGTTGATATTATGGACCATTCAACTTCCTGAACATCAGAGCCTATTCTGTTCATCACATCTCCTTTCTTTTTATCCGAATAAAAAGAAAGCGGCAGAATAATCATTTTATTGTAAATATCCTTCCTGAATGATCTAAGAATTCCTGCCCTTATCGGAGCAAGAAAATATTGCCCCATATATCTGCATAGATTGGAGAGAAAAGAAAGAATAATCATCGTCACGGCAATATAGATAAGGGCTGATACCTGACCGCTTTTATCAATAATTATTCCCATGTAATAATAAAAAGTAGAAGTAACTGAATCAATACTGAAGGCTAATTCAGGTTTTTCAGCAATCTTTTCAGTCTGACCGAAGAGTACCGATAGAAAGGGCACCACCATTGTAAGCGAAAAAATTGAAAAAAGAGAATAGAGAAGGTTAAATAGTAGAATCAGGACAATATTCCCTTTAAAAGGAAATACATATCGAATGAGTCGTTTAAAAAGCTTCATCGTATTAAAATATCGGCAAAAATACAACTTTTGGGATAATTAGCTTATTTTTGCGGCGATTTAATATTTGTTAACATGCAATTTCCGATAAGAGTTTTTTTCAAAAATAACCATCTCGACTTTTTAAATGAGGAGAGTTTCTCTCAATACTTTGTAAACTATAGTATTATTAATGCTGCCGGAGGAATTGTAATCAACAAAGAGAGAGAAGTTCTAATGATTTTCAGAAGAAACAAATGGGATTTCCCAAAAGGGAAGATTGAAGAAGGCGAATCCCCTGAATTGGCAGCAATGCGTGAAGTAGCTGAAGAAACAGGTATTCGGGACTTTTGCATTAGTAAACAACTCCCGTCAACTTTTCACACTTATGAATTATGCGGGCAGCTTATTCTCAAAGAGACCTACTGGTTTGTCATGCATAATCAGGGAAATGAGAAATTGATACCTCAAACAGAAGAAGATATTTCATTGGCTGAATGGGTCCCTAAAAGCATGGTTGATATAAACCTGGCAAACTCTTATCCATCGCTTAAAAGTTTGTGGGAGCATATTGAATTATAAATCAGTCTTATTGCTTTTAATGTAATAATCACATACTGAAGTCAGTCCACAACTTTCGCATTTTGGTTTCCGTGCAAGACAAACATAACGCCCATGCAAAATCAGCCAATGATGAGCAATGGCAATCAATTCCTGTGGAAAATGTGCCACCAACTGTCTTTCCGTTTCCAGCGGATTTTTAGAATTTCTCACAATTCCCAATCTGTTTGATACCCTGAAAACATGCGTATCAACTGCCATAGCAGGTTTTTTATAAATTACAGACAAAATCACATTGGCACTTTTACGCCCCACTCCCGGAAGCTTTTGCAATTGGTCAATGTTATCCGGAACAACGGAATTAAAGTCATCCACCAACATCTTCGACATAAGACTCAAATGTTTGGCCTTATTGTTAGGATAAGAAACTGAATAAATTAATTTATAAATATCTTCAACAGATGCTTTTGACATTTCTTCCGGATTGGGATAGGCTGCAAAGAGTGCAGGTGTTATCATATTGACTCTTTTATCTGTACACTGAGCCGAAAGGACAACAGAAACCAATAACTCAAATGGATTCTTATATACAAGCTCGGATGCTGCATTTGGGTTAGTTAAAGAAAAATATTCTATTAAAAATCTGTATTTATTATCGATATCTTTAGACATAAAAATAGTTTTGAACCACAAAAATAATAAAAATGAGGAATTTTGATTACATTTTTTATTTATAAACAATTTTTGTATTTTTGCAGGCAGTAAAAAGAAAATTACAATTCATCATAATAAATATATCAAATGAAAAAATCATTTATCATTTTATCAATTGCCATATTATTTGTCTCACTGCTAACCTCATGTAAACACGACGAAATATATAATCCAAAGTGTAAAATAAGTAAAATCTGGTTTAGAAGTGATGTTGGTGATGCTGATCAAATTTTTAATTATGAAAAGAAAGATCTTGTCAGTATTACTCTCAAAGATGGATTGTACTACTATTTTGAATATAACAAAGACCATACAGTAAACAAAATAACCCATCTAAATAAATTTGATATTGAAGAATCTGTACAACTTACCTATGTTGACAAATTCTTATCCAAAATTGAATACACTATGAATGGAGCCCTTAGAGAAGAGGTAAAATTCGTTCGAGATATTAACGACAATATTTCCACTGTTACTACCAATTACGACAGAGAATTTTTCAATTCTATAGATAAGATTTTGCAATCTGACTTTTACCGTACTTTTGTCGGGGATAATCCTGAATTACTGAAAAACCTTGCCAAACAGGAAATGAAGAGCCTCGTCCTTTATTCTATCTCAATAGTTACATACGATGAAAAGAACCATAACATCACAAATGTTGCGACTACAATTCCTGACTATAATATTGTTTCTGTCACTGATTACACTTACGATGAAGGGGTCAATCCCTATTTCGGGCTTTCATACGTTTATGCCAACTTAAAAGGGTACTCAAAAAATAACAAAGTTCTGGAAAAATGTGTTACTAAAATAGATGGATATATTTCAACTGATGTTACCACAAGCTACGAATACCAATATAATGACCTTCAATACCCAAGGAGAATCATTACCCGCGCCAGTGACAACAATAATGTTCCAGTAAACACCTATATTCTATTCGTTAAAGAATAGAATTTAGGATTTATAATTTCATTTTAATACAGACAATGAGAATTCACAAAGAAGGATATGTATCGATTTTAATCGCTACATTAGTTGTTAGTTTATCACTTTTTATCTATTTTCTTTTTACCTCCATCCTATTTACCTTACTTCATCTATTTGTCTCTTTGGTCGGAATTGGCATTCTCTTTTTTGTCATCCGTTTTTTCCGAGTTCCCTCCAGAGTTATCAATAAACTGGAAAATGGAGTTATCTCTCCTGCCGATGGGACAATAGTGGCCATTGAGGAATTTTTCGAATCTGAGTTTTTTAAGGATCTGAGGATGAAAATTTCAATTTTCATGTCTGCCAATAATGTTCACGTTAACTCTTATCCGATTGATGGTGTTGTAGAATATGTAGCCTACCATCCCGGAAAGTATCTGATTGCCAAACTTCCAAAATCATCCATAGACAATGAACACAACAGCATAGTTGTGCGGAAAAACGAACGGGAAGTTGTCTTATTCAGGCAAATCGCCGGAATTGTGGCAAGAAGGATCGTTTGTTACGCAAAACCAGGCTCAATAGCTGAGCAGGGCGAAGAAATGGGAATTATTCGGTTCGGCTCGCGTGTTGATGTCTTTCTGCCTCTGGATGCCCAAATTGCAGTAAAACTCGGCGACAAAGTTACTTCTAAAAAGACTGTCTTAGCCTATTTTTAATATAAGGATGCTATGAAGTTAAGCATTGTTATTGTCAACTATAATGTAAAATACTTTTTGGAACAATGTCTCTGTTCAGTCTATAAGGCAATGGAGAATATTGATTCGGAATTATTTGTGGTTGACAATAATTCTACTGACGGTTCACAGGAGATGGTCGCAACCAAATTTCCAGAAGTTCATCTTATTGCCAATAAAGAAAATGTAGGTTTTGCACGTGCCAATAATCAAGCCTTAAAAATGACACATGGCGAATTTGTGCTGTTGCTGAATCCTGATACGATCATTCAACAAGACACTTTGCAAAAATGCCTTGATTTTATGGATAAAACGAAAGATGCCGGTGGATTGGGAGTTAAAATGATTAACGGGAAAGGAGAGTTCCTCCCCGAATCAAAACGTGGTCTCCCATTGCCTAACGTGGCATTTTACAAAATATTCGGTCTGTCGAAGTTGTTTCCTAAATCCAAAAGATTCGGCTCTTATCATCTTACTTACCTCAACAACAATGAAGTACATCCTGTCGAAGTACTTTCAGGTGCCTTTATGATGATTCGTAAAAGTGTCCTCGAACTGACAGGCTATCTGGATGAAGATTATTTTATGTACGGGGAAGATATTGACCTCTCCTACCGAATTCTCAAAACAGGAAATAAAAACTACTATTTCCCCAAAACAAGCATTATTCACTATAAAGGAGAAAGCACTAAAAAAGGGACGCTGAACTATGTTTTTGTATTCTATCATGCTATGCAAATCTTTGCAAAAAAGCATTTTTCGCAAAAGAATGCCAGACTGTTCAACTGGCTGATCAATTTTGCTATTTGGTTTCGCGCTTCTTTGGCTTTAATAAAACGGATCGCCATTTCCCTCTTGCTCCCTATACTTGATTTTGCAGTTATATATGCCGGGATGCTGGCACTGTCACAATATTGGGAAGAGGCCGTGTTGGCACCAAGAGACAGTGCATTTCCCCAAGAATATAAACTACTGGTCATTCCAATTTACATACTGATATGGCTGTTGGCAACTTTCTTTTTCCGAGGCTATCAAAAACCCATTCAACTCAGCCGGACTAACAAGGGAATCATTGCCGGCACTATTGCCATTCTGTTGGTTTATGCTCTATTGCCTGAGAGCTTTCGTTATTCCAGAGCTATCATAATTTTTGGAGCTATGTGGACCGTGATTGCGATGAATAGTATCCGCTACATCCTTCATAAACTCAATATCCGAAAATATATGCTCGGAGCTAAAGAAAACCGAAGGATTGTTATTGTGGGAAGCCTCTCAGAAGCTCAAAAAATTAGAAATTTGGTGCATGCCCTTTACCAAAAAACACAATTTACCGGAATTGTCACCCTGTCAGCTGAGGAGTCATCGGATAATCATACTCTCGGTTCACTTTCTCAAATCAATGATATAATCACTCTTTACAAAATAAATGAAGTACTCTTTTGCTCCAATAATCTGGAAAGTGATCAAATTATTGATTTGATATCTAAAATGAACCATTTTCAAGTTGATTTTAAAATTGCTTCCCAAGAGGGCAATTCAATTATAGGAAGCAATTCAATAAATACGACTGAAGAACTATTCTCCCATTGGCTTCATCCTGTCAGCAAAAAAGAAAATCGATTAAAAAAAAGAGCTTTTGACTTTGCTTTCTCGATTTTGCTGCTCTTGTCATTGCCTTTCAACATTTGGTTTGTGACAAAAAAGAACAATTACTGCAAAAATATTTTTTCCGTACTAACAGGCAACAAATCATGGGTTGGCTACTGCCCGGAGGAATCTGAAAATCTCTCTCCTCTGAAAAAAGGAGTACTCTACCCTACCGACGCCCAACTCCTGACTACAAGCGACCGGAATATGCTCCGAAAATTGAATGTGGTTTACGAACAAGACTATCAAATCAAGCATGATTTGCACATTCTTTGGAAAGGATTTAAATATGTCGGACGTTAATTGAGAGCACATTGCCGAGTATGGTCGGTTTTTATTTCTTTCCTATTACCCAAAAAATTCAAAAAAAAATTTTAATTTTGCAGCAAAATTTATAATCAATATGGCAACAACAAAACTGGGAAATTACGAAGTAGAATTAGACGGCGACGGATTCATGCAAGAACCTGAGAAATGGAATGATGAATTAGCTAAAGAAATTGCAAAAACTGACGGCATCAACGATTTGACTGAAAATCATTGGAAAGTAATTCGCATAATCCGTAGCAATTATGAAGAAAAAGGACTTGCCCCGATGGTACGTGTAATCTGCAAAGATTCCGGTCTTAAACTTAGAGATATCTATGAACTTTTTCCTTTAGGACCCGCCAGAGGAGCCTGCCGTGTTGCCGGCCTCCCCAAACCCGAAGGATGCGTTTAATTTCTTTAAAAAACAATCATAATGACTACCTTACAAATTATTTCGCTTATTGCCTTGGCAATTTGCATCGTGATATTTTTGTTTTATTTTATTAGAATCCTCCGTCTGGGAAAGCCAAAAGAGTTTTCCGTTAAAAGCGGCGATGTGAAAAAAGGAGTCGTATATTCCAATACGGTGGCTATGATGCCCAATAATAAAGAATCTGCCTATCTGCATTTGCCTTCTTATGCTCTGGGAATGTTATTTCATATGGGAACATTCTCTTCTTTTTTGCTTTTTTTCCTGTCCTTCTTCAACTTCTTTAACCAATGGCTGCAAAACGACCACTTTATCCACTACCTTATTCCGCTGTTTCTACTTGTCACTTTTGTTTGCGGCACTCTATTGTTATTCAAAAGATTTATAAACAAGGATTTACGAACTCTTTCCAATGTTGATGACTACCTTTCCAATGCTTTCACTACTTTGTTTCATCTCTTTACGTTGCTTTATTTAACTTTTCCAAATCTTCCTACCATCATTTTCCTCTATTATCTATTTGCAACCCTTTTGTTCCTTTATATGCCGATTGGCAAACTTAGACACTTACTTTATTATTTCTCTGCCCGTTTTCATTTGGGTTTCTTTTTTGGATGGAGAAATGTTTGGCCGATAAAAAAAGGTTAAGAATTCTTTTCTATTATTTGTTCTAGTTAATTTTTTGCAGGTGCTTTGGAAATATCCACTCGAGTAACCCCAGAGAAAAAATATTATATATCAGTTTATTCTTATAAAAAAGACAATTTTTATTTATCACCCAAGAATTCGGCAATTATTTACGTTATAAGTAACAGAACATTAACCGAAAACCATGATAAAAAGATTCTTTTTAGTTGTTTGGGCATTGACATGCCTGAATATTGTCTTGGGACAACAGCTTTCCAAGTCTGAAATTAAATCGTACAGAAAATCAATCGGCATTCCCGAAGCTTGTGTTTATATTCCGCAAGGAACTCTTACATTGGGAAAAACGACCACGCCTGTCCAATCGTTTTGGATTTATAACTGTGAGATCACCAATGATGACTATAATAGGTTTTTGGAGGAACTGAAAGCAAGCGGCAATGAAAAAGATTATCAAATTGCATTAATTAAAAGTGAACAATGGAAATTGATTGGCAAAAGTTGCATGGACTCTATTTACGACACACACACCGCTTACCGGCTCTATCCTGTTGTCAATATCAGCTATGAGGCGGCTGAATTATTTTGCCAATGGCTGACCTCCAAACTAAAAGACAAAAGCTGGGAATTCCGCTTGCCTAGGAAGGAAGAATGGATTTATGCAGCACAATGCGGACATCAAGGACTTTCGGCTGTCTATTCCTGGGGTAGCACGTTTTTAAGAAATTATAAAGGGATCCGCATGGGCTGTTACCATTCATTGGGAGACGAAAGTATCCATCAAACCGAAAACGGATATGAAATCATCTCACCCGAGAAGAGCACACACAACTATTTTACTCTCATGATGGCTCCCTCGCAATCTTTTTATCCCAACGACTGGGGATTGTATAACATGAGCGGAAATGTGGCTGAGATGATTTTGGAAAAGGGAATTGCCATGGGTGGCAGTTGGCACGACACCGGCTATGATGTCAGGACAGAAAGTACGCAATCTTACACCGATGCCTCCCCGATTATAGGATTCCGCCCCGTGTTAGTTAAAAAATAATACTCCGAAACACCGAATTTCCGTTTAGAGGGATTACTATCAGGCATCACGAATAATTGACAAAAAGTCTATTGGCTTCAATAAAAAGAAAAAGGAATTTCCTGTTTAGTGAGATATCAAAGCATTTATTTTACTTTTTTCAGGGCTTTTCAGCCGAAGTGATTAAAAAAATTATTATCGCTTATAAAAAAAAGATAATATCTCGAATTTTTAGTGATAGAAATTATCAATCATCTATTTCCATCTCTTACTTATAAGTTTCCGGGTTTTTCGCCACTCCGTTTTCGGCTCTTGAGGTGAAAAGATAAAAATCGAAACCTAACCCTCCATATTGATAATTTTGTTACCTTTGTACCTCAAAAATGAGAAAAAGCAATCATATTAAAATTATTCAATACCAATAACATGCCCGAAAAAAAAGATTTCACAGACCGTTCCGTTGATTTAAATAACTATTACGGAAAAAAGCCTGAGGGAGAAATTCAGGCAAGGGAGTCAATAAAGAAGCCTACTCCACGTGCCGAAAAGGCAAGACAGACCTACTTTGATGCAAAATCATCCGTTTCGATGGAGTTCCCTTATTGGTACACACGCCGCTGGGACGAACTTGAAGGGGAAGTGCCCATCATAAGAAGAGCGGAAGCCTTAAAAGCTGGATTCTCACACCTGACACCAACAGTCCTTCCGGGAGAACTTCTGTCCATGAGAAAAGCTTGCTATCTGCGGGGCTCTTACCCGATGCCATGGCTCTCTGAAGCGTTCTTCCTCTCTAAGGAAGACGATATGTACAAAGAGGCGCAAAAAGCAGGAAAAGCAAGTGCTGATGAAGTAACTACTATGGGACAAGGAGGTGGTAATGTTACAGGAAGTATCGGAAACGTGATCTCTATTGCCGGCAAATTCGGCCTCCGTAAAGAGGAAATGCCTATCCTGGTTAAAACTGCAAAGAGATGGTTTAACAAATCAGTTGATGATTTAGGCCATAAGTATGAGCAATTAGTACCGGGCTACGAAACTAAAGAAGAAATCATGCGGGCGGTAATTTGTATGTTCGATTCGGGCTATACCTTACCGCAAGGTCGTGAAGTTATCAATTACTATTATCCATTGCAATATGGGCTTGCCGGACTGCTGAATTTCTGCAAAGAAAAACAGGATGAAGCTGCCGGTTCTCCAGAAATGGACCGACTCTATTTCTATAAAGCTGTCCAAATTATGCTTGAAGGACTTCAGGCTTGGATCCTTAATTATGCCGGAGAAGCACGTTTTATGGCTTTCCTGGAGAAAGAAAAGATCCAAAAAGCTGAGTATCTTGATATAGCTGAACGACTGGAGTGGCTGTCTGAACATAAACCCAGAAATTTTCACGATGCCCTCCAGATGACTTGGATAATGCATGTTGCCGTGCTTAATGAAGATGCCATTTCAGGATTATCTCCCGGCCGCCTGGGACAAGTGCTCTACCCTTTCTGGAAAGATGATATGGATAATGGAACTCTTACAAGAGAACGCACTATTGAACTTCTGGAATGCATGCGCATGAAGTTTACCGAAATAGACTGCTTTGCCTCTATGGGCGTAGTGGGCGGCGTACTGAGCGGGAATACTTTTAACAACCTTTGTATCGGGGGACTTGATAAAGATGGCAATAGTGCTGCTAATGAGCTTGAAATGCTGATTCTCGAATCGGCTATGTCGTGCGATACTCCCCAGCCAACGCTGAGTTTGCTTTTCGACGAGAAACTGCCGGAAGAGTTTTTGTTGAAAGGAGTCGAATGTACTAAAATTGGAACAGGTTATCCTGCCTGGATAAGCAATCGTGTGGCAATGGATTTTCTTCTCGATAATTTCAATAAAGAGGGTATGACAATGGAAGAAGCACGGGCATGGTCTATCGGAGGATGTCTTGAAACATCTCCCGGATGCTGGTTGCCGCTGGAACACAATGGAAAAATAACCCTTATCCCGGGAGGTTCTGCTCCTGCTACGAGTGTGGGAGTGCATTTTATTTCTCTACCTAAAGTTCTTGAAGCTGTCCTTTTTGACGGATTAGACAAACGAACCGGAAAAAGAGTCTATCCCGCCCATGGTTCTAAACTTGAATCCTATGAGGAAATATGGTCGATTTTTAAACAATATTTCACTCTTACCGTTGAAGTGCTTACGCTGACCAATAATATTCAACACGATATCTGGGGAAAAATATCTCCCTCTATCATTAACAGTATGTTGAAACCCGACTGCCTGAAAAATGGCAAAGATATCAGTCATAAGGGTTGTCGCTATAACCGAACTTTCAATGTGGAAATCTGCGGAGGTGTCAATTTGGTCAATTCTCTGGCTTCCATTAAGAAAAATATCTTTGACGACAAGAATTTGTCGATGGCAGAATTAAAAGCTGCCATTGAGGCCAACTTCGGATATATTTCGGCTTTGGAGACAGGCTCCTATAGTTTGGTTGAACAGGTTAAGACAGAAGATTACAAAAAGTGGCTCAAAATACATAAACTGTGTAATGATGCACCCAAATACGGTAATGCAGATCCTTATGTGGACAACCTCTTCAGAGATTGGCAGATTTGGTTCAGCAGCATGTGCAAAAACTACAAATCCCTATATGACGAGCCTCTCTATTCCTGCCAAATTTCGGTTTCAACCCACGGACCGATGGGCGCCGTAACACTTGCAACGCCCGACGGAAGATTGTGCGGGACCACTTTTGCCGATGGATCTGTATCGGCATATCCCGGAACCGACAAAAACGGACCTTATGCTCTCTTTGATTCCGCTACTTGCTATAATCATTCTTTGTCTCAAAATTCTCAGCTCAATATGAAAATTCACCCTTCAGTAGTGAAAGGCAGAGAAGGATCCCGTAAATTTCTGGAGATGATTAAGGCATATCTTCGAAAAGGGGCTTTCCATGTCCAATTTAATGTTGTGGATTCAAGAATGCTGAAAGAAGCCCAAAAACATCCCGAACAATATCGCGGACTGATGGTACGGGTGGCAGGATTTACCCAATATTGGGTAGAACTTGGTAAGCAAATCCAAGATGAAGTTATATCACGAACAGAGTACGAACAATTAGGCTAAATCTTAGAAATCATGAAACATTATGACTGTAAATTTTACCTGAGCATTGATGTCTTTAAAGGCATCTGCAAAAGGACCAAGGAAAATATCAATGCCGATGATGCGGCCTGTGACAATTTTGAGAAGGCACCTAAATGCAAATACTGTTCTCATTTTTCCTCTACTACCGATGATCTTGGAACTTGTATGAACAAATATGATGCTTATCCCGAAATGAATTCTAACACCTGTGATGACTTTAAGCCCTAATTATTCCAACTTAAAAGGTTTTATTTTTGATATTCAAGGACTTTCGGTTCATGATGGCCCCGGCTGCCGGACGTTAATTTTTATGAAAGGCTGCACACTCAATTGTTTTTGGTGTTGCAACCCTGAGGGTATCAGTCCAAGACCTACTTTAATGTACTATGAGGCAAAATGTATTGCATGCAAGAGCTGTATGGAGAATTGTTCTTCTAATGCCATCACATTTGAAAACGGAAAATTAAAAATTAACCGGAATCTTTGTGCTGTATGCGAAAATCAGAATTGCTACAAAGAGTGTTATACGGATGCTCTTAAAATGTGCGGTTATGAAATCTCTATTTCAAAACTTATGGGGATTATTAAGCGCGA
>Ga0209099_1003507_pt1 | contig 12658 bp, 10 predicted proteins | sample AD_JPNHW2_MetaG_FD_184430 | JGI IMG/M metagenome (GOLD analysis project Ga0209099, IMG submission 184430) | Active sludge microbial communities of municipal wastewater-treating anaerobic digesters from Japan - AD_JPNHW2_MetaG (SPAdes) (version 2) | ecosystem: Engineered > Bioreactor > Anaerobic...
TTAACTCCTGCTTCGTGCTGTTTTAGAATCGAGATAATCTGTTGTTCTGTGAATTTTGTCTTTTTCATACGGCAAATATCAATTAAAATCAGATTTTACTCTAATTTTAACTGGCCAAACTTCGGGGGAGCTTACAATGGTATACCATGACTGACAAAACCAGTGAATTAGCCCAATCTGAGATGAAAAATTTGATTAGGAAAATTATAACCAGGTTTTCATTGATTCCGATTATTCTTTTACTCATTATTTTTGTATCGGCAGGTACTCTGATTTATTGGCAGGCTTATCTCTATATTACAATAATTGTCGTTCCTATGATTTTTGTTTTATGTTACTTTTTGAGAAATGACCCAAATTTTTTAGAGCGTAGGACAAGAGCAAAAGAAAAGGAGAAAGATCAAAATATAATTCAAATTGTATTCTCATTCATTTTTTTGTCAGGATTCGGTATTCCTGGATTTGATAAACGATATGGATGGTCCGACGTTCCGGTTTATTTAGTTCTTATAGCAGACATCTTTATTTTACTTGGATATCTTTTAATCTTTTTCGTTTTTAAACAAAATAGTTTTGCCTCAAGAACTGTAGAAGTAGAAAGAGATCAAAAAGTAATTTCGACCGGTCTTTATAGTTTTGTACGGCATCCTATGTACATAGGAGTAATAATAATGTTTATGCCAACCCCGATTGCTTTAGGCTCATATTGGGGATTGATTCCGATGGCAACTATTCCAATAGCATTAGTATTCAGGATAAAAAACGAAGAAAAAGTATTAAGGAAAAATTTACCCGGTTATAACGAATATTGTAACAAAACGAAGTATAGATTGCTGCCCTATTTATGGTAAGTTTAAGAGACTGTTTAAAATTCATTTGCATTTTTTCCTAAAATCACCTTCTTCCTTCTTCCTGGTTTTCATAAATCAATTCATGAGGCGATTTCAATCGTATCCGGAGGCACTTTTTTGTATTTTTACAAATGTTCCATCTGTGAGTCCCGGAAAACCGTTTCGGAACCACTTGCCACGAACCTACTTTTGTCCTGTCAAACGAATAAAAATTAGATTATGAAAACAATTACAAATCACATCCGTAAACTTTTCCCGCTGATCGCCGGAACAGGATTTTTTATTGCCTTGATGATAAATCCGTTGTTTTCGAGCGGGCAACTCTGGCCTGTCAGTTTCGATGGCGCTCCTTCACTTAAGCCCGCCCAGCTTGAGATATCGCTGTTTGGAGCAGGTTCATACTACGCATCAGAAGAGTACGATGGAACATTTGGTTATACACCTGGTATCAGGGTTGGCATAGGGATCGTGAAAAATTTCGATGTCAAACTATCATATGCCAGAGGGTTCTTCGATCTCGGTAAGCTTGAAGATAGCAGGGAAAATGTGGTAGGCATAGCACCAAAGTACGCATTCCTGAGTGATGTGCTTGCCATCCAGGTTCCATTCAGTGTCATTTTGTAACAACCGAAAAAACATTCCGATTTCCAGGAAAACCCTGAATTGGAGGTTTATTACCTTTTAAATCCCAGGTTCATCATTTCGCTGCATTATAAGAAGTATGTTGAATTCAATGTGGCTCCTGGGATGCAGATATATATCCCGGGTCATGGTACGGATCCGACCTATTTCGTTGGAGGGAATCTGGGCTTTGCATTCAGTGGCAATCTCAACCGCTGGTCAGTGAGGCCTGAAGGTTTTATTCATTACGTCATTCCTCAAGAAGGCGGTAAGGGCTCGATCATGTATGGTTGGGGATTATCCTTTACATACAACATCAACCTGATCAAGTCGCAATAGTGCTAATTGGCATGGTGAAATTTGACCTCCGGTTGAAGGAACATTGGCCTGGAAGAATCTGACTTTTTTAAAATCAACCGGGTGTTATATCACTATTTCAAAATGCTTGCTCTTTGAATAACCTGAGAATGGTGGCATTCGCCACACCTGCAAACGATTAAGAAAAAGAAAAGTAACAACAAGTAAAACATTTTTTACTCCACGGTCACACTCTTGGCCAGGTTGCGGGGTTGATCGACGTTGCAGCCGCGCATGACCGCAATGTGGTAGGAGAGGAGCTGCAACGGGATGGTGGCCAGCAACGGGACGAACATCTCCTCGGTGTCGGGGATCTCGATACAGTGATCGGCCAGCGCTTTTACCGACTCGTCGCCTTCGGTCACGATGGCAATGATCCTTCCCTTGCGGGCTTTCACCTCCTCGATGTTGCTGATCACCTTGTCGTAAATACCGCGCTTGGTGGCGATGAAGACCACCGGCATCGACTCGTCGATCAGGGCGATGGGTCCGTGTTTCATCTCTGCGGCAGGATAGCCTTCGGCGTGGATATATGAGATCTCCTTTAGTTTAAGGGCGCCTTCAAGCGCGACCGGAAAGTTGTAACCCCGGCCCAGGTATAAAGAGTTTTTAACATCTTTGTAGATCGTGGCAATATCGCGGATTTTTTCGTTTTGTTTAAGGATCCGCTCTACCTTGGCGGGTATGTTGTCAAGCTCTATCAACAGTTGCTGGAATTTCGACTTGGGAATGGTCCCTTTTTTCTGGGCAACCAGCAGTCCGAGCATGGCCAGGACGGCAACCTGCGCCGTGAAGGCCTTGGTAGAGGCCACCCCGATTTCGGGTCCGGCATGGGTGTAAACCCCGGCATGGGTTGCCCGGGCAATCGACGACCCCACCACATTGCAGATTCCCAGTACCGTTGCGCCCTTCGATTTGGCCAGGTCAATGGCCGCCAGGGTGTCGGCGGTCTCACCCGACTGGGAAATCGCCAGAACGACATCATCTTCCGAAAGGATCGGATTGCGGTACCGGAACTCCGAAGAATATTCCACTTCCACTGCGATCCTTGCCAGATCCTCAAGGAGATACTCGCCCACCAAACCGGCGTGCCAGGAGGTTCCGCAAGCGGTGATGATGATCCTGCCGGCATTGATGATTTTCTGCTCGTAGTCGCGGATACCGCCCAGGGTCACGATACCGTGATCCACATGCAACCGGCCCCGCATCGAATCCTGGATAGACCGTGGCTGTTCGTAGATCTCCTTCAGCATAAAATGCTCAAACCCGCCTTTTTCGATCTCACCCAGGCTCATCTCCAGCTTCTCAACGTAAGGAGTATGTGCTTTATTGAGTATGGTTTTGATTTTCAAATCTTTATTCCGTTCAATGATGGCGATTTCCTCGTCGTTCAGATAGACTACGTTGTCGGTGTACTCGATCAACGGCGTGGCATCGGAAGCAATGAAGAATTCCCCGTTTCCGATCCCGATCACCATGGGACTTCCTTTGCGGGCTGCAATGATCTTATCGGGAAATTCCTTTGCCAGGATCACGATGGCATAGGCGCCGATAACCTGATTGAGGGCGATCCTGACCGCCTCTTCAACAGGCACCTTCTCATTAATCATGATGTCTTCGATCAGGTGAACCAAGACTTCCGTATCGGTTTCACTGTTGAAGAGATATCCCCTGTTTTTCAACTCACTCCGGATGGAGGCATAATTTTCGATGATGCCGTTGTGGATCAGGGCCAGGGTCTTGTTCTGAGAGATATGCGGATGGGCGTTAAGGGTGCTGGGTTCGCCATGCGTTGCCCAACGGGTATGCGCCATTCCGATGGTTCCTGAGATATCCTGGCCGCTGACATGATCCTCCAGATCGGAAACCTTACCCTTGCATTTGTATATCCGGATATCATCATTGATCAGACAAACACCGGCGCTGTCATATCCACGGTATTCCAACCGGTGCAATCCTTTCATGAGGATCGGGTAAGCATCCCGGGGTCCGATATAGGCTACAATTCCACACATAGTTAAAATTTTGACGCATCAAAAATACAAAGAAAGGTTTTTTCTCCTCACAAACAAAATTCAAACAGACTTTAATCCTTAAAAAACCATAACGAAAGAGATAAAAAAGAACGGGATCCATGAATCTGTTCCCGGCAGATCAATTTAAAATGGTATAGGTAACTTTCAATTGAAACCGTGACGTGTTGCTGCCGGGTATCGCGGGGTTGGTTCCGTCGAGAATGATCCGGTTGGGAGTTACTTGGTTGTAACGGGGGTTGGTGACATACATGTACAAGTCGTAGCTTTTGGAATAGGAATTCAGCAGGATCTTTTGCATATATTGTGTAATCCGGAAGAAATAGGTACGCGAAGTTGCATTGTAGGTTCCGCCGAAATAACCGGTTCCCTCGTACTCATCAGGCAGATGCCCGATCGTGCCCACGCTGTCCTGTCTGAGCAGGGTCAGTGAATAGGGGGGGGCAAGGGTGGTGTCGGTCTCGTAGTTTTTAAACATCAGAAGCGCGTCGTTCACGGCAATGACCTTACCTTTCCCGAAATTCTTCATGAAGGGAAATTTTACTTTAATCCGCACGCCTCCAAGCCCCTGTAAAAAGAGTTTTGATCTCCCTTGCGCCGAGTCGTGATTGAGTATCTGGCGTTTCAGATCCTGGCTGGCATCGAGGTACCGGTTGTGGTCGTAATGCAGAAACCTGCCGCAGCCATCATTGATGGTAAGTTCATAGTTGAGCGAATCCTTGGTGGGGGTTGCCCCGTCGTGAAAATAGACCACGAGTTTTGAGGTTGCGTTGGTAACCGAGAATGAGAATAGTGAACCCCCGTTGTTAACCGGTGTGGATTCCACATACAATCCCTTGAAGAATTTCACGAATTCGCTGTTGCTTGTCAGGGCGCTGGCCGGAGCATAGAGGATTTTGTTCCCCAGGTAACTGGTTTGCTTGCTCAGGTTGATCCGCAAATGTGCCGCCAGCGTTTCATCGCCGACCTTGACACTGTCGGTGGGTTTGACATAAAAATCCTGATCGGCCAGCAATACCGGATAAACGTTGAGCCGGTCATTGGAATAGTGCACGCTGTCGTAAACCAGGTCGTCGCTGAGCTCATAAACCCTGACATGCTGCCGGGTCAGGGTGTCACCGTAATAATTATTGTAAAAAAGCATCAGCACGAGAGAATCCAGCACCGGTTGATCGCCGAAATCGGGTTCTTCTGAGGAGAGTTCAAGCTGCGTATAAAAACTACCGGTGGTCTTGCCGAATACCGGATCCAGCATGGAGCCGAGCAACAGGGAGCTGACTTTATCGGTGCGGACCGAGTCGACGATCACCGAAAAGGCTTCCACCGTAATGGTGTCGGTGGTCCTGACATTCAACGTATCGGTCGGCGGCAAAAGGTCAAACCCGATCTCGTAAGGATCTTTTTTACAGGAAAACAGGATGAACAGCAGAAGTGTTCCGATCAGCAGAGAAACCGGCAGTTTGTTCACGGGTGACTTCAAATGGTTGATTTTAGAGTGTTCAGTTATTCGACCGAAACCGTGTCATGGACCAGGATCTCATCGTAAAAATCATTATAGGCTTCCACGTAACGATCCATCGGCTGGTAATCGAGCCATGGTTTATCGATTTCCTTCAGGTAACTGATCAATTCCGGGTTGACTTTCGGTGATCCGATGATCACACCGTCGGAAAAATCGATGGCCGCTTTTATGACATTAACGTAAGAAGGCGTCTTATAGTGTTTAAGATCCCGGGTATTAATCCCGTCCAACTTGATTTTATGAGCAAAATCCTTGTGGAGGGATTCTTCAAAGTCATCATCATAGATGGAATAGATCAATTTGGTCTCGGTGAAGAGGGGATTGTCGCAGTAAGCTTTTTTAATGTAGATCGGGACCAGACTGGTCATCCAGCCATGACAGTGGATCACATCAGGGCCCCATCCCAGTTTTTTCACGGTCTCGATAACTCCCCGGGAATAAAAAATTGCACGCTCGTCATTGTCCGTGAAAAATTTGTTGTTTTTATCGTGAAGGGTGAACTTCCGCTGAAAATAATCCTCATTGTCGATAAAGTAGATCTGCATCCTGGCTTGCTGTATGGATGCTACCTTGATGATCAGCGGGTGGTCGGTGTCGTCGATGATCAGATTCATGCCCGAAAGCCTGATCACCTCGTGTAGCTGATTCCGCCGTTCATTGATATTCCCGAACCTTGGCATAAACGTACGGATCTCTCTTCCCTTCTCCTGGATACCCTGGGGGAGATACCTCCCGATCATTCCCATGGGGCTTTCTTTCAGATATGGGCTAATCTCCTGCTCAACAAACAAAACTTTCGCTTTTTCCATATATTCCTCTCAATTAATCCCTGTTTGATTTATTTATTCCCTGCCTTCTGATCCGGAAAGGATCAGAGCCGGTAAGATATCTCCGGATGCTCTTGTTTCCCGGCAATTATTCAGATTCTGGAAATTCGGGTGCAAAGATACTAAAAATTTTTCAGATAAATTCCAAGCCTTTTGTGTAAATAAATGATATCTATTGAATTATAATCATTTATCAATAAGTGTAAAAAAAATCCCTTGTATCCGTATTACCTTTTCGCAGTCGCCCCGATTAACCTGTGAATTTTTTAAAAGGGAAGGAGGCGCACCAATCATGGATCTTTGAACCCAACGAATGAAGGATCTTTTGGAATGATCCCGATTTCGGTAGCAGGGTCCTGCTCCCAGAATTTAAGGACCAACCGTCGGCTGCCGGCGGCCATCAGGCAGCGTTTTGTTGAATTTTTAATCAAAAAGCCATGAAAAAACTTATACTCTTCTCCGTTCTCAGCCTGATGCTGATTTCAGGATCAATTTATGCCGGTGATCTCATCGCTATTCCCACTTCCTCCCCATCGGCATGGGTCAATATCCGTATTACCTTTCACCGTCCGAAGTTCGAATGCAAGAGGGGATTCGGGCTATGCTTTGAATTTACCATTGGATTTGAAGATAACATGAGCGGGGCTAACGATTACAATACCTGCCCCGTCAAGGCCCAGCTGAATGATAAAAACCAGTTGATCCTGCAGATTGAAGAACGCGAACTGACTAAATATGAAGGCGGATCAACCCTTCCGGTTTTCAAAGATAAGACCAGTATTACCCTCGAAGATCCATTCACCCTGTCGGGTGCGACTTCCAAAGTTCTCGGTTCGTCCACACCGCTGACGATCCGGCAGGGGATCTACCCTGTAACATACAGCGGCGGCGTTTACACTGTCATCTTTCAATTGTAATGACTTTACCGGCCCCGGGGGGTGTGACGTTTCCATGCACTCCCCGGTTTTTCCGTTTTATGAAGCTAACCCCGGTATTACGTTGAAATATCCATAGGAAACAGGTTCATGCAAACCGCGGATGATCACAATGGATATTCCATTTGACCCGAAAAAAATAAAACTGCTTATCCCCTTTAAGCAAGTATCAAAAGCGGCAACCGGCAGTGGCTGATAAAATGACCCCGCCCCGAAAACATCAACTTGCTCAAAGGAGATAAGCAGTAAAATAAATATGAGCACATTAAATATAAAATCATTAACAAATGAAAACCATCGCCCGAATCCTGCTCCTGTTCCTGATCCCGGCTTTGCAGGAGGGGTGCAAAAGTTATATGAATCTGAAATATGACATCACCCAGCCGGGAACGGAAACCCCGGAATCGCTCATCTCATTCCTTCAGAAAAATCAGTTCCCGGTGCATGACCTTTATATGTTCCGCGATACTTCAGCCTATCATTCTGCCCTTGTCCGGCCGGAGATCAGAAAAAACCTCCTCAGCCACATGCTTTTCGACCGTGACGGAAAATGGATCGATCGGGACACTGCCAAATGCCAATGGGCGGGATCGGAAGCAATCAGAAGCCTTCATGCAGATTCAAATTACCTGTCGACCGATCAGATCACCCTGGATCAGATCACCCGCCTGATCGTCCCTTTTGGCCCCGATAAAGGGCTTGTTGACCCGACTGCAAAGGTCGATTTTACACTGGTTGTGATCTGGGCGAAATTTCTTGGAAAATATAATTACCGCCTTTTTGATCTTGAAAAGGCAGCCGGAGAAAACAAAACGACAACCATCCGGATGATCCTTCTGAATATGGACATGCAAAAGGAATGGAATCTGACATCGGGAAACAGTCTTAAAATCCGCTGATTACCACAATAAAAGTTCATGAATTCCTTAAAAAACAAACGGGGTGCGCGGGGCGATTTGGATCGGCTGGATTTGGGTTATGGGTTGTTGCATGACGCCCGCGGAAAGTCACGGTCAGAATTTGCTCTGGAACGATACCCTGGTCCTGCTCCCGCTCAGCTCCCTGGCTCCCGCCGGCACATCCCTGGTGCGGTTCTCCTGCTATCAGGATCTCTCTTACAGGATCAATTTTTCAGGTCTGTTTCTGCAAAACTGGCAACAGGATCCAAACAAGAATAACCTGTTTCTGCAGCAACAACTGAAATACAGGATTCAACTCAACTCCGGCAGCGCCTTCCGAGTCACCCATTTGCTCTCCCACGACCTCGGGTTTCAGATCTTTTTCGACAGCATTACCCGATTTCAGCCGGATGAAAACACCCTCGATACCCGCCTCGAATTAAAGTTATCCAGATCTTTACAATTAATTGTTCTTTCCTACCTGTCGACCCGGTTCTTCAACTGTTACGATTATGTCGCCGGGTCAGCCGGGGTCGATCGCTATCTGTCGGCCTCCTTTCTCACGCCGCTGTTATGGATCTTTTCAGGCGGACTGGGATGGAACCTCCGCGACGCAATAAAAGTCGATGTCGGCATAAGCGCGGCAAAACTGACCTATGTCCGCAATAAAAAAATCTTCAGCCAACCCGGAAGAGAATCCTGTTTCGGAGTCTCCATGGACCAGGACCATCGCTTCGAATATGGATTGACCTTTCATCTGCTTATCGACAAAGCCTTCCTGACCCGGTTTCATTGGGACTGCGACTTGCTGCTGTTTAAAGATTACCATCAACCGGTCGACATGACGCTGAAAAGCCTGCTTGCAGTCAGAATCACCAGATTCCTTAAAACCTCCATCCAGACCCGGCTCTACTTTGAACGGGAAGTCAGCTCCGCCCTGCAGATCGAAAACCTTATATCGGTGGGCTTTTTCGTCTCACTCTGAATTGTGAATTTATTAACAGTTAATCTGATTTTGAAATGGGAATTTGTCTATTTTTGCACCCGGAAAAAAATAAGATCATTCCATAGGATTATGACTGTTAATCCGAAATCGAACATACAATCGTAAATCGTAAATTTTAAACAGTCTCTAAGCCGGTACTGACGAAACAAGACCACCCACCATGTATAAAATCACGAAGCATCCGATCATTGAGATCACACAACAGGAACAATCAACATTCAACTACCAGGGACATGAAATAACCGGTGATAAAGGGTTTACCATTGCAGCGGCCCTTCACCAGGCCGGGTTTCCGGTTCACAGCCACAGTCTGGCAAACCGCGAGCGGAGCCTGGAATGTGGCATCGGGAAATGCGGCGCCTGCGAAATGTTGGTCGACGGGCAGATAAAGCGGATCTGTATCACGCGGATCGATGGAGTTAAAGAGGTTAAAGAGATCCCACACGATTATGCACCCTATCGCACCTCCGTGAGCAAGGATCAACCCCACCGGGTTTTCAAAACCACGGTGGCCATCATCGGGGCCGGACCCGCCGGTCTGGCTGCCCGTGAAGAGCTGAACAAACACCATGTATCAAATCTTGTAATTGATAACAACGATAAGATTGGCGGGCAATTCCTGATGCAGACCCACCAGTTTTTCTTTTTTGAAAAGGAACAGAAATTCGGAGGAATGCGTGGATTCGACATCGCCAAAACCCTCGCAGGCGAAGACCACGAAGGCATTTTCCTCAATTCCACCGTGTGGGATATTCTTGAGGGTGGTCGCATCGCCGTGAAAAATATCCGGACCGAAGAGATTTATTTTGTCGATGCAGCGTACCTAATCGTCGCCACAGGTGCGGTCCCCTTCATGCCGACATTCGAAAACGACGATCTGCCGGGCGTTTTCACCGCCGCCGTGGTTCAGAAGATGATGAACAACGAATTGACCCTCCTCGGGAAAAATGTTCTGACCGTCGGGGCCGGGAATATCGGTTATCTTACATCGTATCAGCTGATGCAGGCGGGAGCCCGGGTAAAAGCCATCCTCGAAGCCCTGCCCTCCGAAGGCGGATTCCCGGTCCAGGCCAACAGGGTAAGACGCCTGGGTATCCCCATCCTTACTTCACACATACTTTTGAAAGCAATCCCCAACGAGAACCACGACGGGATAACCGGGGCGGTCGTTGCCGAATGCGTGAATTTCAAACCGGTTCCCGGAACCGAAAAGATCATCGACGGCATCGATGCCATCAATATCTGCACCGGGCTGGTTCAGGATGATCAGTTGCTGATCAAAGGGAACGAAATTTTCGGACGTCATTGTTTCGGCGCCGGCGATGCCATCCGGATCGGGGAGGGCACCAGCGCCGTGCTGCGGGGAAGACAAGCGGCCTTCGACGTCCTTCAGGAGATGGGCGCTTCATTCGATTATGACACCTATCTGTCCCTTTCCAAAGAGTATATCGATTCGCAACAACATCCTGTGCGCGTCATCCCCGAACCCTTTCGTCCCACCCCCGAACGGATGAACCAGAAAGGTTTCGTGATGATCGACTGCCTGTACGGTTTTGCCTGCAATCCGTGCGCATTCTCGTGCCCTCATGGCGCCATCACCAAAACATCGACCAGCACGGTTCCCGAAATCGACTTCGCAAAATGTATCGGATGTATGGATTGCGTGTACCAGTGCCCGGGACTTGCGATATTCGGATATAACCTCGCTAAAGACTGGCTCTTTCTACCCATTGAATATGAAGTTGCAGCGCCGGCCGAATGTTTTCTGGTCGATAATCAGGGAACGATCCTTGGAGAAGGTGTTGTTGAGAAAATACTCACGAAACCAAATAAAACAAATATTGCCCGGGTGCGTTCGGTTACAATTCACGGCGCGGGCCTCAGCGAGGTGCGGGGATTTATTCTCAAGGACCGCTACCCGCAACCGATTGCTTTTAAACCCTATCATCAGGAAGAAAAAGTCGCGACCTACGTGTGCCATTGTGACGATGTGACCCTGGAGGAGATCCTCGACACCATCGGTGACCGCAAATTCATCTCGGTCGACGAAATCAAGCACACCACCCGGCTGGGAATGGGCGCCTGCCGTGGCAAACGGTGCATCCGCCGCCTGAAGACGACGCTTCGCGGAAGCGGGATCAGCATTGTAGGGGAACCCACCCCGCGCGGGCCGCTCTCGAATCAGATCTCAATGGGTGAACTCTACCCGAGAACCGTGCACGAAACGGTCATCACTGGCAAGGCTGAAACCCATCCCGGGAGGATAAAGGTAAAATCGGTTGTGGCCGGAGGCGGCATCACGGGCAGCGCCCTGTTCCGTTACCTCAGTGAGGCCGGGATGGAATGCGTACTGCTCAACTCCGGCCGGGGCGCATCCTGGCGCAACATTGCCGGAGGCCGGCCCAATTTCTCCCTCCCCGAACTGTCTGACATTGCGGTGCACAACCATGAAATCTTTAAAGATCTGCAAAAGATCCACAACATCGACTACCATCCGACCCGTTACGTGACCTTTGCGCACGATGATACCATGTACCGGGCGCTGGTCGATTCGATGTCATGGTCCGATGCTTACATGGTTGAACCCAAAGATTTCGTCAGGGAGATCTCTCCCCGGATCAATCCTTCGCTGACGACTTACCAGGCGGCGCTGATCACACACGATTGCTGGCAGGCCACACCCGGCAGGGTCATCGATCTGATCCGTCGGATCGGACTGGATAAAGGCGGCAGGGTGGAAGAGGATTGCCGGCTCATCGATGTAAAAAAAGAGGGCGGATCCTATCTGGTGTTAGTCCGGAATCATCAACATGAGTACGTGACCTATGAATGTGAGATTTTCATCAACGCGCTGGGTCCCGAGGGAAACCATTTTGCAAAACAACTCGGGATCGAAACAGGCCTCTATCCTGTAAAGCACCAGGCCTTTATCACCCGCCGACTGCCGATGCTTGGTAAAGACGGAGGACCGCTCGACATGCTCATTGACCGCCGCAGGTACAAGGGATTTGTTGCGGTTTACGGGCAACAACTTGCTGAGACCGGACAGATCATTGGTTGCGCCTCACCGGCAATAGAACCGATGGAGGCCGATAAAAATATCAAGATCAATTCACAGGATTTCGTTGAGATCGCTTCTGAAATCTTCACCGATTGGATCCCCGAACTCTCCTCTGTAGGATTCCAGGCCGTATGGGCCGGATACTACGTGGAACCCCGCATGATCATTGATCCTGAACTGGGCCTCTTTTTGGGAATGCGCGGCCAGGGTTTCATGCTCGGTCAGTACCTTGCGAAATTGTACGTTGACAAACTGACGGGCAAAGAGGTTCCCGCGTATTTCGACCGACTGAAACGCTCCGGCGACGGGATGCTGGAAAAAGCCTTTAAATAATTTACGGTTGCCAGCTTTGACGATTTAACTGGTCCACTGGTCTGCCTGGTTTTGGGTTTCAGGGTTTCAGAGTTTCAGAGTTTCAGGGTTTCAGGGTTTCAGAAACAAGTCCACTTGTCCGCTCTACGTCCAACTCTTCGTCCGCTGGTCTATCCCCTTACAAACAACGCTTTTATAATATGGCTTGCAATTTTGGGGTTTTCTTTAAGCCGG
>Ga0209099_1003508_pt1 | contig 12657 bp, 12 predicted proteins | sample AD_JPNHW2_MetaG_FD_184430 | JGI IMG/M metagenome (GOLD analysis project Ga0209099, IMG submission 184430) | Active sludge microbial communities of municipal wastewater-treating anaerobic digesters from Japan - AD_JPNHW2_MetaG (SPAdes) (version 2) | ecosystem: Engineered > Bioreactor > Anaerobic...
CAGTGGGACTGCAGAAAGTCTATTTCGGCAGTATATATGATTGGAATTACAGTCTGATCGGCAAAGCGCCGACGGATGAATACAAGCTTGCAAACTCCTCAGACTATGGAATCACACTGAATGGTTTCATCCCTGGCGGCCTGGGAGAATATGCTCTCGGTGCCTACAACGGTGAGGGCTACAAGAATTATGGAAGCAACCTCAAAGATAATACCGATCTCAGCTATCTGGCAAATCTGCGCTTGACGCCTGTTTCCGGATTGACGCTCGGAGGTTCGGTCATGAACAACAGCACGGAAAGAGAGATTCTGCTCGCCAATGCTACAGCCAATGGCAATTATTCCAGGCAACTTCTCTGGGATGGACTGCTTCGGGCAGCCTATGGCCCACTGGATATCTGGGTTGAATACACCGGTAAAGATGTGACTTTCGCGGATGCTTTCAGCAACAAGGATTACTCCGCCAACGCGTTATGCGTGTTTCCCACACTGAAGCTCAGGAGTCTGATCGGGACTGATCTGGAGATCTTGGGACGTTATGACCGCTGGGATGAAACGGACAATCCCCAGAATATAAACCTGATGACAGCTGTCACCGCGGGCGTGAACTACAACTTCATGCACGACGAGAGCGATAATCCCGCCATGCAAGTGCAACTGAACTACACAAACAAGACCTACGATGAAGCAGAGTCCGCTCCGGTTTACGCGCACGGACTCAAAGATACGGACACACTGATGCTGCAATTCAAATGGCGCTTTGCCACAACCATCAAGAACTAAGGAGTTACTCATGAAGAATAGACTTTTCATCCTCGCGTTGGTCATTAGCCTGATCAGTATCCCGCTTCTCGCGAAAGGCAGACAGCTAACCTGCTCCGGTTCCACGACCGTGCTGCCCATAGCTCAGGCAACCGCGGAAGCCTTTATGGATCTGCATCCGGAAGTAAACATCTCCGTGCGTGGTGGTGGCTCAGGGGTGGGCATCGCCGCTTTGCAGAACGGCACCGTGCAAATAGCCAATTCCAGCCGTCCCATGAAAGCCAAGGAGATCACTCAGGCACGCTCGAAAGGGATAAACCCGACACCTTATGCTATCGCTCTGGACGGGATCGCTATCGTCGTGAACGATAAAAATCCCGTGAAGAACCTCACCATTGCCCAGATCAAAGACATCTACACAGGCAAGATCAAGGACTGGAGCCAGGTTGGCGGAGCGAGACTACCGATCGTAGTAGTATCGCGTGATGTGGCTTCGGGAACCTTTGAGGTCTTCAACGAGAAGGCTTTGAGTGGTAGTAAGGTAATCTCTTCCGCGCAGCTTCTGGCTTCGAACAACGCCGTCGCGTCCACCGTGGGAAATACTCCCGGCGCGATCGGCTACATCGGACTGGGATATCTTACCAAGGATGTCAAGCTGGTGAGCGTCAATGGCACCATGCCCAGCGAGAAAACCGTCAAGGACAACACCTACAAGCTGTCCCGTAAGCTCTACATGTACACCAACGGTAAAGCTGCCGGCGACGTGAACCGCTACATCTCCTTTATCCAATCAGCTGCCGGACAGAAGATAGTCAAAGATCAGGGCTTCGTCACCCTGAATTAGATACTTGAACCTCCATAACTACGAACATACGACAATATTCGCGGGAGCCTTCGCTCCCGCGGTTGAGGCGGTAAGATGAAGAGCTTCAAAGAAAAGACATTCAGGTCGTTGACCTATCTCGCGGCACTGCTGACCATTGCCTGTATGCTGGGGATAATCGCCGGGATCTTCGGCGAGGGAATGCCCCTGTTCAGATCGGTCGGCATCCGGGAATTTCTCTTTACCAACAGCTGGTATCCAACTCACACGCCGCGTGAATTCGGAGCCCTGGCGCTGATCGTGGGTTCGCTGGTAGTGACTCTGGGTGCGCTGATCATCGCCATTCCCCTGGGTCTGGGTAGCGCCATCTTCATCTCGGAGATAGCCGGCAACCGTCTCAGGGAGATAGCCAAGCCGGTCATCGAGCTTCTGGCGGGCATTCCTTCGGTGGTTTACGGACTCTTCGGTATGGCTTTTCTGGCTCCTCTTCTGCGTGAATGGCTCGGGTTGGAGACTGGGCTGAATGTCTTCACCGCTTCTGTGATACTGGGTGTGATGATCGTGCCGATCATCTGCAGCATGAGTGAGGACGCTCTATCCGGTATTCCCAGAAACATTCGTGAGGCATCATTCGCCCTGGGCGCGACCCGAATTGAGACGATCTTCAAGGCTGTGATCCCGGCTGCGAAGAGCGGCATCATCGGAAGCGTACTGATGGGCTTTGGACGGGCGATAGGAGAGACAATGGTCGTACTCATGGTTGCGGGAGGAGCAGCCAGCATTCCGGAGTCGATCTTTGCGCCGGCGCGTCCAATGACCTCCACTATTGCGGCTGAAATGGGCGAAACCGTCATGGGAGATCTGCATTACCGGTCGCTCTTTGCCCTGGCGATCCTGCTATTTCTGATCACCTTCGTCTCCAATCTCGTCACGGAACTGGTCTTCCTGAAAAAGAGGGACGCATGAACAAGCGCAAGCTTTCAAACATTCTGGGCACTTCGCTCATGGGCTCGATGCTGCTGATCACCGCCATCTTTCTTCTGATCTTCCTCATCAGGATGTTCAGCAAGGGCTTTGCCGTTCTCAGCCCTGAGTTTTTCTTCAGCATGCCGCGCAACGCTATGACCGAAGGCGGCATCTGGCCTGCCCTCGTGGGAACTTTCCTGCTCACAACATTAGCAATGCTGGTGTCGCTGCCACTGGGGATCTTTACGGCGATCTGGCTGACCAACTATGCCCGACCGCGTTGGCTGGTACGCATTCTCAGGATCGCCATCAATACCCTGGCAGGGACGCCATCGATCATCTTCGGGCTCTTTGGCATGGCGATCTTCGTCAATCTTATGGGCTTTGACGTTTCTCTGATCTCGGGTGGCTTGACCCTGGCTATCCTCGCTCTGCCGGTGATCATCAACAACACGGAAGAGGCGCTCAGGGCGGTTCCGGTCGAGTTTCGTGATGCGTCTCTGGCTCTGGGAGCGACTCCGCGGCAGACGATCATGCGAGTCTTGATGCCGGCTGCGCTGCCCAACGTGCTGACCGGAGCGATCATCAGCGTCGGTAGAGTGGCGGGAGAGACCGCTCCGATCATGTTCACCGCCGCGACTTTCTATTCGAGGCGTTTGCCACAGGGTCCCGGCGATGAGGTCATGGCGCTGCCCTATCACATCTATGCGCTAATGACGGAAGGCACCCATCCCGGGTCTCAAGTTCCGATCGCCTATGGTACCGCTCTGGTGCTGCTATTACTTGTGCTGCTGATCAGCGGTGCTGCGATCATCATCCGAAGTTCCATCAGGAGAAAAAGACAATGGTAAACATCCAGATCCAGACCTCAGAATTGAATCTTTGGTTCGGCAAGAACCACGTCCTGCGCGACGTCAATCTGCCCGTCCACTCCAATCAGGTCACCGCTATGATCGGACCCTCAGGCTGTGGGAAATCCACTCTGCTGCGTTGTTTTAACCGCATGAACGACCTCATTCCCGAGACCCGGATCACCGGAAAGATCACTCTCGGCGAGGAGGATATCTATGCTCCCAGGGCTGATGTCACCACGATCCGTTCTCGCGTGGGCATGGTCTTCCAGAAGCCCAATCCCTTCCCCAAGAGCATCTTCAACAACGTCGCCTATGGTCTGATGATCCAGGGCAAATTTCCCCGGCATGAGCTCAGGGATCGCGTCGAAGAAAGCCTCCGTGCCGCCTGGCTCTGGGACGAGGTTAAAGACCGGCTGAACAGCTCAGCGATGTGCCTCTCCGGCGGTCAGCAGCAACGGCTGTGCATTGCCCGCGCCTTGGCAAACCGCCCCAAGGTCCTGCTTCTGGACGAACCCACCTCCGCGCTCGATCCGCAATCAACCGCCAAGATCGAGGAGCTCTGCCTGGAACTGAAGAAGAGCGTCACGATCCTCATCGTCACTCACAACGTGGCGCAGGCGGGCAGGATCTCCGATCACACCGCTTTCATGTACCTGGGTGAACTGGTGGAATTTGACCGCACCGAAAAGATGTTCACCGTCCCTGCCGATAAACGCACCGAAGCCTATCTGACAGGCGTCTTCGGCTGATCAAGGAGAATATGATGATACAAGATAAGATACTGGAACTCAAGCAGCTACTGATGTCCGAAGCCTCCCTCGTGGAGAAAATGGTCTCGATGTCCATCGATGGTCTCTACCGTAACTCGGAAGACCTCCTGAATAATGTCCTCAGCTTTGAAAATCGGGTCAATCAGATCGAGCTGGAGCTGGATAACAAGTGCACCGCGACGATCGCGCTCCATCAGCCCGAAGCGCGTGACCTGCGTCTGATCCTGATGATCTACAGGATCAATAACGATCTGGAACGTCTGGGCGACCAGGCTGTGAATATCGCCGAAAGCGTCGAGCATCTCATCGGGAATCCCGTTGTCAGAGAAGTGCCGGAACTGGCGGAGATGAAGCGCGCGACCCTGACGATGCTCCGGGACAGCCTGAATGCCTTTGCCACGTGCGATGAGACGAAGTCGCGGGAAGTGTGCGACGCCGATAACTTTGTCGATGAACTTAACCGCCGGATCTATCACCTTCTGGTCGATCTGCTCAAAGCCGATCCTCTGCAGACGGAGCGCTATCTTCACCTCCTACGTGTCGCCAAGAATCTCGAAAGGATCGCCGATCTCTCGACCAATATTGCCGAAAACACCATCTATATGGCAGTGGGGAAGGTCATCAAACATCATAACGAAGACGAATAGAGGGTTATTTTTCTCCTCTTTTGGGGGGCTTCTGCGCCTCTGATCTTACGGGCATCATCACCCTATCCTCTCTCTATCATCTTACGTCATGACGTAAGATGATAGAGAGAGGATAGCCGGAAGATGAGGTTTTGAAGTAGTAGCGGCGACATCCTGTCGCCTAAGCATCGGAAGCAGCGGCGACATCCCGTCGCCTAAGCATCAGAAGCAGCGGCGACATCCCGTCGCCTAAGCATCAGAAGTAGCGGCGACATCCTGTCGCCTAAGCATCAGAAGTAGCGGCGACATCCTGTCGCCTAAGTATCGGAAGCAGTGGCGACATCCTGTCGCCGGAAACCCAACGGCAGTATAGCTGCCTCCATATAAACACTTCAAGCATTCTTGCTTCCTGTCACAAGTGATTCAGGGTTCAGGGCTGCCTGGCGACAAGATGACGCCGCTAACGATTCCGCTCAGGACTCTAAGAATTTCATTGACTAATCACGCTCTTGCAGGATTTTGGCTAAACTGAGAATAATGGGATAAGGATTCAGGATGCTAAAAGCAAAAATATTCGTCCAGCTGAAAGCCAGTGTGCTCGATCCGCAGGGCAAAGCAGTCACAAACTCCCTTCACAGTTTGGGTTACACCGCGATACGGGATACCCGAGTGAGTAAATATATCGAGCTTCTGATCGAGGAAGACGACCCCGAAAAGGCGGAATACCTCGTCAATTCCATCTGCGATAAACTCCTGGCAAATCCGAACACGGAACACTACCGGTTTGAGCTGGAACAGGCATGAGGGAACAGGGAACAGGTATGAGGGAACAGGGAACAGGTATGAGGGAAAAGGGATGAAAGTCAGTGTGATCACATTCCCCGGTTCCAATTGCGACGCGGACGCGCTGGAGGCCTTTGCCCTCAGAGGACATGAGGCCAGGTCCGTTTGGCACAAGAATACCGATCTGGGAGATCCGGACCTTTTGATCCTGCCCGGAGGATTCTCCTACGGGGATTATCTGCGCTGCGGAGCCTTGGCGCGTTTCTCGCCCATCATCTCTGAGGTATATAAATACGCGGAAAAGGGCGGAATGATCCTCGGTATCTGCAATGGCTTCCAGATCCTCACGGAGCTGGGCTTGCTCCCCGGCGCGCTGATGCAGAACAAATCCCTGAATTTCATCTGCCGGCACCAGTATATCCGGGTCGAGAGCGTGGACACTCCCTTTACTCACGGGCTGAAGAAAGGCATGGCGCTGGATATTCCCATCGCTCACAAAGAAGGCAATTACTTTATCGACGAAGCCGGTCTCGACCAGTTGCAGGACAACGATCAGATCGTCTTCCGCTATTCGAACGCTCTGGGGCACATCACTCCGGAAGCCAATCCCAACGGCGCGGTCTATGATATCGCCGGCATCTGCAGCAACAACCGCCGGATCCTCGGCATGATGCCGCATCCCGAACGCGCCGCGACCCCATCCGTCACCAGTAATGACGGTCTGAATATCATCAAGGCAGTGGAAGCTTATTTTGAAAGCAGCCATTGATCTGCTCTTCCCGCCTGCCTGTCTCGTGTGCCACAGACGGATCGCCAGTGCGACGGACGTCCTCTGTGAGAGCTGTCTGGAAAAGATCAGCCTCGTGCCTGATGATTATTGTAAGAAGTGCGGCTCCGCGCTGTATGATGGTCTCTGCGAGAACTGTTTTGACCATGAGTTCAGTTTTGATATGTCCCGCAGTGTGTTCAAGTATGGAGACGTGATCCGAGACCTTGTCCATCAGCTCAAGTACGAAGGCAGACGTTCGCCCGTCAGGATCCTGGGCAAAGGCATGCGCGAATTTGCCAAAGATAATGAAGACTATCAGGGTTTTGACCTCGTCACGGCAGTGCCCCTGCACCGTGTACGCCAGCGTGAACGCGGTTATAACCAATCACGCCTTCTGGGACAGGAGCTGGCTCAGGAATTGGGACTTCCCTACCGGGAGATCGTCCGGCGCAGATATTACACCCAAAGTCAGACGAATCTGGATCGCTTCCAGCGCAGAGCGAACCTCCGGGACGCCTTTAAAGTGAAGCGTTCCGCGGCTCTCAGCGGCAAGAATATTATTCTGGTGGATGATGTCTTTACCACCGGCACGACCGCCAGCGAACTGGCAAAAACCCTCAAAGCAGGCGGAGCGAACCGTGTGACAGTGCTCACAGCCTGCAGGGCAGGATAAAAGATAGAGATATGCTGAAGAACAGAGAATACCAGGAGATACGTCCCGCCATCGATCCGGATGAGATCAACGAGATGGTGGATAAAGCCGCGCGCTTCGTCGTGGAGCGCAATCTCGCGCCGGCAGGGATCCTCTTCTTTGAATCCGTGCGTCCCTTGCATGGCATCGGCAGTCAGTTCATGTTCTTCATTCTTCCCTTCGCGGAGATCATCTTCGATTCACAGAAGTATCAACGCTTTGCCCTGATGCTGGAAAGCCAGGACGGGATCAAGCGGCTTATCGACAGGATCGACGAACTGGATGAAGAAATGAACCGTGAGCGCAGGGAGAAATCCCGCCTCAAACGCAAGCGCAGGGCGAACAAACGCCGTGAGTTTTTCCGTAAGATATTTAAAATAGAACCAAAAAACAAAGCTGAATAAGCGGAGGAATATATGCAATATGATGAAAAACGCCTCACGCGAATAGTTGCCACGGACTGTGGCAGTACTACGACAAAGGCAATTTTGATCGAGTGGGTGGATGGTGAATTTCGCCAGACCATCCGCGGAGAAGCCCCCACAACAGTCGAGGCTCCTCTCAATGACGTGACCAAAGGCGTCGAGAACGCCACACAGGAGCTGGAAGAACTCGCCCGGCTCAAGTATAAGAATCCTAATATCAAGTTTATGGAAGACGGAAAGTTCGTCATTCCGCGCAAGGGCGACATCGGCGTCGATGCCTACGTCAGCACCTCCAGCGCGGGCGGCGGTCTGCAGATGATGGTGACCGGTGTGGTCGCTTCCATGACCGGTGAGAGCGCTGAACGCGCGGCTCTCGGCGCGGGAGCCATCGTTATGGATCTTATCGCTTCCAACGACAAGCGCATGAACCACGAAAAGATCGAGCGCATCCGTCAGTTGCGTCCGGACATGATCCTCATGGCTGGCGGTGAAGACGGCGGAACGATCAAGCACGTCGTGGAAATGGCTGAGCTTGTCGCCGGCGCTGATCCCAGATCACGCCTCGGTTCGAACAAGCTTCCCGTGATCTATGCCGGGAATAAAGACGCTCAGACAGCTATCAGCGAGACCCTGCAGGACAAGGTCGATCTCATGCTCACGGACAACCTCCGACCTAAGCTGGAGCAGGAGAACCTCGGACCTGCGCGTGACAAGATCCATGATCTCTTCATGGAGCACGTGATGAAGCAGGCACCGGGCTATGACAAGCTGATGTCCTGGACTGTCGGTCCCGATCATGACCAGGTTCCGATCATGCCGACTCCTGCCGCGGTGGGAAACATCATGCAGGCGATCGCCAAAGATGAGAGCATCGAGGTCGTCGGCGTCGATATAGGCGGCGCGACCACGGACGTCTTCTCCGTGTTTACCGAAGATCACGTCTTCAACCGCACAGTGAGCGCGAACCTCGGCATGAGCTACAGTATCTCCAACGTTCTGGCTTCCAGCGGCTTGGAGAACATTCTGCGCTGGGTTCCCTTTGACATCGATGAGAACGAACTGCGCAACATGATCAAGAACAAGATGATCCGCCCCACAACGATCCCTTCGCTCCTGGAGGAATTGGTTCTGGAACAGGCGATCGCCAAGGAAGCTCTGCGTCTCGCTTTCCAGCAACACAAGGAATTTGCCGTGACCCTGAAAGGCACCCAGCGTCAGCGCGATATCTCCGAAGCCTTCAGCCAGTCAACCTCCGGCAATACCATCGTCAATATGATGACCCTGAACTTGCTCGTGGGCAGCGGTGGCGTCCTTTCGCACGCTCCGCGCCGGCATCAGAGCGTCATGATGATGATCGATGCTTTCCTGCCTGAGGGCGTGACCCGTCTGGCTGTCGACAGCATCTTCATGATGCCGCATCTGGGCGTGCTTTCCGAGATCAGCACCAAGGCAGCGACGGAAGTCTTCCGCAAGGACTGCATGGTCTATCTGGGCAGTTGCGTCGCTCCCGTCGGCAAAGGCAAGATCGGCAAACCCTCTCTCTACGCGAAGCTGGAACTTCCCGGCGGCAAGGTTTGGGAACAAGATATCCCCTTCGGCGAGATCCGTCTCATCCCCTGCGGTGAGGGCGAGGTCGCCAAAGCCACCCTCAAGGCTGCTCCCGGACTCTGGCTCGACAAGGAGAAGAACCGGGAACTCACCATCGATCTTCACGGCGGGGTCGTCGGTATCGTGCTCGATACCCGCGGACGCCAGCCATTTGTCCTGCCCACCGACGCGGCAAGCCGGGTTCCTCTGCTCAAGAAGTGGATGAAAGAACTTCAGGCGTATCCCGAAACGATCTTGGTATAGGAGGAAAAGATGGGACAATCATATTCAGCCGGACTCACAGTCACCGATAACATCATCCTGCGCAAGGAACGCATCCTTCCCCTCAAGGGACAGGTTCTGGTCAAAAAAGGCGACAAGGTCAAGGGCGAAGACGTCGTGGCGGAAACCCTCCTTCCCGGCAAAGTCGTGCCCCTCAACCTTGCCAATAAACTCGGCGTGACTCCCGCTCAGCTCGAAAACTATATCAAGATCAAGCCCGGACAGGCGCTGACCAAGCAGACTGTACTTGCCGAGACCAAGGGACTCTTTGGCCTGGGCATCATGAAGAACGAGGTCAAGTCCCCCGTCGAAGGCGAGGTCGAAAGCATCTCCAGCCTGACCGGACAGGTGCTCCTGCGCGAACCCCGCATCCCTGTGCAGGTCAAGGCTTTCCTTGACGGCGTGATCAGCGATGTGATCGAGCATGAAGGCGTCATCATCGAAAACAAGAGCGCCTATATTCAGGGCATCTTCGGTATCGGCGACGAGACCACAGGCAAGATCAAAGTGCTCGCCAAATCCCCTTCGGACGAGACCAAAGCCAGCGAGATCAACGATTCTGACCGTGACTGCGTGATCGTGGTCGGCAGCTTCGTCAGCTACGACGTGATCCAGACAGCCGTCAAGCATGGCGTGCGCGCCATCATCACCGGCGGTATCGACGATCAGGATCTGAAACGGCTCCTCGGCTATGACATCGGCGTCGCCATCACGGGGCACGAACGCATCGGCCTGACCATCGTCTGCACCGAAGGATTCGGCAAGATCAAGATGGCGGATAAAACTTACGATCTTCTCAAACGTTTCGATGGCGCGCACTGCTCCATCCACGGCAGAACGCAGATCCGCGCAGGCGTTATCCGTCCCGAGATCATTATCCCGCTTGAATTCAAGGAAGAAGAACTCGTTGTGCCGGATGCCAAGCTCCCCATCCTCGAGACCGGCGCCATGATCCGCATCATCCGCCAGCCCAATTTTGGCAGCATTGCCAAAGTTGTCGGCTTGCCGGAAGAACTGACCAAGGTAGAATCCGAGACGCTCGTGCGTATCCTGGAAGCGGAATTCGCCGATGGTACAAGGGTCAGGATCCCGCGTGCCAACGTCGAAGTGATAGAAAGCTAAGACACTACATCAATATAATACATGACCGGCATCCCTCGTGGTGCCGGTTTTTTTATTTACACTGAGGCACAGAGACACAGAGAGGTTAAAGGAAGATCAAAAAAGAGTAAAGGAGTAAAAGAGGTTATTCCTGTAGTGGCGCTCGCCTTAGCGCCATAGCTGGTAATGCTACCCCCTCCGTGTCTCTGTGTTTATAAATACTACTTCCAGTTCGGTCTGATCCTGGCGAGCAGATTCTGGTACTTCTGCTGGAGCGCTTCGACGAAGCCCGGTTCCCGATGCTGTTCCAGAGCTAGTTCCGCGGCATTGAAGCCAAAGTCATAGAATTGCTGCGCCCGGTTGATATCGATCAGCCCCAGCTTTGGGTTGTAGGCGTCGATATAGATGTCCGGCTTGTGATAGAGCATCGCCTGGATCGCCACGAAGCCCTGATTCTGCATGATGCTCTGGAGGAAGACCTGATGTGAGCGCATTCTGATCCTGGCTTTACTGTGGCGGATCTCGATGCTCTCGACGTCCACGGATACGGGTGGCAGGACGTTCACGGCGATCGTCACTTCTCCCGGCACCTTGTCATGAAATGCCAGCGGCAGAGGATGTTCGATCCCGCCATCCACGAAGAGATAATGATCATAGGCGAAAGGCGCGAAGATATATGGCAGTGAGGAGGAAGCGCGCATCGCTTCGGCATAGCGTCCCTTGTCGATCAGGATCGTCTTGCTTTTCAGAAGATCATAAGCCACCGCGACAAAGGGGATGACTCCCTGGGAAATATCCTTGCTGAGAGTCCATTTGAGAAAACGCTTCAAGGTCGTCTTCCCGTCGAAGATCCCGCTGAGGGAGATATCCAGACTGAGCGGATTGAACAGCTCGACGGTGCGGTATTCCTGAGCGATATCCAGGATCTCTGCCGGAGTCTTGCCCAGGCAATACATAGCTCCAACTATGGCGCCCATGCTGGTGCCAACGATGCCGGTGATCTCAAACTGCTCTTCCAGAGCCGCGATCACCCCGATGTGAGCCAATCCATAGGCGGAACCTCCGCCCAGAATGAGTTTTGCTTTCTTCTTCATATAAGGCAAACGCTAAGGATCTGAGGAGATTGTCAATAGATTTTTGCCAATACGTCGGAGAATCCCGGCTCTGACGATATAGCCATCCGTTTCCGGCGACAGGATGTCGCCGCTACTTTGCTAGTCCATGTCAGAACCTCATCTTCCGGCTATCCTCTCTCTATCATCTTACGTCATGACGTAAGATGATAGAGAGAGGATAGCCAGATGATAGCAAGAAGAGTAGAGGCGACATCCTGTCGCCTATGGTCTATGCATAGAGTTCAAAGCGCCGTAGCCGTATTAAGCATGGAGTTCAAAGCGCCGTACATTATCCTGAATTGGTAGCGAGGCTTGAAAGGCGATTTGGACTTCATTGCGGCATAAGCTCAGACGAAGTCCATAAATAGATTAACCTTTAACCAACTAACTCATTAACCCATTAACCCATTAACTCATTAACTTGATCCGGAAGAACTCAATGTCTCCGAACCTCCGTGTCTCTTGTTCACAGAAATTACGCGTAAAAAGAAAAGCCTCAGTTTCCTGAGGCTTTCCGTATTGTTAGTCGGATTTACTTGACTATGACCATCTTCTTGGTCTGGTTCAGGGAGGGGCTGCTCATCTTGTAGAAATAGATGCCGCTTCCGCAAGCATTGTTTCTGCTGTCGCGTCCGTCCCAATTGATCGTGTGGGTGCCGGCATTCATGGTATAAGTGCGGACAGCCTGACCAAGGATGTTATAGATGGTGACTGTGGCGGTCTCGTTTTCTTTGACTGTCACAGCGATGTTGGTGTTGGCTTTGAAGGGGTTAGGATAGGCGTTGCCAAGCACTGAGGTCTGAGGCAGAGGAGGAGTCACGTTGCCGACGACTTCCACGCTGACGGGACCGTGCATGGTGGTGTGATTGTAATCAACGCTCTCAAGCCAGTACCAGTAGGTGTTTCCTGATTCGACTTCAGTGTCGGTGATGGTGTAGCTGTGCTGCTCTGAAGTATTCGTGGCTTCGATCATGACAGGGGTGATCATGGTGGATCCGGTCACGTCATTGACGTCACTGCGATACACACGATAGCCCAGAAGACCGGTCTCGGATTCGGAAACCCAATTCAGCTTGACGAAATATTCAGCTGTCAGGTTGGCAG
>Ga0209099_1003509_pt1 | contig 12655 bp, 7 predicted proteins | sample AD_JPNHW2_MetaG_FD_184430 | JGI IMG/M metagenome (GOLD analysis project Ga0209099, IMG submission 184430) | Active sludge microbial communities of municipal wastewater-treating anaerobic digesters from Japan - AD_JPNHW2_MetaG (SPAdes) (version 2) | ecosystem: Engineered > Bioreactor > Anaerobic >...
TTGAGTTGTTCCTTGGTATCGGAGAGCGACTTCTCGGCGGCATTGACCATATCGTCGGCCCATCGATCAAGCCTCTCGCACTCCTCTTGAAAGTGCCGATTATTTCTCTCCAAAGAGTCCTTGATTGTCATCGTCGCGATGCGCTCTGCCTCGGCAGAAAGCCGTTCATTCACAGACTGTGAAATAGCAATGGGTGCTTTGGCCTCGCCTTCACAAAGAAAAAGTTTTTCCATACTCTCTTGATCGAGCGGTTTACCCTCGTCCGTAAAGCCCGAGAAAAGAAGATAGTCTTCGTGTTCATAGGAGTCGACGCTGAGTTTTTGAAGCGTAAGATAACCTGTCTGGCCTTGCAGCGCTTCAACTACGCTCACGTGAGTGGGATGATGACGTATGTCGAACACAACTTTGGCAGGTGGGCATGCGGCATGTTTGCCGATATCGATAACATATTCTCCTAATGGATGTGAAAGTCGATAGAGAAAACGGTCGGTTTCACACGCCCATTCGGGTTGCCGAGTTTCGTTCGATTTTCGGATAAGATGGTACCGACCTCGTGGTGCTCCCGATGTTGGTGATTTGTAAAGATCGAAAATGAGCTGTGCATTATAGAATTGGGCTTTATCCACAAGGGCCCATTGCGTCAGTTCCCAAAACCGCCTTCCCACGCGGTCTAGCTGCGCCTGAGCATCTTCAAGCCGTAGACGAAGGCGTTCGTGGACCTCTTCGTCGAAGTATTCAAGGAGCTTGTGCCGGGTATCCGCTAAGCGTGACTTGATCTGATCGTCCAACTCACGCTGCAGCGAGCAAAATGCGGCATCGATTTCCTCTGTAGTGCGGCATTCCTGATAAATTTCAAGAATACGGGTTTCAAAATCAACGCCAGACTCGATGGTCCCCAACACTTCGTCCGATGCGCCAAAGACACCGTCGAACAGTTTGAATTTTTCGGTCAGCAGCTCCAGAACGCGCCTGTCGGCTTCGTTGCGTTCGTTCAAGAAATTAATGACAACGACATCGTAGCGCTGGCCATAGCGGTGACACCGTCCAATCCGCTGTTCGACACGCTGTGGATTCCATGGTAGATCGTAATTAACAACAAGCGAACAGAACTGCAGATTAAGACCCTCCGCTGCAGCCTCCGTTGCCACCATAAGCGTTGCGTGATCACGAAAATACTCAATAAGCGCAGTGCGCATATCGATTTCCCGCGAGCCACTTGCACGGCCAGACTCGCGGTTGGCCACAAGCCATTGCGTGTAGATGGCGATGGATTCAGGGTCATTATTCGAACCATTGAAAGTGACAATCTGTCCATCATAGCCGTGTGCTTCCAAATAAGATTTGAGGTAAGCCTGGGTTTTTCTGGACTCAGTAAAGATGACAGCCTTTCGCTCAGCTCCCAAGGTTTGCATCTGCGCAAAACCTGAATCAAGAGCGATAAGAAGCGCGTTTGATTTGGTGTCTTCCTGAATGTGGCGGGCACTTCTAATAAGGCGCTCCAACTCTTTAATTTCGTCTTCAAGCTGCACTATATCAATGGCGTCTTTGTCTGTGACTTCAGCCAAAACATCGAGCTCAGGAACAGTATCTGTTTCAGGACCACAGTCGGCAAGGTCGCTTCCCATATCAACACTATCAAGCAATCGATCTGTAAACTGAGGATCGTTCACAAGCGATTCGTCCGGTTGCTTCAAAGCGCGTAGGCGCTCAAGACGCGCAAGGAGCATCCCGAGCGTCGCTTCAATGGCCTTAGTCGACGAGGCAAGGAGTTTGCGCAGTATCAAAGAAATGAGGTGTCGCTGCGCTTTTGGCAACGCATAACTGTTTTTCCGTCGTAAGAAGTCCGAAACTGAGTCATAGAAACGTTGCTCTTCGTCGTCTGGTCTAAAAGGCTGAGTAAGCGCATGCCGCTCGGTATAGCGAATATACTCACTCACCTGCCTGCGCAAAGTACGACTACAAAACACACAAAGGCGCTGACGCAGTTGCGTGAGGTCTGCATTCCCATTGCCGTAACGCGCCCGAAAAGCCTCAGGACTACCAAAGATTTGATCATCGATAAGTGTAGAAAGACCATAGAGTTCCATAAGGGAGTTTTGCAGTGGCGTTGCAGTAAGAAGGATCTTTTTTCGGTCTTCAATCGCCCAGCGAATTGCCTGCCCCATTTTGTTTTGCGTTCGATACGCGTTGCGCAATTTGTGCGCTTCGTCTAATACGACCATATCCCACTTCTGAACACGTACCTCGCTGCGCATCGTGTAGGCAAAATTGAAGGACACAATGATGACAGCTGGTTGTTCAAAAGCCTCTTGTGGTGTGCGCCGTGCCCGCCTCAAAGATTTTGCATCCAGAACGACGGCGGGCAGGTTGAATTTTTCCTGGAGCTCCAAAGCCCACTGCTTGCGGATAGACGCAGGACATATCACGAGGATTCTGCGCTTGCGCTCGGCCCAATATTGACAGATGACAAGCCCCGCTTCGATAGTCTTGCCAAGTCCCACCTCGTCGGCGAGGATCACACCCTTGGAGAGTGGCGAGCGCAACGCGAAGAGCGCCGCCTCTATTTGGTGAGGATTGAGATCGACTTGCGCATCGAAAAGCGACATCGACAGGCGATCGAGCCCCTCGGGTGCATGGCGGGTGAGATCCCACGCAAAATACTTAGCGTGATACGGCGTAATAGAAAACATTCTTAATAATCCTGAGGTCTATTCTATCGTACATCTGCGGGCACGAAAACCCAGAAAAGCCTTCAATTACCTGTGTATGGTCGCGATAACTTGCTGCAATGCCTTTCAGTTTAGAGCATATCACGAATCAGGAAGGTCATGTTTTCGCGAGCAGGCATTTTCAAGGCGGTTTCAGGTGCCAATTGCAAGCGACCATTGTATGTGGCAATTTCAGGTTGCGATTGCAGGCGACGATTGGAGGTGGCAGGAGCGGACCTTTGTTTTGATGGGTTAACGGGCGACTTAATGGGTTAATGAGCGGCCGTCTACGCCGCCACATTACTTTGCTCCGTCAGGCAACCTCCACGTCAGGCAACCCCCACGAGCGCCAGAAGTGCGATCAGCACTACGGACACCACGGTCGACAACGTAAGCGCGCTGCTCACGAAACGCGCATTGTCCTGGTGGTACACGGGGATGACGAAAGGTGGCGGAAGTGCAAAAAGCAGAATTGCCGCCTTTTGGTACAGGTTTGGGAAGCCGAGCGCCGGGATTATGATGTAGGCGACGACAACCCCGATGGCCATTGAGAGGACCGTACGCGCGCCCACGACCTTAAGGATCGCGCGGTCGAACACGAAGCCACCGCCGAGGGAAGCACCGATAACGATGCAGACGAGCGGCGTGGTGAGCCCGCCCACCATGTCGAACAAGGCGCCCGCAAACGAGCTCTGAACAGCGATGAAGTCCGCGGCTGCAGGCGCTGCTGCCGAGAGGACAATGCCGAGGCCAATCGCCCAGAGTACTTCTGAGCGGAGAATGTCGCGCCACGGAAAGGCCGCGGATGTGCGCTGCCCCTGATGAGCCTGATGAGCGCCGGTCTTGGCGGGCTCGTCCTGCGCTGTACCCGCTCCTGAGCGTGGGCTCATCTGCACCATACTCATCTGCGCCATCAACACAGTGAAGACAAAAACAACCTGCCCCATGTCGAGGGCCGCAAAACTCGCCAGGTGTTCACTCCCATGGTAACCTGCAAAGAGCGCGTATCCGAGCATGCCAGCCTCAAAGCCCTGAAAGAGAAAGCGCGTCTCAGGGCGAGGCGTGTGCGCAGTGCGACTAAAAAGCGCTCCCAACACTCCCATAAGGGCACAGGCAGCAAAGACGCTCGATGCAAGCAGCACGTTGCGGCCGTCTGGCCTTAGCTGTAGAAATGCCCGGAAAAGCAGAAGCGGCAGTGTGAGATTCGTGATGAGCGCCTTGAGTCCAGCCACCGCGCGTTCCCCGATCCAGCCTTTAGAAGCGAGAACATAGCCAGCCACCATGAGAATTGCGATAGCCGCGAGAGAACCAAGCGATTGTTCCATAATTAATGCCGTGTCCTTTCTAGCCTCAGACCGAAACGGGCGGAACGCCCTTCTTTAGCCTGATGTTGCCGTAGCATGATGTCGCCGTCCACACCGGTCTTGTTGCTCTTGTTGCCTTGTACACGTTTACATCGGCTAAGATCATTCTGTGTTTGGACTTTTCATTCTGTCAAGAGCGAAACAGGCTAAGAATTACATCGATTTTCTTTCAAAGGCGACGCTGTGGCATGTGGTGCAGACTAGGAGCGTAGTACCGTGGCAGTCTGTATGCACCGTGTATGGCAACCTGCGTCGAACCAACATGGACTTGACACCTTGGCAGGGTACGTGTTGACACATAAGGCCGACAATTCTATATTCTCCTGCCGATTACTACCTGCCCGTCATGACAGGCAAACCCTACGTTTCAGCCTGAGCCCACATCAACTATTCTTGTAAGGTATTCTTGTAAGGCTCATCAAAAAGGACCACTTTATGGAAACACTCGAGATAATCGAAAAACGTCATAGTACGCGTTCGTATCGCCCAGAACAGGTAGGGGCGGAAGTACTGGAAAAAGTGCTTCAGGCTGGATTGAGATCCCCTTACGCTGGGCCTTTCCTAGTCTCAGTTGTGCAGAAACCCGAGCTACTAAAAGAGATAGCCGATGCCGCGCTTGAGGGAATGAAGAATTCCCCTATAGAGTTCATGCGGCAGCAGGCTGTAACTCCAGGATACAATCCCCTTTACGGTGCTCCGACTCTTATTCTTTTTACTGCACCTGCAGACGCTCTAAACGGTGCGGCTAACTGCGCGCTTGCTGCTGAGAATATGATCCTTGCCGCAACTGACCTCGGCCTTGGTACCTGCTATATGGGCTCCCCGTCTTCTGCCCTCAATGGTCCGCGCGGGAAAGAGCTCGCAAAAGCCATAGGAATTCCGGAAGGCTATGTCTTCCGATCTTCGGTGGCTCTCGGCTACCCAGGTTCAGACCCGGCGTACAAGCCACCTCGCAGGGAAGGTGGCCGCATCGAGTACGTGCGCTAGGTCCAGGACGTGCGGAGCCCAGTCCGCAAAGGGTTTTAGTAAGACGCTCAACCAACCTGCATAGACAGGAAAACCTGGATGCCCATCTGCTTGATCTGATCCTGGATTGCTTCGATCTCGTCGATATGGGCGTCCTCGTCTTTTAAAATCGTCTCGAGAATTTCACGGGTGGCATAGTCCCGAGCGTCACCACACAGAGCGATAGCATCGTTGTAACTCTTGATTGCATCGACCTCGGCCGCATGGTCGTTGTCGTAAATCGCAGCAACATCCCCGCCAATGTGCATTGGATTGTACTTGCTGACAATCGGTCTTCCCTCAAGGAACAGAATGCGGTCGATCAACTTCTCTGCATGCTTCATCTCGTCGATAGCCCGTTTTTCGATTGCCTTGTGGAGCTTGGTATAGCCCCAATTATCGCACTCTGAAGAATGAACCATATACTGGTTGACTGCGGTCAATTCATCTGCCAAAAGAGAATTGAGTACCTCGATCACTCTCGGATCACCTTTCATCGTCATTTACCTCCACAAGTGCTGTTCTGAACCTTCGAATCGATGAGCGATTCGGAATCTTCTAAAAATATACTACAAAACTCAGTAAAGCGTGTACATACTATGAGTTTTGGCCTCTATACCTCTATGCCCGGATACCGCTTAGTATTTTGCCATCCGGTTGTTCCCCCTCTCCTTTTCCCAGGCTTATTGTAGAACGAGGGCTTTCTGCAATAAGCTTGTGCTTATACCAGACTTCCGGGAAGCTTCCAGTATGTAGCCTGGAGAAGGTTAAGCCTCGGGAAAGTTGTAGAAAGCATCCCTAAAGCATCCCATTTATAAGCGAAGGCGAGACATACGAGATTCCATGAATGTACGAGATACCATGAATAACACGCAAAACGATACAAACAAACCTGGAGACACCATAGAAAGTAGTGGGGAAATGACTCCTGCGCAAGTACAAATACGCGGTTTGAGTTCTGCCGAAGCGGCTTCACGGCTAAAAGAATACGGTCCAAACCGCATCCAGGAAAAGAAAAAGAGCCCTCTACTGGCCTTTTTGAAAAAGTTCTGGGGGCCAATGCCCTGGCTTATCGAATTGTCTATGTTTCTTGCATTTTTCCTGGGACACCTCACCGAAGCAGTCATCATTCTCGTTCTGCTCTGCGTGAATGCCGTAATCGGATTTCTTAATCAGCAGAGTTCCAGTAAAGCCCTTGAAGCCCTAAAAAACCGCCTCGCTCTGAAAGCTCGGGTCGTGCGGGATGGGGTTTGGCAAGATATAGACGCCGCGCTTCTTGTGCCTGGAGACATTATCTTCATAAAACTAGGCGATATAATCCCCGCCGATGCAAAAGTGCTTTCTGGTAGTCTCTCTGTGGATGAGTCCGCTCTCACCGGCGAGTCGCTCCCTGTGGATCGAAAAGAAGGCGACGAAATCCACTCGAGCTCAGTGGCACGCCGCGGCCAGGCGATTTGCCTTGTAATGAGTACGGGAGCGAACACTTTTTTTGGCAAAACGGCAAACCTCGTCGAAAAAGCACACCCTGTGTCCCACCAGGAACAGGTCATGCTCGACATTGTGCGATACACGATGTACTTTGGCGTCGCAGCTTCTGTGTTTGTCGCCGTTTATGCGCTTGCACTCCATATATCTTTCCTGGTTACACTCACCTTTGTTGTGACATTCCTTATAGGCGCAGTGCCCGTAGCGCTTCCCGCCGTCCTAACTATTGTTCAGGCTACGGCAAGCTCGGAGATGGCGGAGCATGGCGCCCTTGTTACGCGCCTCGATGCCGTGGAGGACGCGGCGTCGATCAGCGTCATTTGCTTCGATAAGACCGGCACCATCACCCAGAACAAACTCAGCGTCGTGGAAGTGGACCCTGCACCGGGATTTTCCAGGGACGAGGTGCTGCGCACGGCCGCCCTGGCCTCAAGCAAGGACAATTCGGACCTGATCGACGCCGCGGTGGTTGAAGCTGCCACGACGATGCTGACAGGAAGCTGCACGCAGAAATCCTATACGCCTTTTTCGCCGGAAACACGCCGGACCGAAGCAATCGTCGAGTGCGACGGCAAGACCTACCATGTTATAAAAGGCGCCGTCCCTGAGGTTCTGGCTTTGTGTGTCAATACTGACATTGCGACACGTGGCGCGATTCAAAATGAAGTTGAGACATTTGCCACAAAAGGGTATCGCACACTCGCGGTGGCACGTATACCACTCGACGACAAAAATCCACAAAAAGGCGACGGCGTGGAGATGCCAGCGTTTATGGGCATCTTGGCATTGGCCGACCCAATTAGGCCCGATTCTCGCACTATGATTGCAGATTTGCGTGCCTTAGGCGTAAAACCGATTATGCTGACAGGCGATAGCCTTGCCATTGCCAAACAAATTTCAATACAAGCGGGCATCGGTCAAAATGTGGTGAGCATCAAGGAGATCGACGGCCTTTCGCAAGAGGAGCAGATACAGAAGGTCACTCAAGTAGATGGTTTTGCAGAAATCTTCCCTGAGGACAAATTCCGCATCGTCAGTTTGCTTCAAAAAAGTGGGCGACTCGTAGGCATGACCGGAGATGGTGTAAACGATGCACCCGCACTCAAACAGGCCGAGATGGGTATAGCGGTACACAACGCTACCGACGTCGCCAAAGCATCGGCCAGCGTCGTTCTCACCAAAGATGGCCTCGGCGTGATTGTCGAGGCTATCCGCTTAAGCAGACGTACCTACCAGCGCATGCTTACCTGGGTTATCAACAAAGTCACTAAGGTCGTCCAGGTGCTGGGCCTACTTGTGGCAGGTTTCTTCATGTTCAAGGACATGGTTATTTCCATGATGGGGATGAGCCTTTTGGTCTTTGCGAACGATTTTGTGACCATGTCGCTTGCAACCGACAACGCTAAGGATGCGCCTGAACCCAGTATCTGGAACGTAAAGAATATCACGCTTGCGTCGCTCGGGATTGGCGTTTTTCTAGTTGCGCAAGGCCTTGGCGCCGTCTTTTTGGCAAACAAAACCTTTGGGCTCGACTTCGCCCATATGCAGGCATTTGTACTCCTGATGCTCGTCTTCACAAGTCAATTCCGCGTGCTCATGGTCCGCGCGCGTGGCGCAATGTGGAATTCTGCGCCTGGCAAAACGCTTCTCACAACAACGACGGCCGCCTGCATCCTGTTCCTTGTGATGGGTACAACCGGCTTTATAATCCCAGGGCTGGGCGTCAGATTGACCGGAATCGCCCTTGCTTACTCGCTTGTAACGACAGCACTGCTGGACTGGCCCAAGCGCTGGTTATTCCGGATGTTCAATGTTGAATGACCTGCGCCTCTTGGCGGACCGGCGCGTCATTGGGCCTTGCCTCGCTTCGATTATGACTCGAATGCGCGCGCAAGCCCGCCGAGTGCAGTTTCGCGGTAAAGCGCGCTTAAGTCCCGCCCAGTTTGATACATGGTTGAAATAGCCGTGTCGAGGCTGACCTTGTTATTCTCAGGCAGGTAATATGCAAGGTTTGAGGCGTTTATGGCGCGCACTGCTCCCACCGCGTTGCGCTCGATGCAAGGGATTTGTACAAGCCCAAAGACAGGGTCGCAGGTGAGCCCTAAGCTGTGTTCAAGCGCGATTTCTGCCGCATAACCAGTCCGTTGCGGGTTCATTCCCCGAAGGTATGAAAGCGCCGCCGCGGTCATTGCACAGGCGCTCCCAACTTCCGCCTGGCAGCCACATTCTGCCCCGCTTATCGACGCATTAGTCTTGATCAGATTGCCGATTATGCCGCCCACGCAGAGCGCCCGGAAAATCTCATTATCCGTATAGCCACTCTGTTCTTGTGAGTATTTGAGTACCGCAGGTAGAATACCGCTCGAACCACAGGTCGGCGCCGTGACCACCACCCCACCGGATGCATTTTCTTCGGCTACCGCGTAGGCGTAAGCGCTCACGATGCGCTGCTCGGCCATGGCAGGCGTCTCATTTCTGGACTGATTCAAAAGGTACTTGGCCTTCCGGGGCAAATTCAGCTCTCCTGGCAAAACGCCGTCCGCTGCCAAGCCGCGCTTAATAGCATCCTTCATCGCCCGCCAGACCAGTTCCAGGTGCCCTAAAATGTCCGGCTCGTTTTGAAGAACATAGTCCGCAAGGTCCATACTATTATCAACACAATATTCTGTAATCTGGCTAAATGTCGATAATGCATAAACTTCTCGAGCAGTCCTTTCGGCCTCGCCCTCGAACTCGATGCTTCCGCCACCAACACTGTAGACCCGGGCAAAACCGATTTCGTTTCCATTCTTATAAGCATGAAGATCAAGCGTGTTTTCGTGCTTCAGGTCTTTCTTAACAGGATCGAACACAACTTCTGCCCGGTAAGGGGCAAATGTATCCAAAAGAATTTTATCAGTCAGGTGCCCTCTGCCAGTGAGGGCTAAAGAGCCATACAGGTAGACCCTGAAAAAATCCGATTCAGGATACATTTGCCTGAAGATCAAAGCAGCGCGCTTGGGGCCCATCGTATGAGAACTGCTGGGCCCGTTGCCGATCTTATATAACTCCCGTAAACTCTGCATACCTTAGTGCGGCTTGACCTCCGGTGGAATCGGGGACTCGTAGACCTCGCCACCAAGGGTCGCCTTGTGCTCCTTTATCGCAACGAATTGCCACGAATGAGGCGGGATCCCTTGAGGATAGCATGCTACACTAATCTGCGCGGTTGGAGCAACCCAACTGACATCTCCAACATCGGTTGAACCTGGCATCGCCTGGTCGGAGACCATCATCGTAACTGGGAGATCGTTCTGCGGTGAGCTCTCAACTTCTCCTGCAGATTCTTCGCCATTTCCACAATCTCGTCCATCTGTTGGCCTCCTTGCTAATATGCTTGAACGCTGGTCTCAAGATCCAGAAACCAGTACGGATCTATGATTTTAAGACATTTTCGGTCATAATTAGCCATTTGCAAGCTATTATAAGTTTGCTATTTTCATTTGTCAAATAAATTTTTGTAAATATTATATTATCACTATTGAGTTGACAACTATTATCGCGCTGTTTAGATTTGCCTTAATGGAAGTAAGCCGAATTCCTTTTATTGGTTACATTGCCAGCGATCCAGCTGCCGACCAGATGGAACACCTTTTACCGGACCTCGAACCCTTTTGCAGGGTCCGGATTTTGAGGGTCAACCGCGAGAATCCAGTTGATAAGGTTTGTAAGCGATTGCCCACTGATCTGGACTGTTTTGCCTTTAGCGGAAGGTTACTCTATTTAAGCGCTCTGGAAGTGGTAAGTTCGCCGCCAAAGCCGTTTTATGCATTGGACGAATTGGAAGGCGATATCAATTCAATTTTGCTAAGAACGCTCCTTGAACACCGGGACTTTGACCTTTCGAGGATCTTTATCGACTTTGCAACGAAAGAAAACAATTATCTTGGGCTTAAGGAGCTCTTGCCGCCCAATCAGTGGCCAAAGTTCAATGACTTCAGATTTGAGAATGCCAAGTCTGCAGAGCAGCAGATTCTCGAGATGCATCTCTCGTATTATAAGAAGGGATTGACGGACCTCTCTATCACGCGAATGGGCTTGTGTCTGGAGGCTCTCAACGCCGCCGGAGTTCCGTGCGTGTACGCGTATCCACCAAAAGATTATGTGATCAATTTCTTCCTGCAAATTGTGAACACGCTGGAACGGGCCAAGTTGGACCATACTATCTTTGGAGCAATCGTCTTTGAGATTGCAGCAGAAACTCCCGAGGATGTACATTCCGGCATCGCAGAATGCCAGCGCTTCCTCACTGAGATTGTCCGCTCCGAAGGGCGCGATTTCATGATTCAGGAAGTAGGGAATCGCATAGAAATTCTTACACGGCAAAGCGATTTGGAAGAGATAACCCATGGGTTCGAGGACGACAGCTTTAAGCGCCTGGTTGAACGGGCTATTGGTTACCCCGTGCGCGTGGGACTGGGATCGGGCACGACGATGTATCAAGCCCGGATGAACGCATTTAAGGCAAGCAGTATTGGGCTTATGCGCAACAATGGCCTGTACTACTATTCTGCGGAAGAAGTCCTTATTGGCCCACTAGGGGGCAACAACAAACCTGAGCATCTTGACCTTCAAACGAATAAAAAACTTCTCAACCTGGCCGACACTTTTCAGGTTGATTATGTTACCTTAAAAAGAATTATTGCCTGCACGAAGGCTCTGCAACGTAATGAGATCACCGCAGAAGAACTCGCTGATTTTAGTAACATTACTCCCAGAAGTGCAGCCCGGTTACTCAACAAGATCGTCGCGAACGGTGGTGGACGGGTATACTTGCGCAAAGTCAAGGAAGGCAAGGGCCGGCCAAAGAAACGTTTCATACTCAATTTTGTGAATAAGGTGCAGTAAGCAGTCAACACTCTGTATATCAATCCCTTGTTTCTATTCTCATTCATAAGTATTTTATTAACAGAATGAATGAGAATGTCGAGAATCAGAATGAGACCGTTGTCCGGGACGAACAGCTCAATGAGCCGGTGGAACCTGGAGAATATCGCGTCTTTTTACTCAACGATGATTTTACAACTATGGAGTTCGTCATTTCGGTGCTGATGACGATATTCCATAAGTCCTTGTCTGACGCCACCAGGATCATGCTCGATGTACACAAAAAGGGCAAAGGCCTTGTTGGCGAATATACCTACGACATTGCCGCCACCAAAATAACGCAGGTACATCTATTGGCGCGGCAGATGGGTTTTCCCCTCCGATGTACCATGGAGAAAGTGTAACGTATGAAAGTTAGTCAGGAAGTTCAGGCCATTTTCAATGCGGCCTATAACGAAGCAAAGCTTCGCAATCACGAATATTTGACGCCGGAGCATATTCTGTATGCTGGGCTGTCTTTTGAAAAAGTGCGGTCGGTTTTTGAGAGCTGCGATGCCGATATCGACCAGCTTAAGCGGGGTCTTGAAGCCTATTTTGAACAAAAAGTGCCTGTTGTAAGGAGCAATGTGGAGCCCGTACAGACATCGAGTTTCCAGGCGGTTATTGAGCGCGCCGTGATGCAGTCCCAAGCCTCCGGCAAAGACGAAGTGGGCGTCTCGGACCTTATTGTCTCGTTATACGACGAAGAGCGCACCTATGCAGGCTACTATTTGCGAAAGCTTGGCATAAAGCGGCTACAACTGCTGGAGGTGCTCTCCCACGGCATCGCCGACTCCGAAGAGGACGATGAGCTATCGGGAGACTTCGAAGACACTGAAGAAAAAGCGGAAACCGAAACCAAAGAGAAGAAAGGACAAAAGCCAGGACCACTTGAGCGCTTTACCACCGATCTGACCGCGCTCGCGGCACAGGGCAAGCTGGAACCGGTTATTGGCCGCGAAGCGGAGATTGAACGCACCATTCAAGTGCTCTGCAGAAGGCTAAAAAACAATCCTATCCATGTGGGCGAAGCAGGCGTAGGCAAAACTGCTATTACAGAAGGTCTTGCCCAGCGCATCGTGGCAGGCAATGTGCCGCCTCTTCTCAGAGACTACACCATTTACAGCCTGGACATGGGCGCACTCCTTGCTGGCACCAAGTTCAGGGGCGACTTTGAGGAGCGGATCA
>Ga0209099_1003513_pt1 | contig 12645 bp, 10 predicted proteins | sample AD_JPNHW2_MetaG_FD_184430 | JGI IMG/M metagenome (GOLD analysis project Ga0209099, IMG submission 184430) | Active sludge microbial communities of municipal wastewater-treating anaerobic digesters from Japan - AD_JPNHW2_MetaG (SPAdes) (version 2) | ecosystem: Engineered > Bioreactor > Anaerobic...
AAGCCCCCGCAGACCCATGGGCAAAATATGCTGTGAACGAAAGTACTGTCCCTGTGATAGTTGCTAAAATGCTAAAGAAAAAAGCTCCGAAAACTACCGACCTGAATTGGTTCCTTATCGGTGAAACATACGTGGCTAAATGCCTGGTGCGCGAATTACCTACCGAAGTCTATATCTCCAAAAAAGGAGCATGGAAAAAAACTATCTCCTATTTCCTTGAAGAAAGAGTTGGTAGTGCCTTTAAAAAACACTTGGACACCTATTATAAAGGTTATAAATTCAATAAAGCTTATAAAGAATTGCGTGCCGATAAGAAAAATACAGTCTATATCGAGTTTTACGAAAAGAAAAATTGGAAAAAGAAAATCCCGACCGGTGTGATTTTTGACGATAAAACCCGCAAATTAATCCGCACTGTTGACCCCAATTTTGAAACTTTTGAAGACCCCGACCTTTTCGTAAATACCGAACCCACCGCCGAAGATGCGGAAGCCTCCATTGAAGAACTCCCGGAAACCATAAAATCATACATCTCTTCCAACTATCCTTCCTACAAATATCGCGATTATACTACCGAAACCGATGCCGACTTAGGTGAAATCTACAGAATTGAAATCGAATCCACCGGTACCGGCTATATTGTCCTCTATTTTGATAATACCGGCAAATTCTTTAAAAAAGAAGTGGAAGATGGCGTTCAAACCGTAAAATCTTACGGCGACTATGAAGAAATTCAAGTTCCCGAAAAAGTAATTAACGCCTTTAAAGCAAAATACCCCCGCGTGGAATCTGCCGTCTGGGACGAAGATTTGAACGAAAATTATAATGTTCAATTCACCGGAACCCGCGGCAAGGAAATGTGCGTTATCAGCCCCAACGGTGAAATATTGGAAGTTCTCTACTTCCTCGAAATCGAAAAAGTAATCCCCGAAATCGAAAAATATTTAAGCGACAACTACAAAGGTTCCGATATTCTTCAATATTATTCGGTTAAAAAAGGCGACCAAAACTTCTATAAGTTGGTAATTATGCCGAAAAAATCAAAATTTGCCAAGTATTTGTGGTTTACCTCTGCCGGCGTTTTTGAAATGGAAGAAAAATAACCTCGGAATGAATTATATCGAAATAAAAATTGTTTTTTCGGAAGCCGAACCATGGAAAGATATTTTTACCTCTCTGTTAGGCGATGCCGGATGCGACAGCTTCATGGACGGAGAAGATGAAAATATCCTTCTTTGCTACATCAAGCAGGATTTGTACAATGAAAATACCATTCGTGAGATTTTGGAAAATCACTCTTTTGATGTAACCCTCCATTTTACTACTCAACTTATTCAGGAACAAAACTGGAACGCTGTCTGGGAATCCAACTTTACGCCGGTTTTCATTACCGACCATTGCTATGTGCGCGCTCCATTTCACGAACCCCGCCACGATATTCGTTATGAAATTGTAATAGAACCGAAAATGTCTTTCGGCACCGCGCATCACGAAACCACAGCCTTGATGATTGAGTTCCTGCTCGAAGAAAATTTAAGGGAAAAATCAGTCTTGGATATGGGCTCCGGCACCGGAATCTTAGCGATCTTGGCACACCAAAAGGGCGCAACACCCATTACTGCCATTGATAACGACAAATGGGCTTATGAAAATAATATCGAGAATAACGAAAGAAACCAAACTACCGATATCGAAGTTAAGCTGGGCGATGCAACCGCTATTGGCGACCGAATGTTTGAGGTAATTATTGCCAATATCAACCGTAATATTTTATTAAATGATATGCCATTTTATGTAAAATCTTTAAAATCAGGCGGTATTATTTTCTTTAGCGGTTTTTATGCAGGATACGATTTGGAGGCAATTCGTGCCAAAGCCGAATCCCTTGGTCTGATTTTTCAATGTTATAAAGAAAAAAATAATTGGGTTGCTGCCAAGTTTGTCAAAGCCTAAGTGAACTACAATAATATTGTATTGTTAATCATATATTCTCTTACCAAATATATCACCATGAAAAAGTTTTTCTTTCTTTTATGTTGCGTCACCCTTATCGTATCTTCCTGCAAAGATCCGATGACCGTTCAATTTGATAATGCTTCGCGCGGAAAAGCCGCTGAGGTGTTGTTGATGATGGACAAGCAGGCTTGGGCGGAAAATATTCAAGATAGTGTCAAAGGAATGCTGACCGTGCCGCAGGTAGGACTGAACCAAATTGAACCTATGTTTGATATTTTGCACATCAATCCGAAAGACATTGATGCTGCTGCCCAACGTCATTATAATATTGTTCAAATGGAGTTGTCCGGCAATGCCACTGAAACCTCATTTTCTATCGAAAGAAATACATGGGCAATGCCGCAAATTATTATCACAATAAAAGGTAATAATCAAGATTCTTGTCTGAATTGTTTTGTAAAGAATCAAGAAACCATCCGTCAGGAACTTTATAGTAACGACATAAAAAAATTGCAGGGGGTATATGAAGATCGGGTCGATATCAATCTGCAAAGATTAATTCAGGAAAAATTCGGAATCACCATGAGTATTACATCAGACTATAGCATTGCGCGGGAAGAAGAAGATTTCTTATGGCTCGGCTACCGAACGGCGGTCAATGATAGATTCATCATGATTTACAAGTCCGATAACAAAAATTTATCGCGTCAGTCCGTCATCAACCAACGTAACCTTATGACCCGTAAATATATAGAAGGGAGTACAGATGCTGTGCACCCGATTGTTACCGAATTTGCCAATATGCCCTTCGCACAGCCGCTGCAATTGGGTCCCAATATCGGCTTGGAGCTCCGCGGAATTTGGGAAACCGAAAATGACTTTATGGGCGGTCCGTTTTATCACTTTTCTTTCCTTAATAAACAAAACGAATGTATCAGCGTGGACGGTTTCGTTTATGCTCCCAATGAAAAAAAACGTAATTATCTTCGACAAGTTGAGGCTATTGTAAAAAGTACAAAATAATTTTGCAACATTCCTTTTTTTTTACCGTCTTATGAAAATGTGAAAACAATGGAAGAAAAAGAACTTGTTGGACGTTGTCTGCAAAACAGTAGAATTGACCAAAAACAGTTGTATGAAAAGTTCTCACCATTGATGTTGGGGGTTTGCATGCGATATGCCAACTCACGGGAAGAAGGGGAAGATATTATGATAGAGGGGTTTACAAACGTTTTCGCTCATTTAAGCGAATTTAAGTTTGAATGTTCTTTACAAAATTGGATAAGACGAATTATGTTGAATACCGCAATAGATCATTTCCGAATGAATGTCAAACGTTACCATCATTTATCTATTGATGATGATTGTGTAATGATGCCCGTTGCTTCAGAAAACCCAACCGGAAAATTGATGGAAAAGGATTTGTTGAATGTAATCCAAAGAATGCCGGAAACGTATCGTGTGATTTTTAATTTATTTGTAATAGAAGGTTTGTCGCACAAAGAAATAGGGGAGATGTTGGATATTCAGGAATGTACTTCGCGCTCGCAATTAGTAAGAGCCAAAAAATGGCTCAAAGAAGCAATTGAAAGATAAAATGGAAGAAATAGAAATCAAAAATTTATTGGACAATTTGACGGTAACGCCCTCACCGCGCTGCTGGCAGGCAATTGAAGCTCACTTGCCGGTACTGCCCGCAAGCTCGGTCAGTCAGGCTGCTGTTTCTTCTGCTCGTCACACCGTCTTTCACTTTTCTTCTGCTGCTGCCAAGTGGATGATTGGGATTGCTGCTGCCGTTGCTACAACTGCTGCGATTACTTTCGCCCTTCTTCAGTCCCCTCATACAACGCCCGACCCCCAGCCGCAATCTCTTGCCTCGGTTGTTCCTGTCGGCGATTCTGCCTCAATAACAGAAAATAACCCCCAGCCGCAATCTCTTGCCCCGGTTGTTCCTGCCCGCGATCTTGTCTCGATAACAGAAAATAGAGCTGACCTGAATTCCGAAAAATTCGATATTTTCGATATCTTTGATTCTGTTCCTACCTCCGATCTTGCAGTTTTTCCCGACTATCAATCCAATTCCATTTTCGCTCCCAATGTGCCTGTCCCAACATCATCTACTTCTTCGAAAGATGTGCAGGAAGTACCCGAGCCTATTTCCGTTACTACTTCTGCTCCTGCCTCGCATAATTCTGAAGCTGTAAAAGATAGATTGCGCCAAGATCCGGTTGTTGCCGAAGGAACAAATATGGAAATGATTGATTTTACCCCGCCTGTTATCTTGGAAATTCCCAATGTGATTACCCCCAACGGTGACGGTTATAACGACTTTTTTGTTATAAAAGGAGTTGAAGGCTGCGATAACAGCAGACTTGTTATTCGAAATAATAAGGGAAACATCATTTTTGAAAAAAATCATTACGATAACAGCTTTGATGCTTCCAATAATAGTTCCGGAATCTATTATTATCAATTCTTCTATACGGTTCATGGAATTAATGAAGTTCGTACCGGGACACTGACCATTCTGAAAGATTAGGATATTTTACAATTTTAAATCGTAAATGGTATCGGATAATTGCTTAGTTTTGCAACCTTATATTAATAAAAATAAAGGGTCAATCGAAAACTGAAATGTAAGTTATAAAATATGTCAAAAGTATCAATTATTGGAGCCGGTGCGGTAGGCAGTTCTTGTGCTTATTGTTTGGCAGAAAAGGGAATTGTAAATCATATCACGTTATTGGATATTGTGCCGGGAGTTGCTGAGGGCAAGGCATTAGACATGTGTCAAGCGGCTGCGATTCAACGTTTTGATACAACCATAACAGGTGTTACCCAAGATTATTCGGCTACCAATCATTCGGATATTGTGGTTATAACGTCCGGTATGTCGCGAAAACCGGGTATGCATAGAAACGATTTGATAATTAGTAATGTCAAGATTATCAGAGAGGTCGTTAAAAAGGTAGTTTGGGGTTCGCCTCATGCTATCATTATTGTTGTTTCCAATCCGTTAGATGTATTGTGTTATTGCGCTTATATGGAATCTCAATTTCCGGCGCATCGCGTAATGGGAATGTCGGGCTTATTGGATATTGCCCGTTATAAATCATTTATTGCGGCTGCTTTGAATGTATCGACGAAAGATATTCAGGCGTTGATATTGGGCGGACATGGGAACACGATGGTCCCGCTTCCGCGTTATACAACCATTGGTGGTATTCCCATTCGCAAATTGATGCAGAAAGAACAGATTGACGAGATTATAGACCGTACCCGAATGGGCGGCGATGAGTTGATACAACTTTTAGGAACCTCGGCTTGGTATGCCGCCGGTGCGTCCATTTGCCAAATGATAGAGGCTATTGTTTGCGACCAACGCCGCGTGTTTCCTGTCTGCGCTTTTCTGAACGGAGAGTACGGAATTCAAGATATTTATCTCGGTGTGCCCGTAATTTTAGGGAAAAACGGTATCGAAAAGGTCATAGAATTGGAATTGGACGAAGAAGACAAAGAACAATTCCTGCTTTCAGAAGAAGTGGTTCGGGAGAATGTGAATATAATAAGAGAATACTTAAATAGAGGAAATCGCGACGAATAGCCAATGGGCGGTAATACCTGCGAATAACCCGCCAATGGTATGCGCTAAAATGGCTTTGGCTGTCAATTGACGAAACCCCATAGAATCCATCATGGCGGTGTGCGTGCTTAAAAAACCGCTCCAGCACATGCCAATCGCCGTGAAAACTGCAATGGCATTATTGTCAAGTAAGCCGGCTTCTTGAAAACGTGGCACCAACCCTAACGCGGCACCAACTGCACCTAATGCCGTTATCGGAAAAGCTATTAATTCGGAATTGGTAAATCCAAACAACCATTCAAAAACAAAATCAATTTTGCTTGCTAACCAAGGAATTAACGGAACTCCCTCGTAGGCTGAACCGGTATATACTCCGTCTGCAGAATCAAAAGTAAGCATCATAACCAGTGTGGAAATAATCAAAACCCCCGGAATAATAGAAAGACCAATTTCAACCCCCGACTTGCCCCCATCTAATACGGCATTCAATGTTCGCATAAAAATAGTCCCCTCACTTTTGAATGAAATTTGCTGATTGTCACCCCCCATTGCCTCTTCCATTTTCATTTCAGGGTAGGTTTTTAAAATAAAACGTTGCATTAAGCGTGTGGAAATAACACTTCCGATGGTGGCACCCACCAAACCAATCAAGGCTCCGGTAGCATAACCGCGACCTGTCATAAAAGCAATCACGACTAATCCCATACCAAAAGCAGTCCCGAAATTGGTCAGTGAAATTAATTGATATTTTTTAAAATATTGACTGAAATTTTTATCTTTTGACAACGAAATAATGGCAGGATTATCGGATAAAAAAGTCATAATACCACCTAAGGCTGCTACTCCCGGCAGGTTATACAGCGGCTTCATTAAAGGCTGTAAAATTACTTCCAACAAACGCACGACGCCAAATTCTACCAATAATTTGCTCAACGCGCCCGTCAATACTGTAATTGCCATAATGTAAAATACCGTCTCCAACAATAAATGGTATGATGTCTGCATTAAGGTATTCAGCATGTTTGCCATACCCATTTTGTACGACAATCCGCCGAACAACAGGAAAAATATGATTAAAAACACTCCTGCCTCTATGCGCCGTTTCGTGAGAAATTTTAATGGTTTCATGATTTATTTTTTTATTCTGTTATTTCATTCTGTTTCAAAACACGCTTGTCTCTTATGTTACGGATCACTTTCAGAAAATCGAGATTCCACGACAAACCGACATTAACTTTCCACGTTTCTGCAATATAGCGTGTGTCAGGGAAAGAGTGATTATCTTGATAAGCCAAATATGCGTGCACACGTAAGGCGCGATATTGAATCGGACGAAATTCAATGCCTAAACCCCCAAACGAAAACCGATGTCCGGGTTGTACCATAATGTCCCTAACTACTTTTGTATCAATATTTTCTGAATTGTTTTGCTCGTAGCCTCCTTTGATAAATAAGTTGAACATTTTTCCCATTTGAACATCTACTCGTGCAATTACGCTAAAATCCTGAAAAAGTGCATGGTAGGAAGGAAATCGCGCCTGATAATCAATATAAAAACTGCAACGGTCAAACATAAATTTATTGCCCATGGAAAAATAACCCACAAAACTACCCCTTTCTCGTTCCAACATGTTGAGCGAATAAATGGTCTTGAAATGGTTAAAATTTCCATACCATGCAAAGCTGTAAGCAAATAATCCCCGTCCAAAGAGCCGTTCCGATAAGGTGCCGTCATACAAATAAGGCGAATTGGTCATCTGTAATGCAAACATATTTTTCCCACTTTTATCGGTATAATTAGCAGATAATCCTAACTGAAAACATGCGCAATTTGCCCAAAATTGGGAATAATAATATACGTCAATCGGCGCCATGTCATATTCAAAACTTCCTATGTGTAACACCTGTTTTCCCGCAGTAAGGGAAAAATGAGAATTTATATCATACTTTAAATAAAGAAAATCGGTATTATCAAAAAGATTGTATTGACCGGGTTTGGAAATAATGCGCTGGCGAAAGAAATAAGAAAAATGTCGGTCAAAATTGCCCGCTAAAATCAAATTCAGATATTTTCCGTTAAAACCGTAGTTGTCAAACGCCGTATCAACATGCTGATTCAATTCCGTTTGATGGGCATAATCGAATTCAAAACGAGTTTCCAAATAGAATTTGGAAATCAAAGGCGGGACAGTGTCTTTCTGTGCAAAAATCGAATTTTGAAAAAATAGGGTGAAAATTAACGCCGCTAAAATTCGTATCTGTTTAATTTTTAGTATATTACAATAATACATGCGCTCTTTTTTGGGAGTGCAAAGGTAGTAAAAAGATTGGTTGTTTCAATAATTGGAAAACGAATTTTATAACGAGTTCCACATTTTTTGAAAATTCTTGTATTGGCCGATACATACCAATTTATCGTCCATTGCCAAGCGTTCCATCATCACATCGGGTGTGTATGGAATCGTTTTGAACTGTTTGCTGGAAATTCCCAAAACATTTTTTTCAGTATAGATATGCTGAATGGCAATAATTCGGATTTCAAAATTTTTGCTCAATTGCAAGTCGGAAACGGCATAATTGACAAAAGAGTGGGGAATGGTAAATCGGAAGATATAATAATCTATATCCAATTTCATTGCTTCCACGTTGTACCCGGCATCTATGAGATGAACCAGATTGCGGGCGGCTTCTTCTTCAGGTGCCAATATTTTATCAATGTCAAAAGCCTCTAAAATAGACTTGTGCGTTGCGTCAATGGCTCTCGCATAAATGTGCCGAACGTTCAATTTTTTCAACAAAGAAATGACTCGCAAAGAGGCTCCGAAATTTTCGCCAATACATACAAAAACCATGTCGGCAGATGAAAACGGCAAGACCGTCAATGCCTCTTCTTCTTCAACATTGATAATGTACGAAACTGCCAATTTATCCTTGACCAGATTCACGCGGTGTTCGTTGTTATCCACTCCTACAATTTCATGTCCCAAGGCAGAGAGCTCTTCTGCTAAACATCTGCCATAATTTCCCAATCCAATTACGATGATTTTCATACTATATTAATTTATGATAATACTTTCCGATGGATATTGATACACATCTTTTTTCTTTTTAATGATACCCATTACAAACGTGATAAAGCCCACTCTTCCCAAAAACATTAACCCCATAATGACAGTTTTCCCGCTTGGACTGAGCGACATGGTGGCATTCAAACTGGAGCCCACTGTTCCCAATGCGGAAATACATTCAAACACAATTTGCCGCAGTGATAACGCAGATTCGGTAAAAGTGAGGATGAAAACTGCCGTGAATATCAGTATTAACGATATAATAATGGTGGCATTGGAGCGCCGAATGGATTCCTGCGAAATATTCCTTCTGAAAATTTTTGGGTGTTGGATATTCCTGATCACCGCCGTAAGATTGACAACAGATACGGCAATCGTACTTACTTTAATTCCCCCTGCCGTAGATTGAGCCCCCCCGCCTATCCACATTAATACCATAATGAATAGTATTGTAGGCGTTTGAAAATGAACAACATCAATACTCATAAAACCTGCTGTACGTGGCAAGGTGGCATTGAAAAATGACTGTACAATCTTTTCACTTATCGAAAAATCAGACAACGAATGATTCCACTCCAAAAATGCAAACAAAACCGTGCCGCCCACCAGAAGCACCGCCGTCATGGTCAGTACAATCTTGCTGTTGAGCGCGTACAGGTGCTTTAAATGTCCTTGATGAAACGAAACCTTGTGAAGCCGGTAATAGAGACTCTTCATGCGATAAACAATACTCTCTTTGATATTGACCAATATGGGAAATCCAAGCCCACCCAAAATCACCAAAAAAGAAATAATCATGTAAAAAAACGAATGATGATGTAATAGAAATGAATTACCCAAATTCCCCGACAAAGTAGAAAAGCCGGCATTGCAAAACGCTGATACAGAATGAAAAACGGAAAATATGACCTCTTCCCTTAGTGGCATCGCCATCGTCCCATGAACAGAACTCCAGATCATTATTGCCCCAATTATTTCAATAGATATTGTAAATATGATAACAGAGAACATCGTTTTTCGTAACGAAGTCCCTAATGCGTGAGAACCTATTAAATCTTTGACAACCAATTGATTATAGTAGGAGGTGTTGCCCATAAAAAACAGCGCGAAAAAACTGGTAAAAGTCATCAATCCGATTCCTCCGATTTGAATCAGTATGAGTATAACTGCCCAACCCGTATGCGTAAAAACGGTAGGAACATCAACAGAGGTCAGCCCCGTTACACAAACCGAACTTGTGGCAATGAAAAAAGAATCTATCCACGAAATACCCGCTCCATTCGTGCAATGCGGCATCTTTAGCAGAATGCCACCTATAAAAATGATAAACAGAAAACTTATTCCAATAATTAATGACGGATTCGTGCGCTTCCCCATTAATCGAATAATATTACTCGAAATAAACAAAAGCGAGAATAATGATAATACCGCCAAATGATAATAATAACTTCCCAAACTCTGTAAAAAATAGATAAATGATGAGGTAGATTGTGCAGAGGCAGAAATTATGTCCGAAATCATGGGTAAAACAAGGATAGAAAACAAAAACCAAGACCATATCTCAAATTTTGGTTTTTTAAAGGAGTTTTTGACAAAATAAGCCAATAAAAGTTGTAGGGCGAAAATATATTTACAAAAACGATAAAAATAAAACAGATTATCCTTTGTAGATGCAAAAGCAGAAAAACCCACTTGATACAACAAACCAAGCAGCACAATGACGGAACAGATAAAGCAGGCAATATTCATGAAACGCAGGAGAGGAGTCCCAATGCTTTGAATCCACTTCTTCCGAAAAATAATAAACTGCTTGAAAAAATTTGAAACAGGCATAATTTTCATTACTTAGGACTTTCTTTCTGCATAAAATGTACCGTCCAAGACGGTTTTATGTTGTGCGGCAAAAATATCATTATTTGTGATATGCAGCATCTCTCTTTTTTCTTTTTTTCAAAAATCATAAATATTAGTTGCAGTCGCTGCTTTTACAAAATATTATGTCGTTTTTTGCTTTGCAGTTTCTTTTATAATGAGAAAAAAAAGAAGTTTTTCCCAAATCGGGCAGCTGATAGAAATTACATCATGTTTTTCAAATTTCTATTCAAAAAAAAGTATCTTTGCAACTTAATTCCCAGTTATGAAAAAAATTCTTCTTTTATCTTTTATAATGCCCCTCATGTCGTCGCTAATTGCTCAATCTTTTGACCGGATTTCGTTCACTAATACGGCTTACAATTCCCATATTAAAAGCATTGAATTATACAAAGAGGGCTATGAATTTGCCTTTCCTATCATAACCTTAAACAGCAACGAAAAATTGATTTTGTGCTTCGATGATTTAGATGAAGAAGGTCGTTATTTGAAATATACATTCATACATTGCACGCACGATTGGAAACCCGATGGAATGAATCAAATCGAATATTTGGAAGGGTTTACGGAAGATGAAATCACGGATTATGAGTACTCTTTTAATACGATTACTTCTTATACGCACTACTCATTAGTGTTTCCCGGAGAGATGATGCGGATTACGAAATCAGGAAATTATATTTTGTTCGTTTATGATGAAACGCCGGAAACACCTGTTCTGACGCGCCGATTTGTGGTGCAGGAAGAACAAGTTGCGGACATTTCCGGTGAGGTTAAACAAGCATCGGATGTGACTTACATGTTTAGCAAACAAGAAGTTGATTTTCTGGTTCATACGGGTGGCTATTCGGTCAAAAATCCCGCGCAATACCTGCATGCTGTCATTTTGCAAAATGGACGATGGGATAACGCCATTACCGGTTTACGCTACCGCTCTGGCAAACCCGGCGAGTATAGTTTCGACTATGACGATAATCAAAATGCTTTTAACGGAGGCTCCGAATTTCGCGATTTTGATACCAAAAGTTTAAAATACAATGGAACACATATTGTTTCTATCGGCTATTATAATCAAGAAAATCAGGCATTTGTGGTAGAAGACTTAGCACGTCCTTATGGCGCATACGTCTCCGAAAATACCATTAACGGTAAGTGCTACTTCAAAAATGAAGACTACGAAGGTAGAAATCGGCAGGATTATATAAACACTTATTTTACCTTGCGCGTGGATTTTCCCGTGACAGACGGCAAATTATACGTCTTTGGCGAACTTACCGACTGGAGAATCCTGAAAAATGCAGAACTTAAACCTAATCCTAAAACAGGATTCTGGGAAACATCTTTGTTGCTTAAACAGGGTTTTTACAATTATCAGTATGTTTTTGTAAAAAACGGCACCAATTTCATAGATGAAACCTACATCGAAGGCAGCCATTGGGAAACTCGCAACGATTATTATATTTTTCTGTATCTACAAGAAGAAGGAAACTCTTATGACAAATTAATCGGGTTTAAAACATTGCAAATCAACCGCTAATTGCCCGTATTTTGCACTTTTTAAGAATAATAATCGGCAATTCGGCTAAATAAAGTATCTTTGCAACGCAATTTTATGCGAAAAAAATGTACTTAAAATCAATACAACTTACTAATTTTAAAAACTATAGCGATTCATTTTTTGAATTTACGGATAATGTGAATGTCATCGTGGGGGAGAATGGTAGCGGAAAAACCAATCTGTTAGACGCTATTCATTATTTATCATTTTGCAAAAGTTACTTTGCTTCCCAAGACGGATTCTCAATAAAATTTGAACAGGATTTTTTTGCTATTCATGGCGAATTTGCTCAATATGAGGACAATCTGTCCCAGAAAATCAGTTGCACTTTCCGGCAGGGCGGACGCAAAACTATGAAAGCCAATATGAAAGAATATGAGCGACTGAGCGATCACATTGGTCGCTACCCGCTAATTATGGTCGCACCCTACGGAAACGACCTTATCAACGACGGAAGCGAGGTGCGAAGAAAGTTTATTGATGTCATTCTTTCTCAATTTTATAAAGAATATTTGCATAAACTTATTGATTATCAAAAAATTATCATTCATCGCAATTCCATCTTTAAACAATATTACGAAACCGGTCAGCTCAATTCGGAACTATTA